>VAOZ01210961.1_pt1 | contig 13492 bp, 9 predicted proteins | sample 3394041 | NCBI WGS metagenome assembly VAOZ01 (sample SAMN08290431, study PRJNA428436) | hydrothermal vent metagenome | isolation source: Deep-sea hydrothermal vent chimney | place: Indian Ocean: Southwest Indian Ridge
CTAAAAATGTTTACTAAACATTTTTTTAACGCTCCGCCCTGCCTTGAAAACCCGCAAAATTACTTCGTCGATTCCCGTCACTTTATTTCGTCACAAACCCTAAGAAGAAAAGAAACCGTTTTAACAAGACATCATCATATCGTTTTCTCTTATGGTTTCCCGTTCAAAATCTCCATTTGATGGTTAATGGATTCCTGATGAATTGCCTTGAAAGCCCGGTTGATAAAATCGCGGCTCAGCCCTTTTTTAGCACCTTTTTCAATATTTTTATAGATAATGTCTTCCCATCGTTTGTTTTGTAATATACTGATATTATTTCTTTTTTTGTACTCACCGATAGTTTCCACCACTTGCATACGCTGTTCGATCAGCTCCAGAAACTGATCGTCAAGCCAGTCGATTTTCCCGCGAAGTTCTTCGAGAACATTTAGTTGTTGTTCATCGTGAGGCTGAGGACTGCGTAAAATTAATTTGTCCAGCAGAACGCCTAACTCAATAGGCGTAATTTGTTGTTTGGCATCGCTCAGTGCAACCATGGGGTTGATGTGTGATTCGATCATCAATCCGTCAAAATTCAGGTCCATGGCTTTTTGCGAAATACTTAGCAAAAGTGCTGCATCACCACCAATGTGGCTGGGATCGTTAAGCATGGGGATTTCCGGCAGCCTGCTTTTCATTTCAATGGGAATCTGCCATTGGGGCAGGTTGCGGTAAGTTATTTTTTCATACGTGGAAAACCCGCGGTGAATAAGTCCGATTTTCCGGATACCAGCCTGGTAGATGCGTTCGATAGCACCAATCCAGAGTTCCAGATCAGGATTTACAGGATTTTTTATCAGCACACCCACATCGGCTCCTTCCATGGCATTGGCAATCTCCTGCACAGCAAAAGGATTGGCCGTGGTTCGGGCGCCGAGCCACAAAATATCCACACCGAATTTCAGGGCTTCGTAAACATGCGTGGCATTGGCTACTTCGATGGTCAATGGCAGGCCGGTTTCCTTTTTGGCTTTTTTAAGCCAGGGTAAGCCCTTTGACCCGACCCCTTCAAAGCTGTTGGGGCGTGTACGAGGCTTCCAGATTCCGGCCCGCAACACATCAGTTTTACCGGTCTTTTTCAGACCTATAGCTGTTTCCAACACTTGTTTTTCAGATTCCGCACTACACGGCCCGGCAATGACAAAAGGTCGTTGGTTGTACTCTTTCCATTCCGACAAGGGTTCAATTTGCAAATTTTTTGGCATGATATTAAAGTATTAAAGTATTTTTTGAATTTTATTGGATTCATGAATCAGGGATGTCAGCTGTTGATGGTCTTTTTTGTCAATGGCTTCCCGGAAACATTGTAATTTTTCAATGTAGGTATCCAGCACCTCCAGCACATAATCGGAATTTTGATCAAAGACAGGCGCCCACATTTCTGCCGAACTTTTAGCGAGTCGTACCGTGGAAGCAAAGCCGCCGCTGGCCAGATCAAGAATTCGTTTTTCATCTTTCTCTTTTTCCAACACGGCGAGTGACAAGGCAAAAGCCGAAATATGTGAAATGTGCGAAACATAGGCTGCACTGACATCGTGCTCATGTGCCTGCATGAAGATGACTTTCATGCGCAGCGTTTTGTACATGTTTTTTACCAATGCTAATGCCTGCGGTGCACTTTTTTCCTCATCGCAAATAATGGCGGTTTTGTAGTCGAACAACATGCTAATGGCTGCCATCGGCCCCGAAAATTCTGTTCCGGCCATGGGATGCGAAGCCACATACTGAGCCCGGTTGGGATGATTTCGAACCTTATGAAGAATCCCGGCTTTGGTGGAACCCACATCGGTAATCACTTTATCCGTACCCTCGCAAAATGTCAAAATCTCCGGCAACAACATTTTGGTCACATCAATAGGTGTGGCGACAATAATCAAATCGGATTGTTTGACAGCTTCTTCCATATCCATAGTTTCGTCTACCAACCTACTGAGTTTGGCTATGTTGGCGTGCTGTGGATTGATGTCCACGCCGACAACCTTCCGGGCAAACTCACGTTTTTTTAAATCCAGCGCCATGGAACCGCCAATGAGTCCTATACCTACTATACAAACGTTTATCATGAAATTATCTCCTGTTTAATGATGGGTTTCTCTTTTATTCGTTCGGCTGCCTCCTGCAAGCGGCTTCTTTTGGTGCAAAGCGAAAGACGAACATAACGTATGCCCCCCGTACCGAAAACAAATCCCGGAGTCAAAAACACCTCGCTATCTTCTAAAATCATGTCTGAAAATTGCTCTGATCCATCACTTTCTTTCGGAATTTTTGCCCACACAAACATACCTGTCTGATTTTTATCGTAAGTGCATTGCAATACATTTAGAATTTCAAAAGCAACTTTTCTTCTTTCCATATAAACTTCATTCAACCACCGGTACCAGCTTGTCGGCTGTTGCAATGCTGTCACAGCTGCCAGTTGCAACGGCTTGAACATCCCCGAATCCATGTTGCTTTTCACCTGCAAAACAGCACGGACATATTCGGAGTGACCGGCAAGCATGCCCAGCCTCCACCCTGCCATGTTGTGCGACTTGCTCAGTGAATTCAGCTCCAACGCAATCTCTTTCGCTCCCGGAATGCTCAGCAAACTCAGTTGCTCGTCATTTAAAATGAAACTATACGGATTATCGTTGATAATCAAAATGTTATGCTTAAAGCCAAAGCCGATGAGCGCCCCAAAAAGTTCTGCAGAAGCCCGGGCACCGGTGGGCATGTTGGGATAATTGACCCACATGATTTTCACACCGGACAAATCGTTTTTTTCCAAAGCTGCCAAATCGGGATACCAATGGTTTTCTTCGGACAGATTGAAATAGCGCACCTTTGCTCCAAGCAGCCGTGCCACAGCAGCATACGCCGGATAACCCGGATTGGGAACCAGCACTTCGTCACCCGGGTTGAGAAAGGCCATGGAGACATGCATAATACCCTCTTTGGAACCCATCAGCGGGAGAATTTCATTATCGGCATTCAGGCGAACACCAAAAAATTTCCGATACCACCCGGCGTAAGCTTCCCGCAGCGCCGGAATGCCCGAATAGCTTTGGTAAGCATGATTTTCCGGTTTACGACTTTCGCTCACCACGGTTTCAATAACATCTTCGTCCGGCGCCATATCCGGACTGCCTATGCCAAGGTTGATCACATCAATGCCCTGCTGACGCAATGCAGCAATTTCTTTTAGTTTTCGCGAAAAATAGTATTCGCTGACCACTTCCAGCCGGTGTGCCGTATTAATTCTCATGAACTTTCCCTCCTTTCTCGTACTCTCCTAAAATGGTTAACTCACTGAGTAACGGCCTAATGGCATCAAGCGACTGACGGTACTTTTCATAGCCTGGAAAGTCAACATCCACATAGAAAAGATATTCCCACTCCTCGCCCACAATGGGTAACGACTGTATTTTAGTAAGGTTGATTTTGTAAAACGACAACACAGAAAGCACTTCCGAAAGTCGTCCCTGCTGATGGGGCAAAACAAAACAGAACGATGCTTTGTTGATTTGCTGTCCGTTAAAGTGGCTTTGGTAATTTTCCTCATGCGAGACAATCAGAAAACGGGTATAATTCATTTTATTGGTTTCGATATTTTCGGCTATGATATCAAGGTTGTAAAGTTTCGCAGCCAGCTTACTGGCAATGGCAGCCACTCCTTTCATATTTCCTTCGCTAATCCATTTTGCGCTCAAAGCAGTGTCTTCCGAATCCACAAGCTGAACACCCCTTCGACGCATGGGTGTCAGAAACTCGCGGCACTGCTGCAAAGCCATAGGATGCGAATAGACCTTCTTTATGTCGTCCGGTATTTGTCCGGGAAGTGCCAATAGATGTTGTTTTATGCGCAAATAAACCTCGCCGAGAATCCGTAATCCCGATTCACGCAACAGTGTATAGTTGGGCAGAATACTCCCCACAATGGAGTTTTCGATGGCCACCATCCCATAGTCAACCCCTTGAAACCGCAACGCATCAAAGAGTTCGTTGAAAGATGAACACGGAACCGTTTCATAGTCTTCCCCTTTAAAATATTTGCGAATGGCAATTTCGTGAAAGGCTCCCCGTACACCCTGCATGGCTATTTTCATTTTTATCTTTTTTTTTCAAAAAAAAAGTCCCGAATGTTCTCCGGGACTTTTTTGTGATATTGTTTAATTATCTCTTGACGTCAAACCATATACAGTCCCATTATACTTTTAAAATAAAAGTAATAAAAGGAGTGAAAAAAGCTGTTTGACAATCTCTGCATGGTCTTGTTTTGTTTTAACGCGACAAATGTAGATAAATATTTCTTATATCAAAATTTCCCGGTGATTTTTTTGAATGTTTTCTATGACAATAGTTCAGTAAAAAATTCTACCAATCTGAATCCCAGATAAATAGGCTTACTTCATAATAAGTATAACTTATTATGAAGTAAGCATTTGCGTCTTTGCGAGAACGAAAAATTAACGGAGTATTGCTATGACATAATCAAAATCCGATGTGCAACAGAAAAGGTCAGCGTTGTACAAAGCGAATGAGGATGCTTACTTTAAGCTATTTAGCATTAATATTAAACAATGTCTTTCCATTTTTAAAGTTCTTCAACCCTTTATCCAGAAAAGTGATAAAATGATTCACATTCAGGTCATAGGCTGTGGGCTGCACCAGCACGTTGCCTTTGCTATCCATAAGCACGTAAAACGGCTGGGCGTTTACACCGAATTTGGTAATTTGAAAATCGGCATTTTTTGAGCCAAGCGTTTTTTTCATTTTGCCATCGTAAGAAGACCTTACCCATTCGTTTTTAGGCAGTTTATACTTGTCGTCCACATAAAGTGCCAGGATAACAAAGTCGTTTCGTAAACGTTTGAGCACACGGGGATCAGACCAAACATCAGCCTCCATCTCACGACAATTTACACAGCCGTGTCCGGTAAAATCAATAAAAACAGGTTTGTTTTGTGTTCTGGCATAAGCCACAGCCTGGTCGTAATCAAAATAGCCCTCCAGGCCAAGGGGCAAATGCAAAAAGTTACTATATTTGGGAATTCCTGAAATTTCCTTTGGTGCAGACATATTTGATCCGGAAAATGCCTTCACATTTTCCCGGACAACTTTATTCAAATTAAAATCCATTGTGGTTCTTGGTGGCAGATATCCGGACAACATTTTCAGAGGAGCGCCAAACATACCCGGAATCATGTAAACCACAAAGCTAAAGGTAATAATGGCCAGTAGCAAACGGGGAACTGTCACGAAAGGCACATCCGAATCGTAAACAAATTTTAATTTTCCGAGCAGATACAGACCCAGGAGAAAGAAAATCACAATCCAAAGAGCAAGATAGACTTCACGATTGAGGATTTGCCAGTGATAAGTTTGGTCGGCGATACTCAGAAATTTCATTCCCAAAGCCAACTCCAAAAAGCCCAGCACTACTTTTACCGTATTCAACCAACCGCCGGACTTGGGCAGGCGTGTAAGCCAGGAGGGGAAAAAAGCAAATAGCGTGAAAGGCAGAGCAAAAGCAAGTGAAAAACCCAACATCCCCACAATGGGTTTGATTATTGCGCCGCCGGCCGATTCAACCAAAATAGTTCCCACAATGGGGCCCGTACAACTAAAAGAAACCAGAACCAGTGTTATTGCCATAAATACAGGGCCCAGAAATCCGCCTCTATCGGCTTTGCTATCAATTTTGTCAACCGCCCAATGCGGTAACGTCATCTCAAACATTCCAAAAAACGAAAAGGCAAAAACCATGAAAATAAGGAAGAACAAAATATTAGGCAGCCAGTGGGTACTCAACCAGTTAGCAAAGTTAGGCCCGGCAAACACTGCCAGTACCGAACCAATCAAAGTATAAATTAAAATAATGCTGAAACCATATAAAAGAGCTTGCATCTTGCCTTTGGATTTCTTTTCGCCATCCTTCATAAAAAAGCTTACGGTCATGGGAATCATGGGGAAAACACAGGGGGTTAAAATTCCAAGAAGTCCTCCGAAAAAAGCCAGGATGAAGAAGCCCCAAAGACCCTTTTTTCTCCCGCCAATAGTGATATTATTATTACCAATAGTGGTTTTATCAGGGCTAACGGCAGCAACCTGAGTTATTTGGCTCACATTACCCAAATCAAAAGAGAAGTCCAAATCTGTTGGCGCTAAACACTGGGTAGCATCACAGGTTATAAAAGTGAAATCCCCCTTCACAATAGCGCCGGGGGCATTTAACCTAACCTTTTGAACAAAGCTTACACTGTCGGTATAATACTTCAATACCATTTTGAAATTCTTGTCGTAATCATTAATGACATTGCCGACCTCGTTCACCTTCCCCACAAGGGTATAGCTGCTGTCTTTTTCAAACTGGAATGTTGTAGCAGGAGGAGCCTGCGGTATATCTTGTGAATATAAATGCCAGGAATTGTCAATGGAAGCTTTAAAAGTCAATTCGTATTCGGTAGCAGAAAGTTTCTTTGAAGAAAAAGCCCATTTGACCGGTTGCAGAATTTGTGCAGAAACTGTAACGGCCAGTAAAATCAAGCCGATAAACAGAAAAGAAATGCGTTTCATATTGACCAATTGAAATTATTCAGTGTATTTTGAGGTGCAAAAATAGAGTAATATCTGTTTCGTATTCTGAACAGGCAAAGTTTTAACATATGGGTTTTCGGAAATGTAATTATTCCGGAATTAAGGTGATCTTTAAAATATTCTTTGTTTTGCCGGTAACCCGGAAACGGTTGGAGGATCGTTGACCTGTTATCCAAATAATCTTTTTGCCCGAAAGTAGCAGCCAGAGATTTTCCTGCTCAAACAGGCTGATTTTTTCAATCGTTTTATATATCTTCACTACGTAACAATGTGATTATCATTGATTCTTGTTGAATTCTTAAGTGAGAAATGTTAGTATTTAAATTAAAAAAAGAGATGAATTATTCCTTTACTTTTATACCTGCCACTTTGGTTCTCTTTAGCAAAAGTGCATTTAATGCTACAATCAATGAAGATCCGGACATAGAAACGGCTGCAGCTTCAGGACGCAGTATAAGCCCTAATGAGGGATAAAACAGTCCGGCAGCAATGGGGAATGCGATTGCATTGTAACCTGTAGCCCACCAAAGATTTTGATGCATCTTACGCAATGTTGCACGGCTTAAGGTTATGGCTCCAATTACATCAAATGGATCAGATTTCATTAAGACTACATCAGCAGTTTCCATTGCGACATCACTGCCAGCACCAATAGCTATACCTACATCAGCTTGCGCAAGGGCGGGCGCATCGTTAATTCCGTCTCCAACCATAGCCACAAGTTTTCCCTGTGATTGCATCTCTTTAACTTTATCAGCTTTTTGACCGGGGAGTACTTCGGCAAAAACAGTTTTTATTCCAAGCTCTCCTGCAATACGTTCCGCAGTTGCGCGGTTGTCTCCAGTAAGCATTGCTACCTGTACACCCATCTCAGTCAATTTCTCTACAGCATATTTTGCATTAGCTCTTACTTTATCAGCAATAGCAATTAGACCGGCAAAACTTCCGTCAATTGCTGCATAGATAACTGTCCTGCCGGCGCCCTCAAGTGAGGCTGCTGTTTCTGCAAAACTATCCATAGATATTTGGTTATCCCGCATTAATTTTCTGTTGCCTACCAATAAAGTTTTTCCATTTACTACCGACTTCATCCCATGACCCGGAATAGCGCTAAAACCTGTTGTTGCCATCAAAGTTAAATTCAGTTTCTTTGCCTTATCAACAACAGCTTGCGCCAAAGGATGCTCTGAAGATTGTTCTGCTGAAGCGACAAGTTTCAGAAATTCATTATCATTTATAACTTTATCTTCGGTTTTTATCTCAACTACCTGCGGTTTTCCTTCTGTAAGCGTACCGGTTTTATCAAAAATAATAGCCTTAAGCTTTGCTGCTTGTTCAAGTGCAACGGCATTTTTGTAAAGAATACCATTTTGAGCACCAAGACCGGTGGCAACCATAATAGCAGTAGGTGTTGCTAAGCCCAAAGCATCGGGACAGGCAATAACAATAACTGTAATTGCCAGGGTAAGTGACCACATAGTAATATTAGTATCCGCCGGAATAATAGAGCCACCAAGGTAGAGCCAACCGAAGAAAGTTGCCAATCCAAAAATTATTGCCGCAGCAACCAACCACTGAGCCGCTTTGTCAGCTAACCGTTGAGAAGGTGCTTTGGAATTTTGTGCTGCCTGAACCAGTTTAACAATCTGCGAAAGTGCTGTATCGGCACCCACTTTGGTAGCCTTAAATTTGAAAGTACCTGTTTTATTAATAGTAGCACCAACCACTTTTGAACCCACTACTTTTTTTACAGGCAGGCTCTCGCCTGTAATCATAGATTCATCCACACTGGATTCACCTTCAAATATTACTCCGTCAACAGGAATCTTATTACCGGGTCGAATAAGCACAATGTCACCTTCAACTACTTCTGATGTTGATACTTCAACTTGCTCTCCGTTGCGAATTACAATAGCTCTAGGAGGAGTCAAATTCATCAAAGCCTGTATTGCATTTGAAGCGCCGGAACGCGCCCGCATTTCCATCCAATGACCAAACAACACGAAAGTAAGTAATAATACCGCTGCTTCATAAAACACTTCGCCTTTAAAGAAAAATGTTGTTGAAACGCTGAACAAATAGCCTGCTAAAACAGAAAGCGTGACGAGTACTGCCATGTTCAAAACACCGTTTTTCAAACCCCGCCACGCTCCGGTGTAAAATACCCATCCGCCATATATAACGGCAGGTGTAGCTAAAAGAAAAGATAAAAACTCGTTGGATATTCCAAATGGCAAAGGCAGTTGAATGTTGAAGTAGTCGGTAAACAGAGGTGAATAAAGGAATACCGGTATAGCCAATATGAACGTGACCCAAAAGCGGTTAGCCATATCTTTTACCATACCTTCCATGCTCATACCAGCACCGTGTCCCATTTCATTTCCCATTTCTGCAGTGTCTCCGGCCTTCTCGTGACCGGCATGTTCTTCAGGAGCATGCATATCATGAGCATCTGCTTTAGAAGAAGGTTTTCCTGGTTCCTCGTGTTTATGCCTTTTGTGACCTGGATGATCTGCAGTCGCCGTCTTTGGCAAGTCTCCGGGTTTGAATACATGTTCAGGAAGAGATTCCCCGGTACAGTGATAACCGCATTTTCCCACAAGTTTTTGGACTTCAGATATAGAGATGATTGATTCATCATAGTGTATAGTGGCGGTGCAATTCAGATAATTTGCATCGGCGTGTTGAATGCCCGGATGTTTGAGCATCCTTTTTTCCACACCTCTGCCCTCGCCCACACACATCATTCCGTGTACACATAGTATAACTTCTTTCATCGAAAAGCCTCCTTTTATTTACTAAGATATTGTTATGAAACAACCTGTCCGTTTTGACTCGTTCTTTTGCCCTTTTTCATCGTTGCAAAAGCTTTAAATTCACCCTGTCTTGAAAAAGCACAAAATTACTTCGCCGATTCCGGATACGTTATTTCATAACAAGCCCTTAATGTTTTTCGTTTGATTTCATTATGAACTGATTTCAAGCCGCAAAGCAACTTTTTGTTTGTGTTTTAATTCACCAAATATACTAAAAAAAATCGAAGGCAGAAAAAGAGTCCGGACTTTTCCCTGATCTGTTGTTTGGGTTGCATTGAACATAGTCTGTTTTTTTTATAAAACATTTGTAAAATCAGTTCCTTTTCGGGAAATAATGTCGGATTAAACCCTGTGTATTTTCATTGTTACCTCGTTCTTAAAAATGGTACCGGTGAGATACTTCATATTTCAACTTTTAAAAACGGGAGACAAAGTGTAAACTTTATCCATCAAACTCAAAAGAGGATAATTTTTTTCTCTTTAAAAAATTGTATTTATTACTCCGGTAATTTCTGTTTCATACCCAAGAGATGCAACGTTTTGAGACAAAAAATTCCAGGAACGTGATTATAATGAGATTAGGATGATCTTCAAAATATTTTCCGTTTTGCCGGTTACCCGGAATTGATGGGAAGAACGGTAACCCACTATCCAGATAATTTCCTCTCCCGAAAGCAACAGCCAGCAATTTTCCCGCTCAAAGCGGTTGATTTTTTCATCCGAAAAGAAATCGCTTAACAGCTTGCTTCCGCTCATGCCAAAAGGCACAAAACGGTCTCCCTGGCACCAGTGCCGTAGCTTCAGGGGAAGCGAAAGTTTGTCAGCATCGAAATAGGCTACGGTTTTGTCTGATGCAAACGAAAAGTCCGGATGGTTAGGTAGAATCTCTAAATTTAGTTGCACCGGTTGTGACACCGGTTTATCCATATTGTATATGGTAAATTCTTTTTCTAAAGCAGCAGTGTTCCTTTTGATAACCAGTTTATCTCTATCGTTAAGAAGGGTATAATTTTCCGCATGGAACATCTGGCCTGTTTGTGATGATTCCTGTGTTTGGCAAAAGTCGTCGATAGTGCTGCGGTTAAAACCGAAATCTTCCAAAAGAAAAAAAAGCCAGGCGGCTTTCGGCTCTAAATGATGAATGGCCGATTTATCAATGCTGATGCCATCATCTGTCCGGTGGAAAAGCTGGTTTTTCTTTTCCTCAAGTAGCTGACGAAAAACGACTTCTGTACTTTTCAGCTTTTCCAGACTTTCGGCCAGCATTTTTGTTCCGCCCGGAAATTCTTTTTCGTAAAAAGGAAGCAGGTGATGCCGGATGCGGTTGCGGAGATAATCGTCCGAAGCGTTTGAAGAATCTTCGCGGAACGACAGTTGATGTTCCTTTGCGTAAGCCATGATTTCTTCGCGTGAAGCAAACAGCAGCGGTCGGATAATGTTTTCCCGTTTTGTCAGGATACCTTTTAGCCCTTCCAACCCCGAACCGCGTAACAATTTGATAAAAAAAGTCTCTGCGTCGTCGTCTTTGTTATGGCCGATGGCAATTTTTTGAAATTTATGAGCTTCCAATATCTCTGTAAACCAATTATAGCGCAACCTGCGGGCAGCCATTTCGATACTGATTTTCTCTTTCTCGGCATATATTCGGGTGTTGCATCTTTTTACAAAAACAGGGATTTCGTATTGTGTGGCCATATTTCTGACAAAACGTTCGTCACCATCAGATTCCTCACCTCTGAGTTGAAAATTACAATGAGCCACAGTAAGCCGGCAGCCGAGACGATGCAACAAATGAAGCATCACTACAGAGTCCACACCGCCGCTTACCGCCACGAGGATATTATCTTTCCTGTGGCAAAGTTCGTGTTTTTCAATATGTTCCAGAAAAGCTTCAATCATACTGCAAAGGTATGAAAAGTCACGGGTCGCGTCTCAAACAGAGGCAACCCGGCACCAGGTGTCCCCGCAGCAAGACTGCCTTATTACTTCTCAAAGCGTTCAAGAATTTTCTCTCTGGCGGCTTCGTCAAGCAAACGCACCATGTTGGTACTCCCTTTTACACCGGAATTGGAGCCCATAGTAATAATGTACTGTCCCTCTTTACCCGCTTTTTGCAGAAACTGATAAATAATATGACTTTCACTAATGTCGCGTTTGATGGTAAAAATCTTCTCCACACCCCAGACAAGCGCCAGGCGATGGCTGACTTTTTCTTGGAAGGTAACGGCATATAGCGGTTTGCGAGGCCTGAATTTGGCAATTTGCCGGACGGTATATCCGGAAGTAGTGAAAGGAATAATGGCTTTGCAGGGTACGTTTCCCGAGATTTCAGCAGCGGCATGAGCAAAGCCTTCTGTTTTGTCGGGCTTAATCTTTTTTATTTTCGGCAGATAATGTTGTGTATCTATCAATGTTTTTACCATCACCTCCACTGCTTCCACAGGAAAAGAACCCACGGCGGTTTCGTCAGAGAGCATGACGGCATCCGTACCATCATAAACAGCGTTGGCAATGTCAGATATCTCTGCGCGTGTGGGAGATGAGGCGTGCAACATCGAAGTCAGCATCTGTGTTGCCGTAATGACAGGCAAAGCACATTCGTTAGCCTTTTTGATCATCTCTTTTTGCAGGCCAGGAACGGAAAAAATACCGGCTTCGACCCCGAGATCACCACGTGCAACCATGAGGCCATCGGCAACATTCAGAATTTCATCTAAGTTCTTCATGGCTGATTTCCGTTCAATCTTGGCAATAATCCATGCATCGGAATGGTTGTCGGTGAGAATTTTTCTGGCTTCGAGAATATCCTTTGCAGTTTCCACAAAAGAGACTGCTACAATATCAATACCGATTTCAGCAGCAAATTTCAAATCGGCTTTGTCTTTTTCGGTCAATGCCGACATTTTTATGCCAGCCCTGGGAATATTAACACCTTTCCCCTCTCGCAACTGCCCATGAGATAATGCTTCAAGCACAAGCGTGTCATCCGTTTTTTTCTCTACTTTCGATTTTACTATTCCATCGGCAAAATAGACCTCATCTCCTACTTCAAGCTGATCAATAATATGAGGATAAGTGATAGAAAATGCTTCTCCCACCGCCTTTTTCGACATGATAATTTTATCGCCTTTGTTTATCTCGCGGCTCTCTTTCATCCCTTTGATACGGATTTTCGGGCCGCAGATATCCTGCATTATTGCTACTACTCTTCCCTGTTTTGCCGCACACTGCCTTATGCGGAGAAAACTTTCCAAATGGCTCTCGTGCGTCCCATAAGAAAAGTTTAGCCGGAAAACATCGACTCCGGCTTTTACCAGCTGGCAAATGCTTTCCATACTATTGCTAACAGGGCCAAGCGTAGCGACAATTTTGACTTTTCGTCCCATAGTTTAATTTTTTTGCAAAATAAATCATTAATTTCACGCGAAATACTTTATTTTTATTTTGGAGTAATTATGTTAATAACTGAGAACAATTTACAGGAAATCAGCAAAATAAGCCGTATAAACAGAGTGGACTCACTGGTTCCCTCCCTCACGGAAACGATTGCATCTCCCGGAGCAAAAAAAACTTTGGCAGGAGTTCCCCGGTTTTGTAAGTATCTCTGTACTGGCGTGCGAATGCTTCGCGTGCCTTATGTGTCGATCACCAGCACATAAAAAAAGTGATACCTTTGTTCTGAAAACTCCGGGAGGCGGAGGATGGGGTGAAAAATAGAACCAGTTTCAAACCAATATCACACACATTGAAAGAAAAGAAAAAATAAATTATAAACAAACCAGACATGACTACCAGAAGATTCATCAGCTTTACCGGCTTGCTTCTTTTTATTGTTTTTATACTGGCATCCTGCCGGGAAGTTGCCCCTTATCAAGTGAAAAAGGGTGTATCCAAAAGCCTGAATGATTACCGCAAACAGACCATCAGTGCCATCGGATATCAGCTCTCTTTTAACATCCCGGCTGAAAAATCAGAGCCCGTTACCGGGAATGAAACCTTGTCTTTCTCCCTGTTGGAAAACAAAAAACCGTTGGTTATTGATTTTAAAGAGACGGCAGATA
>VAOZ01081646.1_pt1 | contig 13399 bp, 14 predicted proteins | sample 3394041 | NCBI WGS metagenome assembly VAOZ01 (sample SAMN08290431, study PRJNA428436) | hydrothermal vent metagenome | isolation source: Deep-sea hydrothermal vent chimney | place: Indian Ocean: Southwest Indian Ridge
ACATTATGAAACATAATTTATTTTTATCTAGTAATGGAACATAAATCTGAAAAGAGAATATGTCAAAACTGTCAGAAAGACTTTATTATAGAGCCAGATGATTTTTCTTTTTACGAAAAAATAAAAGTTCCACCGCCAACCTTTTGTCCAGAATGTCGGATGCAGAGGAGGATGATTTTTAGAAACGAAAGGAATCTTTATAAAAGGAAAAGTGATGCAACTGGTAAAATTATATTTTCTGGTTATAGTTCTGAATCTCCAGTAAAAGTTTTTGAGACAAATATATGGAATTCAGATAAATGGGATCCTCAAGAAAAAGGTGTAGATTTAGATTTTTCTAAACCGTTTTTACAACAATTTATTGAATTACATAATAAGGTGCCACGACCAGCCATGGGGGTCATAAGTATGGTAAATAGTGATTACTGTAATAATGCAACAGCTGGTAAAAACTGCTATCTAGTTTTTAGTCTTGCTTATTCAGAGAATTGTATGTATGGTGGCTATCTTCTTTATACAAAAGATAGTTTGGATGGATTCTCTATAAACAAAAGTAATTTAATTTACGATAGCTTCCAAATAAATGGTAGTAGTAGAATTTTTTATAGTTCATTTTCTAAGGATTCAATTGATATATATTTTTCTAAAAACTTAAAAAACTGTCACGATTGTTTCGGATGTGTAAATTTATATAATAAGAAATATTGTATTTTTAATAAGCAATACACCAAAGAAGAATATTTTGAAAAATTAAAGGAATATAATTTAGGTTCTTATCAAGAAATTCAGAAATTAAAAGAAAAAAGTCATAATTTCTGGTTAAGATTTCCCAATAAATATATGTTCGGTTTCTCTAACTCTGATGTTTCTGGTAATTTTATAAATCAATCAAAAAATGTAAAACAATCCTTTAATATAGAAGGAGGTGAAGATATAAAATATTCTCAGTATTTAGATGTACCCAAAAGTAAAAGTATATATGACCAAACCTTATGGGGAGAAAATTCAGAAAGTAATTATGAATGTCTACAAGTTGGCGATAATACAAATAATGTTTATTTTTCTGCTCATAATTGGCCAGCTGTTAATAATATTCAGTATTGTATTTATTGTGTCTCTTCCTCTAATCTCTTTGGGTGTGTAGGTATAAAAAAAGGACAATACTGCATCCTCAACAAACAATATACTAAGGAACAATATGAAGAATTAGTTCCTAAGATTATCAAACATATGAATGATATGCCTTATGTAGATAGTAAGGGTAGAGTATATAAGTATGGAGAGTTCTTTCCACCAGAATTAAGTCCATTTGCTTACAATGAGACCATAGCTCAAGAATACTTTCCTTTAACGAAGGAACAAGCCTTAGAACAAGGATATAGGTGGAAAGAAAGAGAAGAACGTGATTATTCTATAGATATTAAGAATCAAGATATTCCTGATAATATCAATGATGTGAAGGAAGATATTCTTAATAAAGTTATAGAATGTCAACATCAAGGTAAATGTAATCATCAGTGTACTGAAGCTTTTAAGATAATTCCTGAAGAATTACAGTTCTACAAGAGAATGAATCTACCAATACCTCACTTATGTCCAAATTGCAGACATTATGAAAGATTAGCTCAAAGAAACCCAATGAAGCTCTGGCATCGTCAATGTATGTGTGAATTAAAGAATCATGGTCACCAAGCTAGATGTCCAATAGAGTTTGAAACATCTTATTCACCAGACAGAAAAGAAATTGTGTATTGCGAAAAGTGTTATCAAAAAGAAGTAGTATGATATACTAACCGAATGAAGGAATATATATCTTATAAAGAATTTAAAAAAATGAATATACAAATTGGAACTATCCGTGAGATAGAACCTGTTCCAGAAACTGATAAACTTTTACGATGCCAAGTAGATTTTAATGAAATTGATGAAAATGGAAAACCAGTATTGCGTCAAATTATCTCAGGTATTCGTGAATATTATTCAGACTACGAAAAACTTATTGGTAAACAAGTTTTATATATTATTAATCTTGAACCGAAAAAGATTAAAGGTTATGAAAGTAATGGTATGTTGATGGCTGTTGATGGATTAAAAGGAGAACCGATTTTTCTTATTCCTGACGGAAAAACTTTACCAGGAAGTCGAATTTATTAATTTTTTATATTTAAAATGACACTTAGTTTATGTTTGACCCAATTTTACTTATTAAGGCGATAGGGCTGATAGGAATTTTTTTAATTATTTTTACTGAAACTGGTTTTTTTCTCGGTTTTTTCTTGCCTGGAGATACTCTTCTTTTTACAGCTGGTATTTTTGCCTTCCAAGGTTTTTTTAATATATATGTTCTTTTGTTAGGTTGTATTATTATGGCAATTTTAGGGGACAGTATGGGTTATTGGATGGGTAAAAAATATGGTAGAAGATTATTTAAGAGAGATGAAAGTTTCTTTTTTAAAAAGAAATATTTAACTGAGACTGAAGATTTTTATAAGAAACACGGGGAATACACAATTATAATTGCTCGGTTTCTACCGATTATTCGAACTTTTGCTCCTGTCATTGGAGGAATTGGAAAGATGGATTATTTCTCATTTCTTTCTTACAATATTTTTGGAGGAATTTTCTGGGTTAGCTTGGTATTATTATCAGGATACTTTTTAGGAGGGTTAATCCCCAATATAAATAACTACCTAATTCTCATAATTGCTACAATAGTAGTTGTCTCTTTTTTACCACTTATATTTAAGATATTTAAGTATAAACTAAAAAAATAAGGATGACACCTTTTATATCAATGATAAGTATCGTATAATAAAATAGTAATGAAACAATCAATTAGAAACTATTTTCCAGCTCCAGCTTATTTGAATATGGATTCTTGTGCCCTTGATGTTTCTGATGAATCTATTAAATACGGACAACTATCCTTTACCTCGTCTGGTTTTAAACTTACTAAAGTTGGGAAACTTAAAATTCCTAAGGGAATTTTAAGTTCGGGGAAGATTAAAGATTCAAAAAAATTAGTTGATATTTTAAAAGATCTTCGCATTAAAGAAAATCTTAATTTTGTCCGTGTCTCCTTGCCAGAAGAACAAATTTATATTTTTGTTTTATCTCTTCCTCAACTAAAAGGGCAAGACTTAAGAGAAATTATTCTTTTACAGATAGAAGAGCATATTCCTCTCAAGGCAACAGAGGTTATATTTGACTATGATACAATTCAGGAAAATGACAAAACAACTATAGTTGAAGTTACAGCTATTTCAGTGGAAGTGGTTGAAAGTTATTTATCTGTTTTCAATCAGGCAGGTTTATTCCCGCTCTCGTTTGAATCTGAAGCCCAAGCCATAAATAGAGCCGTTGTTCCTCGTAATGAAATTGGATCTGTGATGATTGTTGATTTTGGTTATGTTTCTACTGGGATTTCGTTTTCATACAATGGAAATATTTTATTTAGTACCACATTAGATATTGGAGGATTTAATCTTACCCAAATGCTTGCCAAGAATTTTTCATTATCATTTGAAGAAGCTGAAAAAATGAAAAGATCTTATAGTTTTGATAATACTCTTAATGCCAAAGAAATATTTCCAGTTCTTTTAAATGGTATTTCTGTTTTACATGATGAATTAAATAAACAATATATTTATTGGAAAACACATAATAAAGAAAATGGTCTTGCTCATCAAGATATAAATAGAATAATTTTCTGTGGTGGCAACGCTAATTTAGCTGGTATTGCTGATTATCTAGAAGCTAGTATGAAGATTAAAGTAGAATATGCTAATGTTTGGGTTAATATTTCTGACATGAAATCATCTGTCCCTGAAATGCCTTTTGAAAAATCTCTTGGTTATGCCACAGTCATTGGTTTGGGATTAAATGGTTTTTTTAGTGAATCACAGTCAGTAGTAAATGTTTTACCGCCAGCGGAAAAAAAAATTCTTCGTCAAAAATATTGGACTAGGCTTATCACAGTATTTTTAGTTTTTCTTTCGGCAATAGAAATATTATCAATAATACTTCTTACTCCAGCGTATTTTCTTTCTAGCAATAAAGTAAAATTAGCCGAAAATAAATTACAATCTTTTGATCTTCTTAATCCAAAAATAAGTGTTACGAATATAAACCATAGTATAAATAATATAAACAATAAATTATTACTTTTATCTAGTAAAAATCTCAATCAACAAATTAGCAAAAATATTTTTGGTTGGTTATTACAGAATAAGCCCAATGGAGTTTTTTATTCACAAATACTTTATAATAAAAGAACCGATGGTAGTTTAGTGGTTGAATTACATGGAATTGCAAAGAGTAGGGATATCTTACTATCATTAAAGACAACACTAGATAGTAACCCAAATTATAATAAAGTAGAATTACCAATTTCAGATTATTTAAAGAAAACTAATCTTAATTTTATTATATCAATTACCTTAAAATAATATGAAAAAAGACAAAACAAATTTAATTTTCATTGTATCAGTTTTAATAAGCTTGATGCTGTTGTCTTTCTTGATTTCTTTTTTCAAGGTTATACAAAATAAGAATAGATATACTTCAAATGTATTAGCAACACTCTCTAATAAAATAGTTAGTAGAGATAATGATGAAATTTTAACAGAAAAATTCTCTGAGTTAAAATCAATTAACAATAAAATAAGTAATTATTTTATTGAGCCAGAGAAAATAAATTTATTTATTAACTATTTAGAAGAATTAGGAACAAACAATAATACTAAATTAGTCGTCAAAAACGCTGAGATCCCAAGTAATAAAAAGGACACAATTTTAGTCAAAGTTTCTATTAGTGGTACATTCAATAATGTGATTAAAGTCATATATCTTCTAGAAAATTCTCCTTTTTATATTAACTTAACACAAGCTTTTGTAAATGAAGATATTCAACCAACAACTCCAGATAATTCAAAAACCAATATTAAAAAAAGCATTCCAACTTGGCAGGCCGATGTTTCTTTTAGCGTTTTAAGTTTATCAAAAGAATAAACGTATTATGAATAACCTATTTTCAAAAGTTAAAAATAATATAAAAGATTTACACAAGGCAAGATTGATAAACCCGCACAAACATTGGGATTTGTTAGTAAAATTTTTCTTAATTTTATCTTTTATTTTAATAATTTTTAATTTTTATTTTTTATATACAATAAGAAATGAACAATCTTCACAAAGTGCTACTGATATATCTAGTCGCCCAAATTTGGTTAAAGAGAATTTACTAGAAAATATAACTAAAGCATTTAATAACAAAAAAATACAAAGTATAAAAATTAAAAACACTAATACCGTATTTTCAAATGTTAGTGAATAGGTGATTGTAATTTCTATTATTTATTTTCTTTACTTTAATAAAAAGCAATTTTTTTTGTGCCCCCGCGAGGAATCGAACCTCGAATAACGGCTTAGAAGTCCGCAGTTATATCCATTTAACTACAGGGGCAATTTGTGCGCGGTGAGGGATTTGAACCCCCGACCTTCTCGGTGTAAACGAGTTGCTCTACCAACTGAGCTAACCGCGCAAAATAAAACAAAAATGATTAAACAAAAACCATATTCTTATTTAGTTAAAGGACATACCAAGATGAGTATTAGTTACTTATGTAGGTAAATGAATAGTATCATATTTTTAATATATTTCAATGGTATGCTCAATAAATGCGCAAGAACGGTTCTTGCGCATTTTAAAGTATTTGAATGGTATGATAGTATCATTATATATGGATATAGAAATTCTATTTGAAAATAAAGATTTATTAGTTATAAATAAACCAGCTGGTATTTCTGTTCATGCCGATGGCAAATCTAAAAAAACAACAATCACTGATTGGATTTTAGAGAAATATCCAACTATAAAAAAAGTTGGAGAGCCTTTTGATTTAAAAATTAAAGGAGGAGAAAAAATAAAAATTTATAGACCTGGCATTGTTCATAGGCTGGATAAAGAAACATCAGGTGCTTTAATTATTGTAAAAAATCAAAAAACTTTTAATTTTTTCAAGAAACAATTTATGGAACATTCCATTCAAAAAATTTATCATGCTTTTGTCTACGGTATTGTTTCTGATCCAAGAGCATCCTTGGCTACTAACAAAAGAGGCTTAATTAATTCATCAATAGGAAGATCTCCTAAAGATATCCGAATGTGGACAGCTGGTCGTGGTGCCCGTCAACCATTACGTGAAGCCATAACTGAATATATTATTCTTAAAAAATTCAAAGCGAAAGAAGCAAAAGAAGAAGAAGATTTTTCTTATCTAGAAATATATCCTAAAACAGGTCGTACTCACCAAATTAGAGTTCACCTACGTTACATTAATCATCCTGTTGTTTCTGACCCTATCTATCGTGGTGGCAAAGATTTGGCCCTTGGTATGGAAAGGCTCGCTCTTCATGCTAAAAGTATTAGTTTTTATTTATTAAATGGAGAATTAAAGACAGTAGAAGCTCCATACCCTGCTGATTTTCAAAGAGTAATAAAAAATTATATTGAAAAATAGTTATCTATTCAAACAAAATATGATGAAGTAATCTCTTATTATTCTTGCCTAAAATGTATATTTGTGATAAAGTACACGCCATGGAATTAACGACAGAAAAATTCACTCCAGTAGACAAAGAAGAGCGCAAAAATCTTGATTTTAAGGCTGGGGACACTATTAGAGTTTGGAGTAAAATTCAAGAGAAGGGCAAAACTAGGCTTCAGGCTTTTGAAGGTTTAGTTCTTTCACGTAAACACGGCAAAGAATCAGGATCAACTTTTATAGTGCGTAAAATAGCAAGTGGAGTTGGAGTTGAGCGTATTTTTCCGCTCTATTCTCCTAATATAGGTAAAATTGATATTCTAAAGAAAGCAAAAACTCGACGAAATAAACTCTATTATATTAGAACAAAGGCGGTTAAAGAAGTAAGAAAGAGGTTAAAGAGCGTGACTCTTATTAAAAAAGTAGCTCCAAAAAGCTCTCCTATTATTGAAAAAGTTGAAGATAAACAAGTAGAAAAAGAACAAAATAAACAAACTGAATAAAAAACCTCTATAAATTAAAGCTTATATTAAATTTGGAAAAATACGATAATTAAGTATAATTTTAAGGTATTTTGTTTATGCGCGGGTGTTGGAATTGGTAGACAAGCATCCTTGAGGTGGATGTGCCCGTAAGGGCGTGGAGGTTCAAATCCTCTTCCGCGCACTAGAAGACTATTTAGCTCTATTTTGTTACAATATATATATGACATTATTATTTAATATCTTAAGTTGGGTATTTGTAATCATTTCATTTATTGCTCTGATATTGATTTATTTTTGGGTTTTTAGCGGTTTTAATAAAAAAACTAGATTTACTCCAATACCTAATTTCATTTTAAAAAAATTTCCTGATATTTTAAAGGTTAAAGAAAATAGTATTATTTATCATCTCGGTTGTGGTGATGGAAGAGTCTTATTTTATTTAGGAGATGAAAATTCAAAAGCAGAATATATTGGGATAGAAGATAATAAATTTTCTTTATTTTTATTTAATTTTCAAAATTGGTTAAATAGAATACAAAAGAAAAACCAAATTAAAGTTATTGATGACAATTTTTTTAAGCAAGATCTATCAAAAGCAACACATCTTATCACTTATCTAAATCCAGATGTAATGGATGATTTACTTTCAAAACTGGAGGAGGAGCTTGTTTCTGGAACACGATTATTCTCTTTAAATTTTCAATTTACTACTAAAAAACCTATAACAGAAATTGATATTAATAAAAAAAGTTATCAACCGAAACAGAAAATTTATATTTATGAATTTTGAAATGTGATGATATAATATATAGGTATGATTACAAAAGATTTAATTGAGTATATAAGAAATCAAACTGATCAAAACACTCCAAGGGCATTAATTATTTCGCGTTTAGCAAAAGCTGGTTGGCACCTTGGAGATATTCAAGAGGGAATGAATAATGTAGTTTCTACTGACAAACTAGAACCTGAAATAAATCAAGAAGATAATAAAAACTATAATGTTGATCCATATCGTGAAGTTATGACAAATGATTCCGAAGGTATAGTGCAACCATCTTTATCTTTAAATTCAGTTGAGGTTAATAAAACAGAAGATTCTAAGATTAATACAGAAAAAGAAAAAACAATCCCAATTGAAACTAAAAAAGAAGAAATTATTAAAGCTAAAAAGGAGGAAGTTGCCAAAATCTGGACCCCGTCTGCAATAAAAACAATTGAAGAACCCGAGGTACAAACAAAAAATATTTTAGATTATGAAGATAAAATAGAAGCAGTTGTTAAGCCAGTAAATACAGAAACTATAGAAGTTTTTCAAGATGAATTAAAAGCACCCAGAAAATTAGAATCCAACAAACCTTCCTTGAAAAATAAGGTTGATAATATTGATTCAAAAATTAACAAAACAGAAGTAATACCGAATCTTATTCCCAAGTCAAAAATTGAGAATAAAAGTGAATTAATTCCACCGATAATTAAATCTACTCCAGCGATTTCTAAAGTAGAAACTATTGTGCCACCTCTTAAGAAACCAGAGGATAAAGATTCAAAACCGACGACTGATATTTTATCAAAAATAGCGATGATTTCTTCCTACTCTAATGATATTGTTTCTGCGAGTAAGTTAAAGAAAAAAGTTCTAAAGAAAAAGAAACATAATTTCTTAAAACTGTTTCTTATCATTCTTATCATTTTTATTTTAGGTGGAATAAGTTTCTTTTTCATAAAAAATTATAATGGTCAAGCAATTTTCAATTCCTTTTTTACTAAAAAAAATAATGAAGTCACTTTGCTAACTAGTATCAATAATTTTTCTTTATTAAAATCCTATAAGATAAAAACAGAAGTTGATATTTCTTTACCTTTATTGACTAATATAACTTCAAGTCTTGCAAGTGGAAAAGTGATTTCATCCAATGATCAAGACTGGTTTTTGATTGATTCTAATGGAATGATTAATGGAGCAAACAAAAATATTTTACCACTTTTTTATTATGATATAGTTCTAAAAAGTTCTCTTTTGGGTCAAAATATTGAAACCAGCCTTAATTCAAATGGAGAAAAATTATTTATTAATATCCCTGATTTAAAATATGCCTTTGGAAATAAAGCACCTTTGGCTGGATTAATCTCAATACCAAATAACAAGATAGAAAAACTTAAACAAATTATTCCTCTTAGTATCCAAAATGATATTAATAAAATAGGAATAGCTAAAATCTTTTTAAATAATTTATTTAATCATTCATTTAATACAGGAACCTTTACTTTGTTTAAGAATTTTATGAATAAAGTTAGTATAATTCAAAAAGGGCAAGAAGATATCAATGGAACAGGCACCACTCATTATAGTATTAGCGTAGATAAATTATTAATGAAAAAATTCTTAAACAATATGTCTAATCTGTTAGTTAGTAATCTCTCGGTAGACGAAAAAACAAACTTAAAAGAAATTCTTGATTCTACCTCAGTAAATTCTATTGATATATGGATAGGGAATAAAGATAATAATATTTATAGATATAAAATTAAACTAGATATTCCATTATCAAAGATTATTAATTCAGCAAACAAAGCAATTGCCAATGATAAAGTTACTTTAAGTTGGCAGTCAACATACTCTGATTTAAATGTTTTAAATAATATAATAATGCCACCAGGGCCTGTTAACATTGATGATTATTTAAAAAATGTTGCTAATGTTAAATTAAAAAATATAATTTTATCTTTTTCTCAACCTGCTACTCTTATGAAAAAGACTATTGGTAATTATGGTAAAAAATCAAATTCAAAGGGTAGTTGTAGTAGTCCAACTTCTGGCTCATTGTTCTCTTCTTTAGGTCATTCTAAAAATGTCTCAAAAGTTATTACTACTATTGCAGATATTATTAACAAAATTATTTCTCAAGGTAATGGTAGTACCTCATTATGTTATTCAACTCCTAAGGCTTGGGCACTATCTTCTCCTCAAATTATTGACCCTAGTTATTATTTCTGTACTGACAGTAAGGGGAACTCAATTATCATGACTAAACCAATTACTGGGCCTGTCTGCAAATAAAGAAATTTCAGAAATGAATTTTCAATAATAGATTTAGAACTAGATTTTTCAGTGATTTTTTGGTATAAATGTGTAGTCTTTACTTAATGTAAAGAATTATATGGTGCCTATGGTGTAACGGTTAACATTAGGGTTTGTGGAACCTTCGATACCGGTTCAATTCCGGTTAGGCACCCCATCTAAAAACAACCATTTTAAAATGGTTGTTTTTAGATGTAAATTAATCAAAAATTTTTTCTTAGTTGCTAGGAGCCATTTCATCCAAAGCATCTTTATCTATTCCACTATTCCCATTTTCTAATGGTAATGATGTTTCTTTTTTGAGTGGGATAATAATTCCATTTACCTCAAGAAAATGTCTTGTGCTTGGATTTTTATCGCCACCTTTTTCAAAGATATTTTGACGAATTTCCACCAAATCACTGAGTGTCATTTCTGGGTTTTTATCAATAAACTTCTTACGCATTTCCTTTTCTTCTTCAGTTAGCTCTATATTATTCTCTGTTTTATTTCCTTCCATAATATTTATTTAAGTTTTAATTTAATAATAAGTTATTATAACAGAAATTGATAAGATTATCAATATTTTGTCCAGTTAACCTTTTATAAAAGCGCAAATGCGCAAGAACGGTTCTTGCGCAACTGCAATTAAGGCTACCTTTGGAAATAATACTTATAACAGTTAATTATAAGAGAAATAAAAATTAATACTAAAAAAACAGATGTTTTATATTATATAAAACTAACTGATATTAATTTTATTACATAATGTAGTATGAGTTAAATAAAAAAAGATTACTCAGATAATAACATCGTGAGTAATCTTTAGTGATTTATTTTTTTAGCAGGTATACAATAACTCCGCTATTTTTCGAAGCGCGTTATTTTTGTTTACTGGGTAAGGCCAAACATGTCCATAAATGTCCTTTAGCAGAGAGTAATCATATACTTCTTTGGCTTCCTCAATAGTTTTAACAAAACTTAGCCACTTATCCAGAGCCTTAAAATCAATATCGTAGTCAAAATCCAGTCCTGTACATATTTCTTTGGCTTCTTCAATGTTCGTAACAAAGCTTAGTAATTTATCAAAAACTTTAGTTTCTGACTTGAAAGAAGCGTCGGATTCGTTAAATATCTTTTTTGCTTCTTTCTTTGTAGTGATAAGACTCAGCATTTTATCTAAGGCTTTATCTTTTAGATAACGATGATCAGAATTATAATAATATTCATATAATTCTTTAGCATCTTCAATGCTGCTAATCTTTGCAATTTCTTCCGACCCCCGAAACGTAACATCCGTTAAGGCAGCCTTTATTTTTTTAACAGAAACCCCAATTTCTTCTGCCATTTTTTCAATGTCCACTTTTTTTGTTTTTTCCATTCTTCCCGCTTCTTTAATGTCGTTAACGGGTTCGACTTTTAATTTTTAAATAACATTAATTAATTACACTATTTCATTTTTATAGCGAGTGGCAAACATGACTCGTGAGTGGTATCTATCACCTTTACATATAGTATTTAATATGCTAATATTTCTATATATGAAATATCAAGAACTTTTTCAATCATTGGGACTAGCCAAGAATGAAGCCAAAATATATGAGGTATTAGTACGAGAGGGAGATTCACCTGTCGGTAAAATCTCTAAAAAATCAGGGATTCATCGTAGGAATGTATATGATTCACTAAATAGACTTATAGAAAAAGGTTTAACTATTGAGGTAGTGAGTTCAAATGAAAATCAATATCAAGCTGTTGAGCCAAAGAAGCTAGCTGAGATTTTAGCTGAGAAATTTGAAAATCTAGATAAAGCATTACCTAGTCTGGAAAAGTTATATTTTGATACTCCGGCAGAATATCGAGTGCAAACATATAAGGGCAAAGAAGGTTGGAAACAATATATGAAAGATATTATTAAAGTAGGGAAACCATTCTATTCTATCGGAGCACAAGGAGCTTGGATGGACAAGAGAGTTAAGAGTTTTTATCCAGGTTTTCTTAATCAGATGAAAAGAAAGAAAATTGAAATGCATCATCTTTTTGAGTATGAAATTTTAGAAAAAAATCACCCAATATTAAAGAATGTTGGGAATAAATATAAATTTATTCCCAAAGCATATAATACAACATCAGGTATTGATATTTTTGGTGATAGAGTAAATATAATACATAATCAGCATTTGGAACAGGTAGGGACTGAAAATGAAATAATGTTTACTGTTATTCAAAATCAAAACTTAGCAGACTCATTTCGAACATGGTTTAAATTTATGTGGGATATGTGCCCAGAAAACAAAAAGGGGAAAAATAAAAGCTAACACTTGATAATTGAAAAATTGAAAATTGGGGTCAAAAATTGGGGTCAGCCACTATTTATAAATGCGCAAGAACGGTTCTTGCGCAACTGCAACTTAAGGCTACCTTTGCATATGTGGGCTTATACAAAATCTTGACATAATCATTATTTACCATTAATATGTTAGACATATCAGATTTATTTTTTTAGAATATCATATGTCTTTAGAAGAAAAACATTCACCACAACAGAAAGTAGGTCAAGAAAAGGTTGGAAACCTCCCTAATACAAGCATAGTTGCTGAGAAAAATATTGGAGCTAAACAAGAAAAAACTGATTCAAAAACTCTCAATGGAATGAATGGAGAAAAAGCTGAACGGCAAGAAATTAATAATTTTATTAATCAATTAAATTTATTGTCGGAAGAAGACAAGAAGAGGTTAATAGTAATTGACGCCGTTCCTACTATCATCCCTACTATTTTAGATGTAACAGCTGAAGGAGAATTAGAAGTATCTAAGATTAAAAAAGATAGAATAGAACAAAAATTAAAAAAGTATATTGAAGATTTAATTAAAATAGCCCGAGAAGAAATTAAAAGGATTGATGTTGATATATTTGTTTTTCGGAATAAGAGAAATAGACTTAATCAGAAACAAAAACAGAAAATTAAATATTTAGAAAATCTTTTAAATGGGAATGTCATTTTTAATAATGAAACAGTGCAGAAATACCTTAATCTCAAAGAAAAAAAAGATCTTAGCCGATTTTATGTAGACAAGAAATTTTTTGAAGGAAAATCTCAGGAAGCAATAAAAAAACAGGTTGATTTGAATCAAAAATTATTAGGAATTAAAATTCCCAATAATCATCATTTACACAACCAAGCAATGACTATTGAAGAGTTGATCACTCATGGCCAGAAGGTTGTTGACAAGATTAATGCAAATTTAAATAGTTCATAGATATTAAAAATAGTAATATTAGTTGCGCAAGAACCGTTCTTGCGCAA
>VAOZ01106357.1_pt1 | contig 13389 bp, 9 predicted proteins | sample 3394041 | NCBI WGS metagenome assembly VAOZ01 (sample SAMN08290431, study PRJNA428436) | hydrothermal vent metagenome | isolation source: Deep-sea hydrothermal vent chimney | place: Indian Ocean: Southwest Indian Ridge
CATTTATTGGGGGTCAGGTCTTGCAATACGACATCAAACTTCTTTTCCTCTATCCTCGAATCGCTTAACCGCACGGCTCACCGTCGCATAGTGCATACCTAATTCCTCAGCAATTGCTTTCATTGTGTAGCCACCAGACAGATAGGCGGCCGCCATGGCTTCCCGCCGATCGTCGTAGGCCGCCATGTACTGTCTTATTGGCTTTTCAGATGGGCGATGCTGGGCTTTGGGTACCTCTTTTAAATCACCATCGGTCACAATCTTTTCCTGCATAGCTTTTACAAAGTCCGCATCACCCAAATAGATTTGGCTACTCAGTTCTTCCCAAAGAGAGGGCACTTCGACGCCAGCGCGGACAAAGTCAATGTATTTTTCTATCGCCCGTTTTCTTTGTTTGCCAAATTGACTGAGCAAGCCGTCCGTTTCCAACCAGGGCGGGCAATGCACACGTCCGACCATAGTACGATAACTACTCCAGGGCCATGCCCCGGCTGACTTCACCATACCCGCTCTAACAGGGTTAAGGACGACGTACCGCGATAGCGCCAGGAGGTAGCTATCTTTGTCGACCAGAATCGCTTTATATCGCCCTTGAAACACATGGCCGACTCGCCCATGTGTGCGATTGAATTGTTGGGTGTAAACACCATTGAGATGTCGCATCCCTTTGGACAGGTTAGGTTCGATGGTCTCCACCACAATGTGATAATGGTTATCCATCAGGCAATAGGCGCAACAAACCCAGTTAAACCGTTCACAAACCGTCGCAAACAACTCACACCAACGGCGACGATCACCATCATCAACAAAAATCTCCTCTTGCCGATCGCCTCGTGAAGTCACATGGTACAGGCCACCCGCTAGCTCTATTCGTAAAGGTCTCGCCATGGATTGAAGTATAAGTTAATAATGTAGCATTGCAAGACTTGACCCCTTCCACTCCACGACCGTCATTCCCTGACGGATTTAGATCCGGTTCAAAACTGGAGGCGAGTCATCCCTGTCCGCTGGATTCGGCGCTGGCTTCTGAGTCAGCCATGGCGGACTGGATTTCCGAGTCCAGCATTTCGTCCGCTGTCTCCACCAGCATTTCAGCCGGTGCCATCATCTCCATCCGCTTGCGGTGACGTTCAGCATGATAGGCCTGCCCGGTACCCGCTGGGATCAAACGACCGACTATGACATTCTCCTTCAATCCTCGCAGATCATCGACCTTGCCGCTCACGGCCGCTTCGGTCAGGACACGGGTGGTTTCCTGGAAGGAGGCGGCCGAAACGAAGGATTCGGTTGCCAGTGAGGCCTTGGTAATACCCAGCAACATTTCGTTAAACAGGGCGGGGTCTTTATCGGCGGCCTTGAGGCGATCATTCTCTTCCAGCAGACGCGCACGATCGACCTGTTCACCCTTGAGAAACGAGCTATCACCGGGACTACTGATCTCGATCTTGCGCAGCATTTGCCGAACAATGACTTCGATGTGCTTGTCATTGATTTTCACCCCCTGAAGGCGGTAAACGTCCTGCACTTCCTTGACGATGTAACGCGCCAACTCCTCGACGCCGAGCAAACGCAGAATGTCATGCGGGTTAGGTTCGCCCTCGGCAATCACTTCACCCTTGGCCACCTGCTCACCTTCGAAGGTGGTGACATGACGCCATTTGGGGATCAGCGTCTCGTATACTTCGCCCTCGGTCGGGGTGATCACCAGCCGCTGCTTGCCCTTGGTCTCCTTGCCGAAGCTGACCACGCCACTGATCTCCGCCAGAATGGAGGGTTCCTTGGGCTTGCGCGCCTCGAACAGATCCGCCACCCGCGGCAGACCACCGGTGATGTCGCGGGTTTTGGAGGATTCCTGCGGAATACGCGCGACCGCGTCACCCACGCCTACCTTGTCGCCATCCTTGAGGCCGATAATCGCACCGGCCGGCAGGTTGTAGTTGGCCGGAATATCGGTGCCGGTAATCATGAGATCGCTGCCGTCTTCGGCCAGCAGTTTCACCATCGGCCTCAGATCTTTGGCCGCCGTACCCCGCTGTTTGGGATCGGTCACTTCCAGACTGGTCAAACCGGTGACTTCATCGATCTTAGTCTGTACCGTCACACCTTCGACGATATCGACAAACTTCACGATGCCGGCTTCTTCCGTAATAATAGGATGGGTGTGAGGATCCCAACTGGCGAGAATCTGGCCGGCTTCACAGGCATCGCCATCATTAGCCGTGATGACCGCACCATAAGGCACCTTGTAGCGTTCACGCTCACGACCCCGCTCATCCAGCACGGTAATTTCACCGGAACGGGAGACCGCGACGTTGTTACCGGAAACATGCTGCACGGTCTTCATGTTGTGCAGACGCACCGTGCCGGTGCTCTTGATTTCAATATTATTGGCGGCCGCGGCTCGACTCGCCGCACCCCCGATATGGAAGGTACGCATAGTCAGCTGGGTGCCCGGCTCGCCAATACTCTGGGCCGCAATCACGCCGACCGACTCACCCTGATTAACCCGATGCCCACGAGCCAGGTCGCGACCATAACAGCCCGAACAAACACCATAGTGGTTTTCACAGGTAATGGCGGAGCGCACCAGCATATGATCCACGCCCATGCCATCCAGCTGGGCGACCCACTTTTCATCCATCAGAGTGCCCGCTTCAATCAGCACGTCATCACTGTCAGGTGCCAGTACGTCACGCGCAACCACCCGGCCCAGCACGCGCTCACTCAGAGGCTCGACGACATCGCCGCCCTCGATAAGACTAGCCAGCAGCAGACCGTTATCGGTGCCACAGTCCTCCCCGGCAATGACCAGATCCTGGGATACGTCCACCAGACGGCGGGTGAGATAACCGGAGTTAGCGGTTTTCAGAGCCGTATCGGCCAAACCTTTGCGTGCGCCATGGGTGGAGATGAAATACTGCAATACCGACAGACCTTCACGGAAGTTGGCGGTGATCGGCGTTTCGATAATCGACCCATCCGGCTTGGCCATCAAGCCTCGCATGCCCGCGAGCTGCCGGATCTGGGCCGCTGAACCACGCGCGCCGGAGTCGGCCATCATATAAACCGAGTTAAAGGATTTCTGTTTGACCTCGTTGCCGTCCCGGTCGATAACGGTTTCGGTGCCCAGCATGTCCATCATGGAATTAGCCACCTGATCATTGGTGCGTGACCAGATATCCACCACCTTGTTGTAACGTTCACCCATGGTGACCAGGCCTGAGGTGTACTGTTCATGGATTTCGTGAACCTCCGCTTCGGCTGCCGCCAGAATACTGGCTTTTTCATCCGGAATGATCATGTCCTCGATGCCGAAGGAAACCCCGGCGCGAGTTGAGTAAGCAAAGCCCATGTACATCAGCTGATCGGCAAAGATGACCGTATCTTTCAGGCCGTTTTTACGATAACAGGTATTGATCAGATTGGAGATAGCTTTCTTCTTCATGTCCTGATTGATAACATCATAGGCGATGCCATCGGGGACGATGTCCCAGAGCAGCGCGCGACCCGCGCTCGTATCCTTGATGCAGATATTCTCGGTACGCACCCCCTCTTCATCAATCAGGACTTCCTTAATCCGCACTTTGACTTTCGCCTGCAGGGCCACCGCACCGGTATTGTAGGCGCGATGCACTTCCTTGACATCACGGAAGACCATGCCTTCACCTTTGGCGTTGATCGATTCGCGGGTCATGTAATACAGGCCCAGCACCACGTCCTGAGAAGGCACAATAATCGGCTCGCCGTTAGCGGGGGAGAGAATATTATTGGTGGACATCATCAGCGTGCGGGCTTCCAACTGCGCCTCGATAGACAGCGGCACATGCACCGCCATCTGGTCACCGTCGAAGTCGGCGTTAAAGGCGGTACACACCAGCGGGTGCAACTGAATGGCCTTGCCTTCCACCAGGGTTGGCTCGAAGGCCTGGATCCCCAGACGATGCAGGGTCGGCGCACGGTTGAGCATCACCGGATGTTCACGAATGACTTCTTCAAGAATATCCCAGACTTCCGAGCCTTCCTGTTCGACCATTTTCTTGGCGGCCTTAATCGTCGTCGCCAGGCCGCGCAGTTCAAGCTTGCTGAAAATGAACGGCTTGAACAGTTCCAACGCCATTTTCTTGGGCAAACCACACTGGTGCAGTTTGAGCGCCGGTCCCACCACGATCACAGAACGTCCAGAGTAATCCACACGTTTTCCCAGCAGGTTTTGGCGGAAGCGCCCCTGCTTGCCCTTGATCATATCGGCCAGGGATTTCAGCGGCCGCTTGTTGGAGCCGGTAATAGCGCGGCCACGGCGGCCGTTGTCCAGCAGTGCATCGACCGATTCCTGTAGCATGCGTTTTTCATTGCGCACGATAATGTCTGGTGCGTTCAGATCCAGCAGCCGGCGCAGGCGGTTGTTACGGTTGATGACCCGGCGATAGAGATCGTTGAGATCGGACGTAGCAAAACGTCCCCCTTCCAAGGGTACCAGCGGCCGCAGCTCCGGCGGCAACACCGGCAATACGGTCATGACCATCCACTCCGGCTTGTTGCCTGAAGTCATGAAACCTTCCAGCAATTTCAGACGTTTGCCGAGTTTTTTCAGCTTGGTCTCGGACTTGGTGGCGCCCATGCCCTCCTTGACTTCTTCACAGGCCTTGGGCAGATTCAGTGAACTCAGCAATACTTGAATCGCTTCGGCACCCATGCGCGCATCGAATTCATCGCCATATTCCTCGATAGCTTCGAGGTAGGTTTCGTCCGTCAGCAACTGCCCGCGTTCGAGTTCGGTCATGCCGGGATCAACAATGACAAAAGCTTCAAAATACAGCACCCGCTCGATATCACGTAGGGTCATGTCCAGAATCAGGCCCATACGTGAAGGCAGCGATTTGAGGAACCAGATATGCGCGACAGGGCTGGCCAACTCGATATGACCCATACGTTCACGACGCACCTTGGCCAGGGTGACTTCGATACCGCATTTTTCGCAGATCACACCGCGATGCTTGAGACGTTTATATTTACCGCACAGGCATTCATAATCCTTCACCGGGCCAAAGATCTTGGCACAGAACAGGCCGTCACGCTCCGGTTTGAAGGTACGATAATTAATGGTCTCCGGCTTTTTAACTTCGCCATAGGACCAGGATCGAATTTTCTGCGGTGAGGCAAGACCGATGCGAATCGCATCAAAGTCTTCCATCTGTGTCTGCTGCTTGAGGATCTTGAGAAGATCTTTCACGTTGTCACTCCTAAGTTCAAGTTGCGAGTGGCGAGTAGCGAGTAGCGAGGATTAAAATTCAGGCCTCGCTACCAGCCACTAGCTACTAGCTACTCTTAGTCTTGTTGTTCCAGTTCGATATCGATACCCAGCGAACGAATTTCTTTCAACAGTACGTTGAAGGACTCGGGCATACCGGCTTCCATATAATGGTTGCCGTCGACGATGTTCTTGTACATCTTGGTACGTCCGTTGACGTCATCCGATTTCACCGTCAGCATTTCCTGTAGGGTATAGGCGGCGCCATAGGCTTCCAGTGCCCAGACTTCCATCTCACCGAAGCGTTGACCACCGAATTGCGCTTTACCCCCCAACGGCTGCTGGGTGACCAGGCTGTAGGGGCCGGTCGAACGGGCGTGCATTTTGTCATCCACCAGATGGTTGAGCTTGAGCATGTACATGTAACCCACCGTGATTTTGCGCTCAAACTCTTCGCCTGTACGACCGTTGATCAGGGTCGTCTGACCGCTAAGGGGCAAATCTGCCAGCGCAAGCAACTGTTTGATATCGCTTTCCTTGATGCCGTCAAACACCGGGGTCGCCATCGGCACGCCATCACGCAGGTTACGCGCCAGCTCCATGATTTCTTCATCGCTGAAGGATTTCAGATCTTCATGCTGACCTTCGGTCTTGTTATAAATTTCATCCAGGAACTTACGCACAGTGGTAATTTTTTCCTGTGCTCGCAGCATGGCGTTGATCTTTTTGCCCAGGCCTTTGGCGGCCCAGCCCAAATGCGTTTCCAGTACCTGGCCCACGTTCATACGCGAAGGCACACCCAGGGGGTTAAGGACAATATCGATCGGCTCACCGTCTTTGGTATGCGGCATATCTTCGACTGGAACAATCATCGAAATCACCCCCTTATTACCATGACGGCCCGCCATCTTGTCACCCGGTTGCAGACGGCGTTTCACCGCCACATGCACCTTGACCATTTTCAATACGCCCGGTGCCAGATCATCGCCTGAAGTCAGCTTGCTACGTTTTTCTTCATATTTTTCATCAAACTCGACGCGCAACTGCTTAATCTGTTCCGCCATGGCTTCAAGCTGCGCATTGGCTTCATCGTTACGCAGATTGATCTCGAACCATTTTTCGCGTTCCAGCTCTTCCAGGTAACTCGCAGTGATCTTGGAACCCGCCTTCAACTGGTCAGGACCCCATTCGGCCACCTTGCCGGTCAACATGTTCTGCACACGCTGGTAGGCATCATCTTCCATGATCCGGCGCTGATCGTTGAAATCTTTCTTTACCCGCTCAAGTTCGGATTCCTCAATCGACTTGGCACGGGAATCTTTTTCCAGACCGTCACGGGTAAACACCTGCACGTCGATCACCGTACCGATCATGCCGGAACGAACGCGCAGGGAGGTATCCTTGACGTCGCTGGCCTTCTCTCCAAAGATGGCGCGCAGCAGTTTTTCTTCCGGGGTCAGCTGGGTTTCGCCCTTGGGCGTAACCTTGCCCACCAGAATATCACCCGGCCTGACTTCGGCGCCGATATAAACAATACCCGCCTCATCCAGTTTGGCTAACGCCGACTCGCCGACATTGGGAATGTCGCCGGTAATTTCCTCGGAACCCAGTTTGGTGTCACGCGCCACACAGGTCAGCTCTTCGATATGAATCGTGGTATAGCGGTCTTCTTGCACCACCCGTTCGGAAATAAGAATGGAATCCTCAAAGTTATAACCATGCCAGGGCATGAAAGCCACCAGCATGTTCTGCCCCAGCGCCAGTTCGCCCATATCAGTGGACGGGCCATCGGCCATCACATCGCCGCGCGCTATTTTTTCACCCGGCCTTACCAGCGGACGCTGGTTGATGCAGGTATTCTGGTTGGAACGGGTGTACTTGGTGAGGTTGTAAATATCCACACCGGCTTCACCGGTAATGGTTTCATCATCATTGATCCGCACCACAATACGCGCGGCATCGACCGAATCCACCACGCCGCCACGTCTGGCGACCACGGAAACACCGGAGTCCACCGCAACTGTATGTTCGATGCCAGTACCGACCAGCGGTTTCTGGGCGCGCAAGGTCGGCACCGCCTGGCGCTGCATGTTCGACCCCATGAGGGCGCGGTTGGCATCATCATGTTCGAGGAACGGAATCAGGGCGGCGGCCACCGAGACAATCTGTTTGGGTGAAACATCCATATAATTGACGGTATCCGGCGCCGCCATGGTGAATTCGTTCTGATGACGGCAGGGCACCATTTCATCGGTGAACTTGTTCTTGTTGTCCAGCTCGGCATTAGCCTGGGCAATCACGTATTCATTTTCATCAATGGCCGACAGATAATCGACTTCATCCGTGACCTTGCCATTTTTGACCCGGCGATACGGCGTTTCCAGAAAACCGAACTTGTTGGTGCGCGCATAGACCGAGAGCGAGTTAATCAGGCCGATATTCGGTCCTTCAGGCGTTTCAATCGGACAAACGCGACCATAGTGGGTCGGGTGTACGTCGCGCACTTCGAAGCCCGCGCGTTCGCGGGTCAGACCGCCCGGGCCTAAGGCAGAAATGCGGCGTTTGTGGGTCACTTCCGAGAGCGGATTATTCTGATCCATAAACTGCGACAGTTGACTGGAACCAAAAAATTCCTTGATCGCCGCCGATACCGGCTTGGCATTAATCATTTCCTGCGGCATGAGGTTGTCAGCTTCGGCCATGCTCAGGCGTTCTTTTACCGCGCGTTCAACCCGTACCAGACCCACCCGGAACTGGTTTTCCGCCATCTCACCGACTGAGCGAATGCGGCGATTACCCAGGTGATCGATGTCGTCCACCAGACCCTTGCCATCACGAATACCCACCAGGGTCAGGATTACATCCAGGATGTCGGAGCTTTCACCAAATTCCTCAACCCGTTTTTTCGAGATATCATCGGTGCGCTTGCTGAAATAGGAATGATCATAAAGAATCCCGCTGCCGGTTTCTTTCTTGCGTCCGAGGCGACGGTTGAACTTCATACGCCCGACCACGGACAGATCATAGCGATCATCCGAGAAAAATAAATTATGGAACAGATTTTCAGCCGCTTCCTTGGTCGGCGGCTCGCCCGGACGCATCATGCGGTAGATTTCCACCTGCGCTTCCAGTTGGGTGGTCGTGTTGTCAATCTCCAGAGTTTTGGAAATATAAGGACCATGATCCAGATCATTGGTGAAAATAGTCTGGAATCCCTTGACCCCGGATTCTTTCAGCGCTTCCAAACGCTCAGGGGTGATTTCATCATTGGCATGCAGCACGACTTCGCCGGTTTCGGTGCTAATCACGTCATGGGCGATCACTTTTTCCAGCAGATAGTCATCAGGAACAAGCAGCGTCTTTACCCCGGCTTTGTCCAGCTCGCGGATATGGCGCATCGTAATACGCTGCCCCTCTTCCAGCAGCAACTTGCCCTTAATATTAATATCAAACGTCGCGACATCGCCACGCAGGCGTTCGGGCACCAGCTTCATGGTGACACCGTCTTTGGTAAATTTGAAATCGTTATTTTCAAAGAACAGGGCAATAATCTGTTCATTGTTGTAACCCAAGGCTTTGAGCAGGACGGTAACCGGTAACTTGCGGCGGCGATCAATACGCGTGAACAGGCAGTCCTTGGGATCAAACTCGAAATCCAGCCAGGAACCGCGGTAAGGAATCACGCGCGCATTGAACAGCAGTTTACCCGAGGAATGGGTCTTACCCTTGTCGTGGTCAAAGAACACACCGGGCGAACGGTGTAACTGGGAAACAATAACGCGTTCCGTACCATTGATGACGAAAGTACCATTATCTGTCATCAGTGGAATTTCACCCATATAGACTTCCTGCTCGCGTGTTTCCTTCAGAGTCTGCGTTTTGGCTTCCTTATCATAGATAAACAGGCGCAGGGTTACACGCAGGGGTGCCGCATAGGTGACGCCGCGCATCTGGCACTCTTTGACGTCAAAGACGGGGGTGCCGAGGCGGTAATCCACATAATCTATCGATGCATTCCCGGAATAGCTGGCGATCGGAAAAACGGATTTAAAGGCCGCATGCAGGCCCTTTTCTTCACGTTGTTCTTTCGGCACATCCTGTTGCAGGAAACCCCGGAAAGAATCGATCTGTGTAGCAAGCAGGTAGGGAATATCGAGAATACTGGGACGACGGCCAAAATTTTTGCGAATCCGTTTCTTTTCTGTTAGCGAGTAACCCATTGGACACCTTACGTGTAACTGTTAATCTGAAAATCCCCTGTTGCCGTATCCGCAACAGGGAATGCACAGCGGGCCGGCAATCACGTCTGGATTGTCAGCCCGGTGTGCATACAGTTTCGTTTTCCCGCACAAACACACTTCACCAGCGACTGCTGGTTCAATTGATCATTGTGGGAAAAATGAATCAAGTCTGAAGCAATCGGAATTACTTGAGTTCGACTTCAGCACCAGCTTCTTCAAGCTGTTTTTTGATCTCTTCTGCTTCGTCTTTGCTGGCAGCTTCCTTAATGGTGGAAGGAACACCCTCGACCATGTCCTTCGCTTCTTTAAGACCCAGAGCAGTGATGCCACGAACAGCCTTGATGACAGAAATCTTGTTAGCGCCAAAGCTGGTCATAACAACATCAAACTCGGTTTGCTCTTCAACGACCGCCTCAGCACCACCCACAGCAGCCGGTGCAGCGGCAACGGCAGCGGCAGCGGAAACGCCGAATTTTTCTTCCATTGCTTCGATCAAATCAACAACTTCCATGACAGTCATACTGGAAATCGTGTCCAGAATATCTTCTTTAGATACAGCCATTTTATATCTCCTAAAACACTAAAATAACGGTTACGCGAGTCTGACTACTAGTAAAATCAGGCTTGTTTAGCATCGCGGACAGCCGCGACAGTACGAACCAGTTTGCCGGGAACTTCATTAAGAGTACGCACCAGTTTGGTAATGGGTCCCTGCATGACCGACATGAGCATACTGATAGCCTGGTCTTTGGTCGGCAGGCTGGCAAGGCGATCAATTTCAGACGCCGCCAGTAACTGACCGCCGACTGACAAGGCCTTGATAACCAGTTTGTCGTTCTCTTTGGAAAAGTCCTTCAACACTCTTGCCGCAGAACCGGGATCTTCCTGAGAAAACGCCAGTACCAGCGGACCTGTCAGAGCGTCCTTCATGCAATCAAAATCCGTCCCGTCGATAGCGCGCCGAGCCAGCGTGTTTTTAACCACACGCAGATAGACACCCCCCATACGCGCCTTGGCGCGAAGATCGGTCATATCCTCAGAACTCAGCCCGTTGTACTCTGCCGCAACAGCAGAGTGCGCGCTAGCCGCGATTTCAGCGACGTCAGCCACAATGGCTTTTTTCTCTTCAAAACTGAGAGCCACGCGAACTTACCTCCGTTTGTAGCAAAAGACAGTTATAATCCTTTGCTGGTGGACGATGGACCTCATCAAAATAATGAGGTTACCCTTGAATTTAGTGGGCTTTGGCAGAAAATCTGTTTTCAGAAATAATCTGGTCACGTCTAAATCTGCTAAAGACACACCATCTGCGCAGGCCTGAGGTTTAATCCTGCAAACGAAAATTTATGCTTTCGTCCTTAGGCACCTGCGGTCTTTGATGGACAATGCCAAGTACAACATTGGCCACAAAGTCTTTTATCAAGTGACAAGTAACGAAGCACGAGTGACAAGGATCTTGTTTAATCCTCGTCTCTCGTCCCTCGTCCCTCGCCCCTTACATCTACATCGCTAACGATGCCTGATCAATCGCAACCCCCGGTCCCATGGTGGTGGAAACCGCAATTTTTTTCACATATACACCTTTGGCGGAAGCCGGTTTGGCTTTCTGCAAATCCACCAGCAGGGCTTCCAGGTTTTCTTTCAGCAAGGTGTTGTCGAACTCAAAGTTACCAATGGCGCAGTGAATAATGCCGCCTTTGTCAGTCCGGTAACGTACCTGGCCTGACTTGGCGTTTTTAACGGCCGTTTCCACATCCGGGGTCACCGTGCCTACTTTTGGGTTCGGCATCAAACCGCGCGGCCCGAGGATCTGGCCTAACTGACCCACCACACGCATAGCATCCGGCGTTGCAATCACGACATCAAAATCCAGGTTGCCTTTTTTAACTTCCCCTGCCAAATCTTCAAAGCCTACAATATCGGCACCCGCTGCTTTGGCTTTCTCGACATTATCACCCTGAGCAAAAACGGCAACCCGGACGGTTTTGCCCGTCCCATGGGGGAGCACGGTCGAACCACGGACGACCTGATCCGATTTACGCGGGTCAACTCCGAGGTTGATGGCAACATCGACGGACTCAGTAAATTTAGCCTTGGGTAGTTCTTTCAACAGTTTAAAAGCTTCGCTAGCGGGATAGGCTTTGCCAAATTCCAGTTTCTCACGGATAAGTTTGGTTTTTTTACTTAACCTGGCCATTTACACCGCCTCCGTTTCAATGCCCATACTACGGGCGCTACCCGCAATGGTACGTACCGCGGCATCCATATCGGCTGCGGTTAGATCCGGCTCTTTGGTCTTGACGATCTCTTCCAGTTGCGCACGTGTCACCTTACCCACCTTGTCACGGTTGGGAACACTGGAGCCTTTCTGGATACCGGCGGCCTTCTTCAACAAAATTGAAGCAGGCGGCGTTTTCTTGATAAAGGTAAAACTGCGATCACTATAAACAGTGATCACAACCGGCGTCGGCATACCTTTTTCCAGATTCTGTGTCTGCGAGTTAAACGCTTTGCAGAATTCCATGATATTGACGCCGTGCTGCCCCAGCGCCGGACCCACGGGTGGCGACGGATTGGCGTCCTGCGCCGGAACTTGCAGCTTGATATAAGCTTCGATTTTCTTGGCCATGTTTCACCTCTATGTATGTGGGTACAAGCGCCCGGCTAAGGCTCCCCTTTTGCTAGTAGCTCGTTACTATCAGCCCTTTTCGACCTGACTAAATTCTAAATCGACCGGCGTGGAGCGTCCAAAAATAGACACTTCAACCCGCAGGCGATTTTTATCATAATCGACTTCTTCGACCACGCCGTTGAAGTCGTTAAAAGGACCATCATTGATGCGAACCACTTCACCCGGTTCAAACAGAACTTTCGGGCGTGGACGTTCGGCGCCTTCCTGTACACGATTAAGAATGGCTTCGGCTTCCTTATCGGTAATCGGTGCCGGTTTGTCACTGGTGCCGCCGATAAAGCCCATGACGCGTGGCGTATCTTTCACCAAATGCCAGGTATCGTCATCCAGCTCCATGTGTACCAGTACATAGCCGGGGAAGAATTTGCGATCACTCCGGCGCTTCTGCCCATCGCGCATTTCAACCACTTCTTCAGTTGGAACAAGGATATCGCCAAATTTGTCTTCCTGACCCTGCAGTTTGATCCGTTCTTCCAGCGCGCGTTTCACATGCTGCTCAAACCCTGAATAGGCGTGTACTACATACCAACGTTGGGGCATTCGCGTTTAACCTCCCTGTCCGGTGATCGTTTTCACCGCCCAAAGTAAAAAAGAATCAAATATCCAAAGTATCAGACCCATCACAACCACCATGGCCATCACAACCATGGTCGTTTGCATGGTTTCCTGCCGGGTCGGCCAAACCGCCTTACGCACTTCAATGATGGCGCTACGGCCATAGTTCCAGGTATCCATCCCTGGTTGTGAGTTGAATGCCACCGCAGCCGCTAGACCGAATACGACGAGCAAGGCCAGTACCCGATAGAGCAAAGCCTGGTCGGCATAATAATAAAAGCCGACCAAACCCGCGACTACCAGCAGGAGTGCAATCAGAAGTTTAATTTTGTCTACCATCTTAAATCCGTATGAGACCAATCACTGCCCGACACCCTACTAATGTGGCAGGCCAGGAGGGAATCGAACCCCCAACCTGCGGTTTTGGAGACCGCTGCTCTGCCAATTGAGCTACTGGCCTAAAAAGTGGCGAGGGACGAGTGGCGAGGGAAACCTTGCCACTCGCACCGGGTTCCTCGTTACTCGATAACTTTTGATACTACACCGGCACCGACGGTGCGGCCGCCTTCACGAATCGCAAAGCGCAAACCTTCTTCCATCGCAATCGGGGCTATCAGGGAGACGACCATTTTTACGTTGTCGCCCGGCATCAC
>VAOZ01105270.1_pt1 | contig 13357 bp, 12 predicted proteins | sample 3394041 | NCBI WGS metagenome assembly VAOZ01 (sample SAMN08290431, study PRJNA428436) | hydrothermal vent metagenome | isolation source: Deep-sea hydrothermal vent chimney | place: Indian Ocean: Southwest Indian Ridge
ATGGCGGAGACGATAAGGAGAATCACAATCATATATTTGCGATTCTTTGTCAAAAAGTCTGGAGTAACAATACCAATCTTAGTCAGGAAATAAACCAGGATGGGTAATTCAAAAACAAGCCCCACGGCAAAAGTTACCGAAACCACCGAACTAATGTACGAGCTGAGTGAAATCTGATTCATTACATCCTGGCTGACAGAATAGTTTCCCAAAAAGTTCACCATGAGAGGAACAATTGTGAAATAACTGAAAACAATACCGGTAAGAAACAGTAATGTGCTTATTAAAAGTCCGCCTCTGGAGTATTTTTTTTCATTCGTGAGCATAGCGGGTTGGACAAAACGCCATATTTCCCACAGGACATATGGAAAAGCCAGGATAAAACCAGCCACCGCCGAAATATAGATGTGCGTCAGAAACTGTGCTGACATTTTAAGACTAATGATTTTCAAATGCATATCAGGGATACACAATGATTTGATGGATAGCCAATGTCCAAATTTACACAACATCCTGAAGGTGATAAAATTAGAGCTACTTGGCGCTAAAATAATTGTATCAAAAATGATGTGTCTGTTTAAAAAAGCAATGACTGCCAATACGATGATGGCCAACAGCGAACGGAAAATATGCCCGCGCAATTCCTCAAGATGATCCCAGAAGGACATTACTTTTTCATCTTGGGATTCACTATTTTTTATTATTTGTTTTTCCATGTTGAAACGAATGGCCAAAAGTAAAAAAACCTCACCATTGGCGAGGCTTTTTATGGAAATATGTTTTCCTGTTTTTTAGGTAAACACAATCTGTGTTCCGAGTCCATCACACATGGCGTACAAGTCGCCCACGGTAATAATGGCTTTTACCGTTTCGTGAAAGTCTTCTTTTTTGAGTTTGAACATATCGGCAGCAAGTTTACAGGCATAGATTTCACCACCACCGGCTTCGATGAGTTCGAGAAATTCGTCTACCGGTGGCATGTCCAGTTTATCCATCTCCTTTTTCATCATTTTGGTTACGCCGGCTTCCACTCCCGGCAAAGCACCGAGAAGCGTGGGAAAAGGCAACCCGCCCGGCATACGCATGGCAGGATTCCCCACAGTAGCCGTGTGTAACTTGTTCATGGTTTTTTTGGTGATGGCATCCAAGCCGAAAAAGGTAAAGAACAATTTGGTTTCAATACCTTCCATCACTGCCCCGTTGGCCATGACAAGGGCCGCATACACATCTTCCAGATTTCCCTTCGAGCAAATCATCATGACTTTTTTCAAAGGATACTTTTTTTCTTCTTCCATGTTGGTAAGTTTTAAAGATTAGACCGATTATTATTTGAAATACACCTTAATGATTAGCCTGCGCTTTTAAAGGCGCTTCAAATATACCGGTATAATTCAAAGTAATTTCACTTCGGATTTTGAAATTTGTTTGATATTACATGCAGGAGACCGGTTTGGCCACTCCGGCAATTTTAGTTGCTTTTTTCAAAGGTGCACCCGGAAACAGCTGATAAAATGTTTTGGCATCAACTACACCGGATTTCCCGATGCCACGTATTGTCAGCCCTTCTCCGGCTGCTACTTTTTTACGAATAAATTCGATAACTTCGAAATGTTTATCGGTGAGTTCAAGGCCTTCTTCTTTTGCAATGGCAATTGCAATTTCTTTGTTCCATGCAGAGGCGTCTTTAAGGTAACCCTCATCAGTTACTTCCACGTTTAAATTAGCTATTGTTTTTATTGTCATAACGTTATTTATTAGAGTTAAAAAATATATTTATTACTTTTCTTTTTTTTCTTCCTTTTCTGATTCCGTCGCAATATTCTTCAGGAAAGTAATCATAAAGCCAAGACCTTTGCGTAATTCCGGAGAATTCATGGCACGCATAGCTTTGAAAAGTGAGTATTCCGGGATATGGTTCACATCGAGACTCTTGTAAACTACCAGGCCGTTGTTGATGGCACTGAGCATTTCGGGCTGGGTAAGATTTTTAACGGTTTCGAGGATAGTAACAATATTTTCAGCCAGCAGTCCCACATCTTCCGTTGAGAAATGGGTGACGATGTTGTCAATAATTTTCCCTGACTCTTTAAAGAAGTCTACATAGCCTTTTTTCTCAAGTTCATTCATCGTTTTGATACCATCCAGCCCGATTTGGTGTAGAATTGGCGAGACATCGCGGATAAGATCGTATCCACTCTCCAGCATGTCAAACAACTCATTGAGTGTATCAATGTTTCTGATGACTTTCAACAACAGCACTTTTACTGCTTCGCCATCTATCTCAACGCCGGCATTATCCAGTTCTGTAACCGCCGAGCCAAACATATCTTTTCCGACATTGTACAGGTCAGCCGAAAGGTCGGAGACATTTTTCCGAATCTCACGTTGAGCCTGTATCTCTTCAAGAACGAGGTCAAGCTTGCGGTTCATCGCATCTATTTGTTCCTGCATATTTTTTTCATTCATAGCTTTAAGTTTTAAATTTATACCAATGTATGCTTAAAGCTTTTTACCGGCCATTTGCATCTCAGAATCAATAGGCATCTCTTTGCCTTTCAGTAAAATATGCCAGTAAATCCACCGAAAGAGTAACTTTCCGTAATGGTTTGTACGGGTTACCTTTAACAATCCGAAAGGACCTACACCGGGAAAAGGAAACGATCCGGGAAGTGGCTCGGTATCATAATTAAAGTCAATAAGGGTACCTTTGCCATAACCGGTTTCTATATAACAGTTGGCATGGCCGTCAAAGCTGGCTGTATAGGGACGGCCTTCGATAGCACACATGAGGTTTTCTTCCAGAATCTCAGCAGCAAAGTGTGCTACCGAACCGGCTTTTGAAGTGGGGAGATTAGCGGCATCACCAATCACAAAAATATTTTTATAGTCGCGTGACTGTAACGTGTGCTTATCAGTAGGAACAAAGCTCATATCATCTCCCATTCCGCTACGCTCTATCACTTTGCTTCCCAAGTTGGTGGGAATACTGACGAGACAGTCAAATTTCACTTCTTTGCCACCAAAATCAATAATTTTCTTTTCCTCATTATTTACCTCTGCTACGGAGAAATCGGGGACAATGTTTATATTCTTTGTTTTCAACAGCTCACCCAGCATCTTTGTGGCTCTCGGTTTGGTGAAAGCACCGGGTAAAGGAGTAACATAAGTAATTTTCACTTTGTCACGTAAGCCCCTCTCGGTGAAAAAGGCATCGGCGAAAAAGACAAACTCCAGTGGAGCCACCGGACATTTGTAAGGCAACTCGGCAATGTTCACCACAAGTTCACCACCTTGCCATGTTTTAAAGAAATCTGCCAATGCCAAAGCTCCTTCAATTGTATAAAAATCGAAAATCTCTTTATGCCATAGTTTGTCTTTCAAACCGGGTGTTTCTTCCGGAGCAGTACGTGTTCCGGTGGCAATCAGTAAATAATCATAACTGAGAACTACACCATCCTGCAGCAACACCTGATTCTTTTTGGGCTCAATCTTCTCAATTTCTGCATAAATTACGTTCACGCCAATGGGAAAAAAGTCATTTTTAGGTTTTACCACATCTTTGCGTGTGTATATTCCAAATGGAATAAACAGGAAACCAGGCTGGTAATAGTGCGTCTTAAACTGATCCACAATGGTAATGTTCCACTCTTCACGGGAAAGAGTATTCCGCATTTTATTCGCCATCATAGTACCTGCTGTTCCGGCTCCCAATATCAATAAATTTTTCATAAAACTTTTATTATTAATAATTTAAAAACAAATGCGAATTTATATCTATATAATTAATTAATTGTATTTTTCCCTATGATATAAATCATGTATCTTTGCAGTTCAAATATTTTAGAATGAGAATAAAGAAAGATATAAAAAACTGTAAAGCATGTATTTATAGGAATATGTTGTTTGGTGACCTTAATGATTTTGAGTATAAACTGATAAATGACGCCCGCACAGAACAGCTCTACAAGAGAGGCGAACTGATAAAACACGAAGGTGATAAGGTAGATTCTTTTTTGTATTTGCGCAAAGGGATGGTTAAACTTTTCAAATCTGATAAGAGAGGAAAGGAACAAATTCTCAGTATCAACAAGCCGGGAGATTTCGTGAACCTACTCACTATTTTTTCAAATGTTAACTACAAATATAGTATTGAGGCCATTGGAGACACGCTTGTTTGCAACGTGGACTTAGTGGTGCTGGAACACATTATTTCCGCCAACAGTGGTTTTGCCATGCGTGTATTAAACCGGATGAGTAATATTTCGGAAGAAATTATTGAAAACAGATTTGAGCTGGGACAAAAACAGCTTAAAGGAAGGGTTGCCACCATTTTGCTTTACTTTTCCGAAGATATTTATCACAAACACACCTTCGAACTTCCCATCACCCGCCGCGAAATTGGCGAACTGATTACTATGACTACAGAAAATACAATTCGTGCCTTTTCCGAATTCAAACGCGATGGACTGATAAATATCCAAAACAGAACGATCACAATACAGGACCATGATCGGTTGAAAACTATTGCAAAATCAGGATGATCGGTCTATAGAGACATTTTGCTCTCAGGAGAACCCCCAATTTATTGGCCAACTTTATTTTTCTTGAGGGAACAAAAGCTTTTTCTTTTGTTAGCGGAATTATCGGATATTTGTAAGGTCAAAGAAAAACAGAATTTATGCAGTTTTCACTTTTTATGGCACGGCGCTATCTTTTCTCAAAAAAGTCGCATAACCTGATTAATGTAATTTCGCTTGTCTCTATGATTGGACTGGGTATTGGTACAGCTGCCCTCATCGTGGTACTTTCTGTTTTTAATGGTTTCGAACACGTCATATCTTCACTTTATCATTCCTTTAATCCTGATTTTACCATTACTGCAAAACAGGGAAAAACTTTCCATTATGCACAGTTTCCAGTGGAAAGAATTCAACAGCTCTCCGGTGTGGCTCAGGTTGTGCAGGTAGTTGAAGAGGATGCGCTGTTTAAATACGGTGACAAGCAATACATTGGGAAAATTATGGGGCTTTCGTCAAATTATATGAAAGTGACCAGGCTGGATACAATGATGCAGGCCGGAACTTTTGTCTTGCAGTCCGGCAAAGGAAACTTTGCCGTGGTGGGTGCAGGCGTGGCCTGGTTTCTCGGCATCAACACGCGCAACACGCGGCAGCTGCTGACGGTGCTGGTTCCCAGACGGGGGAATGCTTCTTCTTTTAATTTTCAAAATGCTTTTAACAGTGAGGTGATTGCACCGGTGGGTATTTTTTCGGTACAACAGGATTTTGACCAGAAATATATTCTGGTACCATTGCGTTTTGCTCGCGAGCTGCTGAATTATAACGATGAGGTTACCTCTCTGCATGTCTTTTTAAAAAAAGGTACTTCCGTAGAGGAAATTCAGAAAGAAATAGAAAATATTGCAGGCAACAGGTTCGAGATAAAAAACCGTTTTCAACAAAATGAAACACTGTTTAAAATTATGAAGTCGGAAAAAATGGCGATTTTTCTGATTTTGGTTTTTATTCTGATACTGTCCTCCTTCAACATGATTGGCTCTGTTGCTATTCTGATTGTGGAAAAAATGAAAGACCTCGCCGTACTAAAAAGTATGGGCGCAAACATGCATACCCTGCGGCAGATTTTTCTTCGCCAGGGCGTAATGATTAGTTTGCTAAGCGCCGCTTCGGGACTTATTGTCGGGTTTGTGATTTTGTGGCTACAGCAACATTTCGGTTTGGTACGGCTGGGCTCTGGCAATGGTGGCTTTATCATCAATGCTTATCCGGTTCAGATGCAACCACTTGATTTTGTGTATGTTTTTGCTACCGTTTTTGTTATCGGTCTGCTTGCAGCCTGGTATCCGGTACACTTCTTGCTAAAAGATTATCGAAGCATTAAACTAAGCTGACAAATCCTTCCAGGAGCCCTGACAAACAGTTTATATAAGTCCCGGTAGCTTAGAAAACTGTTTGTTTTTGTTTACGCCGGTTTATGCCCATCAGGAAACTTTTCCGGCATTACAAATGCTGAGATAAATGTGGACAAGAGAAAGAAATAATTTTTCTTAATTACCGTACAAAGGTAAAAAGTCTGTTCCAACGTATTTTTCCGTCTAAAATTGATTTATTCGGGTCAAGTGACAACCAGATAAAAACGGCTTTGCCTTCAATGTGGTTTTCAGGCACAAAACCCCAGTAACGCGAGTCGGCGGAATTATCGCGGTTATCACCCATCATCCAATAATAGTTCATTTTGAAAGTGTAATGATTGGCCACTTTTCCATTGATATAAATTTTGCCATTTTCCACCTTCAGTTTGTTGCCTTCATATACACGGATTATTCTTTTGTAAAATGGCAGTACTTTCATGTTCAGGGCAACGGTGACTCCTTTTTTTGGAATATAAATCGGCCCGTAGTTGTCGCGGTTCCATTTATAATAATTGCTAAAGGGGAAAATCTCGGGGTCGCGTATTCCTTTTGAAATATTAAAAACTTCGATACTTTTTACAATGGGAAGTTTTTTCAGGCCTTCGCGTGCTTCAGCTGTAAGCATATAAACAAATTGTCCGGGGATGTTTGTACGTCCGCCTTCGGTAATGTTCAGGCGGTCAAGAATAATGGGGTTGATAGAGTGTCCATCGGTGTAAACTTTGTATTCAAATTCTTTCTTTCCCGGGTCATGGTTTTCTTTTCCGTTGATAAACACTTTGCGGCTGATGATCTGTAACGAATCACCGGGGAGTCCGATACATCTTTTAATAAAATTTTCGCGTTTGTCTACCGGTCGGTAAATGATATTACCAAAATCTTTTTTGTCACTCCAGACCTCTTTGCGGCCGTACTGTTTTACCAGCGAGTAATAGCTTATGTTGCTCTGAAACCGGGTTGATACCGTATCTCCATCGGGATAATTGAAGACGACCGCATCGTTTCTGTGAACCGTTTCCAGCCCGGGAAGGCGCCAGTAGGGTAATTCAATCCAGGTGAAATAGGATTTCATGTGCTTGGTGAAAGGCATGGTGTGGTGAACAAAAGGAAACGACAGTGGCGTGTTGGGAACTTTTGGACCATAGGCAATCTTACTTACAAACAGATAATCACCTACAAGTAGTGACTTCTCCATGGAAGAGGTAGGAATGGTGTAGGCTTCAATGAGAAAAGTACGGATAATGGTGGCTGCCACCACTGCAAAAATGCCGGCATCAATCCACTCACGGGCAGCACCTTTTCTGGGCTCTTCACGGGTTTCAGGATCAAGAAACTGACCCTCTTCCCTGAAGGCAATCCAGGGGAAATAGAAAAACGGAAAGACTACTGCAAGAAATTGCTCAATCATACTGTATTTTCCGAAACATTTGGCCATTTCCACTAACATGAGCATGTACATAAACACGTTGATGAATGGGAAAACCAACAGAAAGTACCACCACATGGGCTTTTTGATAATCTTCAGAAAAACATACAGGTTATAAAAAGGAACCAGGGTCTCCCAACCTTTTCGTCCGGCTTTCTCAAATTGTGCCCAAAGGAAAATGGTGGGAAGTGTGAAAGAAAGCGGAATAAAAACAAGTAATTCAATCATTTGTTCGTATTTTATTGATGCTACAAAATATTAAAATCGTGATATAGCAGTCGTGAATGTTTGTTCATCGAAAACCGGTGCAAAGCTAAAATAAAAATCGACAGGTTATTTCGTCACAATTCCTTAGTAGATATGGCATGTAGGGGTATAATTAAAGTGGCTTATTCAAAATTTTGTTTACTTTTTTACAGGCATATTTCAAGACAAGATAAATTACTCTTATCGGCTGTCCTCTCCTGCCGGTGAGAAATATATCTTTCTGCCGCAAGAACAGGTTTTATCGCATCTTGTCAGATAACTTCCAAAAAAGAGTATCTGTTTCAACACTTTCAAGACGTTATTTTTTCAACTTCCAACAGATTTTCTATATCCGATTTCAACAATTGCAAGGTTCTCCTGCTGGCATCTAATTCCTTTAAAATGCTATTCTTTTTATCTTCGACCATATCTTTTAAACCACCAAACAAGTCGGAATAATAGTTTATCCCCTCTTTTAAATGTTGTGCAAAACCTAACAAATATTTTTCCTGTTTAACATTTACGGAAGTTCTGGTTTCCTCAATTTTATTTTTTAGGTAGTCAATGTATACTTTCAACTCTTTGATAAACATGTTCGGACGATCAGTTCTGTTGATAACATTTGTTCTTCCATAAATGTGATCAATCAGTTCTTTTAAGTTCATTGTTTTTGAAAAATAGGCCATGTTTGGCCCCGGGCAAACAGAAACACCCTCACCTTCAATCCTGGTATTTAAGTCATTCACCAGCAAAGCAGAAGTGCCCAGTCCGACACAAAGACATGACTTTTCAACAATCTTATCAAATTTATTCCGGTATTCTTCCGGAGTCAGTGTCTCTTTTTTCAACTCCTTTAATTTTAATTGCTGATAATGGTGTGAGGCTGTACATAGGGGTCTATTGGTAAATTCATTGTTAGAAATAAGAAATTTTTTAGGACAGACACTTCCAAATACGCCTTTATCTATCAGGGTAGATTTTTCAATGTCTTTGGTATTACCCTTAAGACTATTGAACGGAACACCAAGGGGCGAGATGTCACTTAAATAAAGGTCATCTTCTCTGGCCTCAATTAATTTATTCAGCGTTTTCTTATCAACATTTGTAACTTCCGGAACCAAAAGAAAAGGAGTACCCCAGCCCACCGAATTGACCTTGTAATGATCAAGAAGAAATTGATGTTCGGCGGATGTGCCAACGCCTCCCTGGGCAGAAATTCTCAAGGGCAATTGATTTTTTGGTACAATACGATTTTTATTGGAAAGCGCCCTGACCATAATCTCGTGAACAGACTTAATTAATGCATTTCGGTTGTCTCTGAACTCTGCTAAAATAGGTCCCAGCAAATAACCTTCGGTGGCGAAAGCATGTCCGCCGCAATTCAGCCCCGATTCAATTCTGTATTCCGAGACCCACAGCCCTTTTTTAGCGAGAAACTTGCCCTGAATCAGTGCGGATCTGTAATCGCTGACTTTTAAAACAATCTTCTTTTTTATTTCCCCGTTTTCGTCCGGGAAAAAGTCCTCAAATTGTTCTATATAACTATACAATCGAGGATTCATGCCTGCCGATAAGACAATGGAAGATTGTAAATCGCTGTTTGCATACCCCCTAAGTGCAGCATGAGCATCATTGTATTCTAAAGGCAATTTTTCTCCGTTTTTGTAATTCTCTTTATTAATTTTGGTCATAATGTTCACATCAATGTGCCCCATTGACAAGTTGTCTTTTAGCCAGCCCCTGATTTCATCAAGATGAATATATTTAGTGGTCAAGCTCCTGAATTCGCGTTTCAAAGCAGAACTGTCCGGTAACAAATTAAAGTATTCTTTTATTTCATTACCCTTCTCAACAGTGGCGCTTTTTAATTCTTCAAATTTCTTCTGTGCCAAATTGTTAATCAGATTCAGGTAGGACGTAATCCGTTTTGCCCGGAAATCTTCGGCCTTTTCCGTAATCTCATTGTAAGGTATCTCATATTTATGACAATACATCTTCCTCATTTTCTCAATGAGAATATCATCAACCAGTGATATAACAGAATCAATTCCGTATTGAGAAACCTTCAGTGGTGTATCGATGCTAAATCCAATTCCCATAACGGGAATGTGAAATGAATGTATTTTTCTCATTATAAATAGTTCGTTACTAACAATAAAGCATTCTTTTAAGAGCATTAATAACCGCCCTGTTCTGAGGCCAAAGGTATTGCTTTTTTGTGTTGTTTGACAGATAATTGAAAAATTTGGCAACCTGATTTTTATTGCAAACATATAATCCTGTTTCAGGACATGACCACTGTACCTGCCTCTGCCTGCCAAAGTGAAACGGCGGACAGGCCTTTTACCACTCCGATGGACGCAAGTAGCAGCTTCGATTGAAAATACGAGATAAAATTAATAAAAATTTTGAATCGGATCATGGCGTTTAACCTTTTTAGACTGAATAATTCATAAGTTTTTCGTCATGAGGAGTCAAAACACGAAGCGTATAAGGTAAGCGCAGATTTTCGATTTGCAGCAATAGCCTTAGCTATTTCGAAAATCGGAAATCAAGCATTGCCTTTCATCAAAGCAGTCTGGCTTTGCAATAGATCAATTTGTGAATCAATCAGGCTAAATGTCCTGATTAATCCCGTATGATGTATAATAATGAAAGAAGATTCTTTTCCTTTAAATATGCGAGGATATGAACTGGCAATAAAACATCAACTATTTTCTTGTGAAAAGTTGCCTTATTTGCCAAAAATGTATTTATTTTGTCCTGCCTGAAAACAGGGGCGTTTTTATCATAAAGCCATGAAAAAACAGATTCTTTCCGGAATAGTTATCATTGTGATTTCCACACTGTTTCTTTTGTCGTGTTCCCAAAAAAAAGAGATTCAACCCATTCACCTGAAAGGAGAAGCACAGGGTACTTACTACAACATGGTCTATTACGATTCACTGAATCGCGACTTACATTCGCAGGTTGATTCCATTCTCAGGGCATTTGACAGGTCGGTTTCTCTATGGCTTCCCAACTCCATTTTGTCGCGTGTTAACCGTAATGATACAAGTGTGGTGTTAGACGATAATTTTATTGGCAACTTCAACTATTCCCAACAGGTGAGCAAGGCTACTGATGGCGCTTTTGACATGACCGTAGGCCCGCTGGTGGAAGTATGGGGCTTCGGTTTTGAAAACCGTGAGAAAGTTGGTAAACACCTTGTAGATAGTCTGCTACCACTGGTGGGCTATCAGAAAATAAAAATGGAAAACGGAAAAGTAGTCAAAGCCAACCCCGGAATGCAAATTGATTTCAACGGCATTGCTCAAGGCTATTCAGACGATGTTGTCGGACGTTTTTTCGACAGTCTTGGTATCCACAACTACCTGATTGACATTGGTGGCGAAGTGAAAGCCAAAGGACAAAAACCCGATAGCTCCTACTGGCGTGTGGGCATTGAGAAACCCGCTGCTGACAGGGACTCCCCCCGGATACTGAAAGCTGTCATTGGCCTCAGGAACCTTTCAGTAGCTACTTCCGGAAGCTATAGGAAATATTACGTGGAAAACGGTATGCGCTATTCGCATACCATAGATCCTAAAACCGGATATCCGGTACAGCATTCGCTGCTGAGTGTCTCTGTTCTGACAAAAAACACCGCTCTAGCCGATGCTTATGCCACTGCTTTCATGGTGATGGGTTATAAAAAATCGCGTGCTTTTGTGGAAAGCCATCCCGGTTTGGAGGCCTTTTTTATCTGGTCGGCCAAAGACAAAAGTTTTAAAAATTATGCCACACCCGGTTTTAAGAAACTTATCCTTGAACGGTTCAATTAATACTTCCTGCTAATTAGATAATTGATTACTTTTGTAAACTAATAGGAACAAACTATGAAAAAAGGAATGTTAATTTTTGTTTTACTGCTGAGCGGACTACTTCTAAAAGCGCAGGATACAACAAAAACAGATCTTGCCATAACTAAAGCTCTTGTAAGTCACGATGTTGCCAGTGTTAAAGATGCGTTGACCGATTTGGGACTAACGTTTCAAATGATTAAAGAAAAATCTCATAAAGCTTCCGCATTTGTGGAAGGAAGCAAAAATAACATGAAAAAATGGGAGTTTGAAATGAAACGCGGCGATACCAAAGGTACAAAGAGAATAACGGATATTCTCGTAACTTACGACATGGATAACGGTGGCGATTTTTTCGATATGAAACGTTACGGTGAGCCTGTGAAAAAAATGCAAATCAACGGGCGAAAAGTTAAATTTAAACTTTCACAAGGAAGAAAGAGCAGTACCTTAGAGGTGTCTGTCAGATAAGCATCTGCCGGTTCTATTCGAACATGTCCAGCGTTTTGTCACCCTCATGGTCGTCAAAAATATCCAGTTGGTTTGATGTGGTATAATACTTTTTCGGAACATCTACCGAGAAGTTGTCGGTATAATAGCTTATACTTTTCTTGATAAGTTTGATTGGCGTGGTTCTTCGTGCCCTGCAATAATTCTTTAACGACTTTAATTGCCTTGCCGAAAGCTTGAAACTCACCACTTTGTATTGATGTCTTTTTCTGTGAGACCCTGCCATAATTATTCCGGTTTTTTACCTCGAAAGATAGACAAAAAACGTAATCTCCGCTAAGTTGTTGAAAAATTGTGAATAAGAAATTTGATAACTAATTAAAAACTTTTGCTAACAACCACGAAATGACCATCGGATGACCACTGTCTGGCCTTTTATTTCAGCAAACTCATCACCTTCTCCGCATAAGCATTAGCTTTTTCCATGGTGGTCGATTCTGCATAAATGCGCATGACAGGTTCCGTGTTGGAAGTGCGTAATTGTACCCAGCCATCGGGAAAATCAACTTTCAGCCCATCAATATCCAAAACAGGAAATTCTTTGTAAACTTCCCGCACACGTTCAAAAAGCTTTTGTATCGGGATTTCCGATTTCAGGGAAATTTTATTTTTAGAAATAAAATAAGTGGGATAAGTAGCACGCAGTTCGGTCATTTTCATTTTTCTGCCGGCAAGGTAAGTGAGAAAAAGTGCCGTTCCTACTAATGCATCCCGTCCGGAATGCAATACGGGATAAATTACGCCGCCGTTGCCTTCTCCGCCTATAACGGCCTTTGTTTCTTTCATTTTTGCCACTACATTTACTTCGCCCACCGCTGCGGCTGAATATTTTCCACCGGCTTTTTCGGTAATATCACGTAGCGCCCGGGTGGAGGATAAGTTGGAAACCGTATTCCCTGTAGTATGTTGTAAGACATAATCGGCTACAGCCACCAGAGTATATTCTTCACCAAACATCTCCCCGTTTTCCATGACAAAGGCAAGTCGGTCCACATCGGGGTCTACCACAATTCCCAAGTCGGCTTTTTCGCTCACCACTTTAGCGGCAATTTCCGTCAGGTTTTCCGGTAATGGTTCCGGATTGTGGGCAAATTCGCCGGTAGGCCCGCAATTTAGCTCAATAACTCCTTCCACGCCAAGAGCTTTCAACAACCGGGGTATGGCTATCCCTCCGGTAGAATTAACTGCGTCCACAACCACCTTAAAGCCGGCTTTGGCAATCAAATCCTTGTCCACCAGTTTAAGCCGAAGCACGGCGGCGATATGCCGGTCAATAAAAGTATCATCTTCCGTTACTGTTCCCAGCTCATCCACCGCTGCAAAATTAAAATTCAGATTCTCAGCATATTCCAGCACCTGCCGTCCCTCTTTGCCGGAGAGGAATTCTCCTTTCTCGTTAAG
>VAOZ01053190.1_pt1 | contig 13344 bp, 8 predicted proteins | sample 3394041 | NCBI WGS metagenome assembly VAOZ01 (sample SAMN08290431, study PRJNA428436) | hydrothermal vent metagenome | isolation source: Deep-sea hydrothermal vent chimney | place: Indian Ocean: Southwest Indian Ridge
AAATGCAGGCATAGCAAAGCTACGGCGAGGCTTTTTAACGAAGTTAGCGGGCAAAAGAATGAGTATAAACGGAGTAGTTATTTCTTAACAAGCCCTTAATTTTTTTGGCTCTACTACCATTTTAGCGGGTAAATTGTTTTTGCAGAACCAAAGGCATTCCTTTGGGAGGAGTCAGAAGACCGAAGGCGGAAGTTTTTCGTTAATACAATAGTTTTCTACAAGATTTGCAGTAGTACTTTTTTTAATTTAGACCGGTCACCTTATTGTATTTATGACTTGAATTTACTCAAATTATTTCAAGGGGGACATCGGGTTGAAAAGAAAGCTTTTTTTGTTTACTTTTGGCTCTTGTAGAATGAGGCTGTTTTATCATGTTAGGATTGCATTGTTAAAACAGAATTAGATTTTTTACCGGCTTGGCAAAACATGGCACCCTGGTGTAAAAGCTGAAAATAAGACACGAAGTACCTAAAAAATATTTGTTCCTAACCAAACAAAAAAAGTATCATGAAAAAATTAAAAAAATGGATAATTCTGGCCGTAGTCTTCTTGGCTTTACTTTATTTATTTGGCCTGTTTGTTGATTACTACGGCGACTGGCTTTGGTTTAGAAATATGGGCTATAGCTCTGTATTTGACACCATGCTCCTGTCTCAGATTATTTCTTTTCTTTTATTTTTTGTTGTTTTTGCAATGTTCTCGTCTATTCATGTTCGCTTGGCATATCAAAGAGGAAGCCTGAGCAGAGGCAACAGTTTTCTTCAGGAGGATGATCCGCGGGCACTTATTCTGCCCTTGTACAAAGGGAAGGCAGTTCTCTGGTTCTGGACAGCAGTTATTTTATTTTTTGCCATTGTTATGGGTTCATCCGCTTCGGGCCATTGGAACAACTTCTTACAATTTATCCATCCTACTTCCTTTGGAATAAAAGAGCCTATTCTTGGAAAAGATGTCGGGTTTTATATTTTCAAACTTCCTATATACCAATTTATTGTTGGATGGTACCTGTTTATGGTAGCCATAACTTTTGCAATAGTTTTATTCTCTTATTATCTTGACAATGCCTTTGGTTATCAGGGGAACAGGTTTCGCATTTCAGGGAAGGCAAAAGACCACATGATTCTGCTTGCTGCTTTTTTTGGAGTAGGTATTTCCGCCCTTTTTCTCATTAAGCTATACAACATTCTATTCTCTTCGCACGGCGTAGCTTACGGGCCTTCCTACATGGATGTGTACGCCCAGATACCCGCTTACCGTGTCATCTTTGTTTTCAGTTTACTTGTCTCTCTTCTGTTGTTTTTATACCCTTATTACAGAAAGCGGAAGCTTCTTTTATATACTGTTGGTGCCTGGGCTTTGATATGGGTCGGTTTTGTCTGGATTTATCCCAGCCTCATCGAACAATATATTGTAAAACCTAATGAGCTGAAGAAGGAGACCCCTTATATTTTGGATAATATTAAACTGACGAGAGACGCTTATGGCCTCAACAAAATAAAGGTAAAGCCGTTCCCTGTTTCTCAAAACATAACTTATAAAGATATTCTGAAAAATCATCGTACCATAGAAAATATTCGTTTGTGGGACCGCAGGCCATTAATACAAACCTATAAGCAGCTACAGGAAATACGTTTGTATTATGATTTTAAAAGTGTACAAGTTGATCGTTATCATTTTAAGAAATACACTGAAGTTGCTTTGGGCGCCAGGGAATTGCCTGTATCTGAGATCCCTGCCCGTGCGCAGACCTGGGTAAACGACCATCTGATTTATACACACGGATATGGTGTGGTGATGAGTCCGGTAAACAAAATTACCCCCAACGGTATGCCCGAACTTATTATAAAAGATATTCCTCCGGTGGCCACAGTACCTTTGAAGCTTAACCAGATGGCGATCTATTATGGAGAAGAAACAGACCAGTATGTCCTGGTTAACACAAAAGCCAAAGAGTTTGATTATCCCAAAGGTAATGAGAATGTTTATTCCAGTTATAAAGGAAAAGGAGGGGTGCAAATATCATCCCTTTTCAGGCGACTGGTTTATGCATGGAAACTATCTGATATAAAGATTCTTCTTACCGGCTACATTACTGACCAAAGTCGTATTATGTTTTACAGAAACATCAGGCTGCGTGATAAAATTCTTGCCCCGTTCCTCTCTTTCGACAGTAAGCCATACCCGGTGGTGGGAAAGGATGGTGACCTTTATTGGATACATGATGCTTATACTACGAGTAATATGTTCCCCTATTCGGAACCGGTTTTTCAAAATCCTGTTGAGCGGGGAATAAATTATATCAACAACTCCGTGAAAGTGGTTATTAATGCCTATAACGGAAATGTTACCTTTTATATTATTAATCCTAAGGATCCGTTGATTCAGACCTTTCGAAAAACATATCCCCAGCTTTTTAAGCCTTATAGCGCTATGCCCGATTTCCTGAAAGCACATATTCGGTATCCCACGGATTTATTTAGCATTCAGACGAAAATGTACAATGTGTACCACATGACCGATCCCAAAGTCTTTTATAATCAGGAAGATTACTGGCAGGTTCCTAACGAAATATACAGTGACGAACAGCAGAAAATGTTTCCCTATTATATTATTATGCGGTTACCGAAAACCAAAAAAGAGGAATTCATTTTGATGCTGCCATTGACCCCTTCGGGCAAGGACAACATGGTAGCATGGATATGTGCCCGTAGCGATGCCCCTCATTATGGCGATCTGTTTGTTTATACCCTACCGAAAGATAAGCTGATTTATGGCCCCATGCAAATTGAAGCCAGAATTAACCAGAAACCTGACATCTCTTCCGAGCTAACCCTTTGGGGACAGCAGGGATCTCAGGTGATCAAAGGAAACCAGCTGGTGATTCCCATAAAAAATTCATTTTTATACGTGGAGCCGGTTTACCTGCAATCAGAACAAGGACAGATTCCCGAATTGAAAAGGGTTATCGTAGCTTATAAAGAGAAGATTGAAATGAGAAAGACTTTGGACGAAGCCCTGAAAGCTGTTTTTAATGTTTCTTCAGGTCAGAGTACGGGATTGGACACTACAAGCAGGTTGCCTGTAATACCGCAAACGGGTTTACCCGTAATTCTTCCCGGCCAGGCACAGGAGGCGCTCGGTCATTACAACAAAGCCCTGAACTATTTAAAACAAAACGATTGGGCAGGTTATGGTGAGGAACTTCAACAAATGAAGGCGATTCTATCCAAAATGGCAAAAGCAAAATCAGGAAAAAAATAACGATACACTGTTGAAGCCGGAAAGGCTCCTTTTTAGAAAACTGTTTTCGGCTTCAATTCGTATCAAAACCTTTTTCGGAACGAAGCGTTTAATCAGAGAACGCTGTTTTTGTCGGGATGTTGGAATTCATATTGCACGTCGTTGCTGCAACCGGCAAAGACCTTATAAAACTTATTTACGCCCTAATGCTGGGAAGTCGCAAACTGCAAAAACCACTCATCATTGGTTTTTAGAATACTATTGTTCCAAGTATTATTTTTATTGCGGTATAGTTTAAGAGAGGCCGGTACTTTACCGTTGATAATCGAATTGATTTTAACATTCAACATTCAGACCCTGTTAGTTTATGAACCAATGTTCATAATTTTTGTATTAAATTTGCAGTAAATCCGAATTTATGCTTTGGTTTAAAAAAGAACGGGAAAGAGAGGGTTGGTTGGTTGCTTCCATTCTTCTCAATTTATTTTTCTCAGCAGCTAAACTCACCTGGGGGTTTTGGGTTGGTTCTACCGTTATAACTGCTGATGGCATTCACAGTATTTCTGATGTCATTGGTGCTTTTTTGCTGTTCCTCGCTTTGCGTTTTGCCGGTCATAAATCACTGCGGTTTCCTTTCGGGATGAATAAGTTGGAGGATATGGCTGCCACACTGGGCGGGTTTGCTATTTTGTTAGCCGGATATGGAATTATCCGAACGGTTTTTTTTAGCGGAGGCATAATAACTCCACAGAATATTTGGGGAACACTTATTTTTATGCTGGTGTTGATACTGCTGGAGTTCATATTTTATTTTTTCGAGCGGAAAGCCGGCAACCGGCTTAAATCTCCTGGTGTCAGAGCAGATGCCCTAAACTGGCTGGGCGATATTGGAGCCAGCGGCGTGGTTATTGCCGGGATTGTGGGTTGGCATTTTTCTGTTCCTTATGCCCAGGAAGTGGCGGTAGTAATTATCGTCTTGATGATTTTTTACGGCGCCTATGAAATTCTACGTGACGCTTTCTTGTCACTGATGGATGCCTCTGTGGACACCCCGACACTGAAAAAAGCCCGGGAAGTAATTGACAACTTTCCGGATGTGGGAAAAACAGAACGGCTTTTTATCCGTCGTTCGGGCAGTATGCTCTTTGCCGATATTGTGTTGCAGGTGAAAGAAAAAAATATTGATAGTGCCCATTTGCTAATAGATAAAATTGAACAGGAACTGCATCGGCAAATTCTAAACCTGGCCATTACCACCATACACTACGAACCTGAAAAAAAGACTTTTAAAAAGGTAGCTGTGCTACTTGATGAAAGCAAAACAAATATTGCCAAAACGTTTGGAAAATCATCATGGATTGAACTGAGAGAAACGAATGCCGGTGGTGATCTTCTAAGTAGAAAATTCATAAGAAATCCGGTATCTCCCGAACTCCACGGTAAAGCCATCAAACTGGCCGCCTGGCTTATAAAACAACAGGTAGATCAGATTGTTTTTAACCCGAATGACCTTGAAGATGATATTCAAACGCTATTCTCTGCACTTGGTATCCAAATTGTCATTAAGGAATAACTTCTAAGATATTAACCGGTTTTTCATGCTCTTTTACTCTTTAACGGGTAAAATAATCTATCTTAAACACCTGTTTCTATAAATTATTATTGCAAAAAAGGAAGAAATTTGTGCTAAAATGTAACATGACCTTAATGGATATGAATTTAATTGTCCCGGATTAAAGATGAATAATTATTAGTTATTTATTTGAGAAACAGATTTTTAAAAAGTTCTTTATGTTTTTTTGTTGATTTATTAACTTGATCTTATAACTATTTATATTTAGACTCCTAATAAATTTATAAAACTACAGAGAGACTCCGGGAAATAAATATATATTTGAATTTCTGTTATTTTTTAACAAAGATGCTATTCATTGGAAAAGGACTCTCTATATATTAAGATAAAACTGCCTCCGTTTTTTGCTTTTACGAAAAATGAAATTCTTCAAATCCTCACAGGGATGTCTGTTTTCAATAACCATCATTTTATCTGCCAAAATCACACATCATCTCTTACGTTGCATTTACAATTTTCATCTATAATTTTCTCATTGTTTAATTTAAAAAAATGCTATGGTAAATAAGATTACAAGTTTGGCGGAGTACTATCAAAAGTACAAAGAGAGTGTTGCTGACCCGGAAGGATTCTGGGCAGGAATTGCCGAATCCCATTACTGGCACAAAAAATGGGATAGGGTTGTCGACTGGAAATTCGATGGTCCTAATGCTCCGGATGTTAAATGGTTTATCAATGGGAAGCTGAACCTTACGGAGAATATTTTTGAGCGTAACATGTTCTTGCGCAAAGATCAGGTGGCGCTTATCTGGGAGCCCAACGATCCCAACGAAAAGGAGATTAGACTCACTTACGGAGTGCTTTTCGATAAGGTAAAAGAATTCTCCAACGCCTTACTGAAACTTGGCGTTCGTAAAGGCGACCGGGTAGCACTTTACCTTCCCATGGTTCCTGAGCTGGCTATAGCAATGATGGCTTGTGCGCGGATTGGTGCTATTCACTCTATCATTTTTGCTGGTTTTTCGGCAAATGCTTTGGCTGATCGTATAATTGACGCCTCTGCAAAAATGGTCATCACCTCTGATGGAGGTTTCCGCGGTACCAAAACCATTCCTTTAAAAGCCATTACGGATGAAGCCCTTAATAGATGTCCGAGTATAGAGCATGCCATTGTTCTGAAACGGACTGGTGAAGAAATTAACATGGTTGAGGGTCGGGACATCTGGTGGAGCGATGCCATTGAAGGTGTAGGCACCGATAACAAAGCTGAAATAATGGATGCCGAAGATCCCCTCTTCATCCTTTATACCTCCGGATCGACAGGTAAGCCCAAAGGGGTGGTGCATACCATCGCAGGATACATGATCTATGCCGAATACACTTTTAAGAATGTATTTCAGTATGACGAGGGAGATATGTATTGGTGTACAGCCGACATTGGTTGGGTAACCGGACATTCCTACATTGTTTATGGCCCATTGCTCGCCGGAGCTACCTCCATTATGTTTGAAGGAATTCCTACTTTTCCCGATGCCGGACGTTTTTGGGATATTGTGGACAAATACAAAGTCAACCAGATTTATACTGCCCCTACTGCCATTCGTGCCTTGATTGCTCAGGGAGATGAATGGGTAACCAAACACGATTTAAGTTCTTTGAAAGTACTTGGAACTGTGGGAGAACCTATCAATGAAGAAGCCTGGCGATGGTACCACGATTTGGTGGGTAAAGGACGCTGTCCCATTGTTGATACCTGGTGGCAGACTGAAACCGGAGGAATTCTCATTACCCCGCTGGCGGGACTTACCCCTACAAAACCTTGCCTGGCGACATTGCCATTTCCGGGCATTCAGCCTATCCTTGTAGACCCGGAAGGCAATGAGTTAAAAGGAAATGCTGTGGAAGGAATTTTATGTATTAAATATCCATGGCCTGGCATGATTCGTACCCTTTATGGAGATCACGACCGTTGCTACCAAACTTACTTCTCCACATTCAAAGGCCTTTATCTTACCGGCGATGGTGCTAAACGTGATGAAGATGGATATTATCGCATTATTGGCCGTATCGATGATGTAATCAATGTTTCGGGACACCGTATTGGTACTGCCGAAGTAGAAGATGCCATAAACCAGCATCCCAAAGTGATTGAATCGGCTGTAGTAGGTTATCCGCACGAAATCAAAGGCTCCGGGATTTATGCCTATGTCATTTGTGCCGAGTTGTCCGATACCGAGAGAGAAACTATTGAAAACGAAATCAGGGCAACAGTTAATAAATTCATTGGATCCATTGCAAAGCCTGATATGATTCAAATTGTCAATGGTTTGCCTAAGACACGCTCCGGAAAAATTATGAGACGTATTCTGCGTAAAATCGGAGAAGGTGATGCGACCAATCTGGGCGATACCTCCACATTGCTTGACCCCACTGTGGTGGAAGCAATCATAGAGGGTGCCAAAGTTGAAGTAAAACGTTAGACTTCAGATTTTGGAGTTATTGCCGGATATGAAGGAATTATCTGTGGCCTTTCAGCTATTTATCTCGCCATGGCCGAGGTGGTGAATGAATCACCTGGTAAAACCGTTCTGCCCATAGGTGCAAGAGAATAAGTTTTTTACCTTTTGTCGGTTAATAAAAGTCCCGGAACCAACTCTTCCGGGACTTTTTTTATCCACTACCTTTGCTGCTGTTTTTTGTTTATTTTTGTTAAAATCAGGAACAGATGATTCCTTATTTTGTGTCATTTGATAACTTTAAAAACCATGTGCCATGTCTGTTCGAAAACTTGATAATATCTTCAGACCAAGGCGCATAGCGCTTATTGGCGTGAATAACGATCCGAAAAGTATTAGCGGAATTACTTTGCGTAACTTAATGGAAAGTGGTTTTTCAGGAGTCATTTATCCCGTTGATGCTAAACGCGAAGCCGTTCTTGGCATTCCTTGTTACCCAAATATGGACAGCCTTCCCAAAAAACCCGATCTCGCTGTTATCATGTCGCCGGCAGGCGAAGTGCCGGATATGATTGACCAATGCGGACAAGCCGGCATCAACGGTATCATCATTATGTCAGCAGGATTTAAAGAGGCCGGAGAAGAGGGGAAAATACTGGAAACAGAACTAAAACACAGGGTGAAGAAATATATTGATATGCGTGTTTTGGGTCCCAACAGCATGGGGGTCATTGTCCCCGGGCTTAACCTAAACGTCAGTTTTGCCAGTCGCACGCCCAAAAAAGGGCACATGGCTTTTATCTCGCAGTCGGGAGCCCTCGGTGCCGTGTTGCTCGACTGGGCAGCGGAAACCAATGTGGGTTTCTCCTTTTTTGTTTCCATTGGTAATGCCATGGACGTAACTTTTGGCGACCTTATTGATTATTTTGGACAGGATATTAATACCTATTCCATTATTCTTTATGTGGAGACATTGGGCAATGCTCGTCGTTTTCTTTCGGCAGCAAGGGCTTTTGCCCGCCAAAAACCCATTATCGTTTACAAATCCGGCCGGTTTCCCGAATCGGCACAAGCTGCTTCTTCTCATACGGGAGCCATGGCCACCAAAGATGATATTTTTGATGCACTGCTTCGTCGTGCCGGTCTTGCACGTGTTTACAACATGGGAAACATTTTTGATTTCAGTGATTTGGTGGGCCGGAAAAAAATACCGAAAGGCTCCGGTCTGGCCATTATCACCAATGCCGGCGGACCGGGAGTTATGGCTACTGATGCGCTCATAACTCAGGGGGGACATCTCATAAAACTTTCGGAATCCATAATACAAAAGCTGGATAAATTATTGCCGGCTTACTGGTCGCACAACAATCCGGTGGATGTACTCGGAGACGCTTCTCCCGCACGCATCGGGAAAGCAGTGGAAATTGTCCTTGAAGATGAACAAATTAATGCCGTTCTGGTTATCATTACTCCACAGGCTATGACCAAACCGGTGGCAACAGCCCATGTTCTAATCAGTGCAGCAACAAAAACCAGCAAACTTATTATGACTTCCTGGATGGGAGGACTCAGTATGCACAAAAGCAACAACATCCTCAGTGAAGCACAGATACCTGTTTATGCTACACCGGAACAGGCCATTCAGGCCTATATGACACTGGTTCGTTATTCGAGGAAGTTGGATATGCTTTTTGAAACCCCCAAAGAAATGCCTCTCTCTTTTAGCTACGATAGGGATAAACTTCGAAAGAAATATGTCAAAGAGATTTTTCCAAAAAATCGTATCCTGTCGGAAAATGATTCTAAAATGCTCATCACCGATTATGGCATTTCCGTAACGCATCCGCGGCTGGCAAAAAACGAAGAGGAAGCCGTTATCATTGCCCGTGATAAAACCTACCCTGTCGTTTTAAAAATTCAATCTCCTGACATCACCCATAAATCGGATGTGGGTGGTGTTTTGCTAAACATTGCCGGCGATGATATGCTACGTAGCGGCTATCGTCAACTCATCGAGAATGTTCATCGCCATAAGCCATCTGCAATAATTGATGGTGTCACCGTACAAAAAATGGCCGACACAAAAAATGCCGTTGAGTTGATTGTCGGTTTTAAAAAAGAAGAAAACTTTGGAACGGTTATGCTGGTGGGGATGGGAGGCATCACCGCAGAGCTTTTCAAAGATCAACGACTGGAGTTTCCTCCCCTCAACGAGAGGCTGGCACGGCAAATGATTGAGTCGTTGAAGATTTACCCCTTGTTAAAAGGTTATCGGGGCAGCCCGCCAAAAAATATTGATAAACTTATCGAGGCCTTAATCCGTCTCTCTTATCTTGCCGCCGACTATCCCGAAATTGAAGAGCTGGACATCAATCCGCTCCTCGTTACGCCGAAAGATGTGATTGCGCTGGATGCCCGGATTGTGATTGATCCGGATGAACTGGGAAAAGAAACAACGGACTATCGTCATCTACTCATGCGACCCTATCCGGAGAGGCTGGTAAAAACTACAAAACTACGTAATGGAAAGCAGGTTATCCTTCGTCCCATTAAACCGGAAGATGAACCCCTTTGGCTGGAGATGCTGGGGAATTGCTCCAAAGAGTCCATTTATCATCGCTTTCGTTACGATTTCCATTTTAAATCGCACGAGATGGCCACGGAGTTTTGTTATATTGATTACGACCGCGAAATGGCTATTGTTGCCGAAGTGGAGCAAGACGGCAAACGGCTTATGATTGGTGAGGGCCGTCTCCTTGCCGATCCTGACCTGGAGATGGCCGAGTATGCCGTTTTGGTGGCAGACCAATGGCAAAGGAAAGATCTCGGTTTTCTGTTGACGGAATATTGCCTGCAGATAGCTCATATTGTGGGTGTAAAACGTGTGGCTGCCGAAACCACTACCGATAATAAAGCCATGTTAAACCTGTTTAAAAAACTGGGATTTACCCTGATTTATAATGAAGATACCACGGTGACCATCTCAAAGTTACTGAAACATTAACATTTAAAAAGAAACCGGATTGGAAATAATCAGGAACTTAAAAGAAGCCGCTGAAATTATGCGTCAGGCAAAATATACCGTTGTTTTTACAGGCGCAGGCATTTCTGCCGAAAGTGGTCTGCCCACATTCCGCGGCGAAGGTGGTATCTGGAAAGAGGTGGACCCTAATTATTTTAATATTGATTTTTTCCATAGAAAACCAAAACTAACCTGGGAAATTATCAAAAAGGTGTTTTATGACCCACTTATTAGTGTAAAACCCAATATAGCACATCATATTTTGTCAGTTATGGGGCAACAAGGTGTCATACAGTCTATTATAACTCAAAATATTGACCATTTGCATCAGAAAGCCGGTTGCCGGAAGGTAATTGAACTGCACGGAACTTACCGGCGGCTTATCTGCACCAAATGTTCAACGGAGTACGATTACAGTTATGCCGATTTGAAGTTTCTACCGCCTACCTGCTTTGTCTGTCGCGGCGTACTTAAACCTGATTTTATTTTCTTCAACGAAAAGCTCTCACCTGCGGTAATACGAGAAGCTTTTGAAGAGGTTCATAAAGCCGACGTGTTGCTGGTAATTGGTACACGTGCAGAAGTCTATCCGGCTAACACGATACCACAACTCGCCAAAGAGCGGGGTGCTACCATCATCGAAATTAACCTGAATCCCTCTCCGCTTACGGAACATTATACAGACCTGTTTTTGAAAATTGGCGCCGGCGAAGGGATGAAGCAACTTTGCCACCTGCTCTCCTGCCATCAAAATGGAAACCCAATCCCGCTTTAAGCGTCCACGCTTAAACTAATGGTTCAAGCGCCCGCTTGGACCACTCATTCTGCTTTAAGCGTCCACGCTTAAAGTGTTGCTAAGCCTATCACCTCTATCGGATAAAATCCAGGCATACCCCAATTTAAGTTTATTTCTCTAAAATCAACAACCTCAGATTGGGGATGTTGCGTTTTGATACCCACAAAAACACTTCATACTTTAGCTCTTTTTACACCCTCTTTACACCTCTCGTAACCTTTCTTTTCCTAAATTTGGGAATTCAAAAAATGAACTTGTATGTCCTTTTCATCGCAAAAGAATTTTAATGAAAGCCGGAAGCAAACCGGTTATGTTCCCCGCAAAAAAGCCACGCAGAAAACTTATGACCAACTGGGTTTTATGTCGGGACTGGAAGTGCATCAGCAGTTGCTTACCAAAGAGAAGTTGTTTTGTCACTGTCCGGCAGGAATTTACAATGATGATGACGATTTCAATGCCGAAATTGTCCGCCACATGCGACCCACACTGAGTGAGCTGGGCGAATATGACGGTACGGCACTCATGGAATTTAAAACCCGCAAAGAGATTGTCTATCGTATCAATAACGAGAACGCCTGTACCTATGAAATTGATGACACGCCGCCGTTTCCGCTAAATCGCGAAGCGCTGGAACAGGCGCTGGAGATTTCCATGCTCTGCAAACTTAACATCGTGGGTGAAGTACACATCACTCGCAAACAATATCTTGACGGCAGTATTCCCACAGGATTTCAGCGGACTGCTATCCTCGGTATAGAAGGTGAGCTTGAACTGCCACACAAGAAAATCCGGCTTATCCAGCTGAGTATTGAGGAAGATGCCTGTCGCGAAATTTCTGACATCGGCCACAAAAGGGTTTACAAAACGGACCGGCTGGGGATGCCGCTCATCGAAACGGTAACTTATCCCGATTGTGTCAATCCGGAAGAGGTGATGGAAGCCTGTAATTATATTCGGTTTCTGAACAGAAGTACCGGCAAAGTGCGTACCGGCATAGGTGCCGGACGCGAGGATGTTAACGTCAGTTGCAAAGGGGGTACGCGGATCGAAATAAAAGGCGTTGCCCATACCAAATGGATTCCCGAACTTACTCATAACGAAGTTTTCAGACAATGGGCTTTGCTCCGTATCAAAAGGATACTTAACAAGCGTACCGGCCTTGCCGCATGGAAAATGTCATATCTGGATATTTCCGGATTACTCCGGAGTTCTTTGTTAAAGAAAGCGGAAAAAGTCATGGCGATAAAATTACCGGAGTTTCAGGGTATTCTGTCGCATTTTACCCAGCCGGGGAAGATGTTTGCCGACGAACTCTCCGACAGGCTGAAAGTTATCGCCTGCATCGAACATCCAAACCTGATGCACAGCGAAGAGCTGAAACCGCTGTTAGGAAAAAAAGACCGGGAGAAAATTATTCAGAAATTGCAATCGGAGGGGAATGATGGATGGCTAATGATTTGGGGGCCGGAGGCCGACATGCCCACTGCACTGGAGACCATCGAAGAGCGCTGCCGGATGGCTTTTGAAGGCGTTCCCAACGAAACACGCAAGTCAATACCGGACGGAACTACCATTTTCGAGCGCGTGCTTCCCGGGGCCAACCGCATGTATCCCGACACCGATTCAGTTCCCATACCACTGGACGATCAGGATATTGAAAGAATTGGCCAAAACCTTCCGGAGGAGATGATTTCCCGTTACAAAACATTGAAAAGCCAAGACGTTCCGGAAGATGTTTATACCTTTATCTTTTCCAAAAATCTCTTCCCGCTCATTGAGAAAATATTCCGTGAAACGGATATATCACCGGTTTACATCGGTACATTCCTCGGCGAAAAACTCAAGTATGCCCTGCGTCATTTTGGTGACGGACGGCCTTTCCCGTTTAAAATCCTGTTTCCGCTCTTTGCTTTACTGAAAGAAAACCGGCTACATCATCAGCTGGCTGAAAATATGTTGGCAACTATTGTGGCTTATCCTAAAATGGAGTTTGATTCGGTACTTACGGCTATCGGATTCAAACGCCATCCCGAAAAGGAAATTCTGGCACGTATTCCCATCCTGCTTTCAAAATTTAGGGAAGGGAAAATTCAAATTGATAAAATGAAAGAGCATAATTGGGTTATGGGACGCCTGCGAAAAACGGCACTTGGCAACATGGACTTGTCTGTGTTGAGTGAGAAATTGAGACGGCTTCAATAAAAAATATCGCGAAAGCAGAAAAAAACAACAAAATGGACAATGATATTTTTCAGGG
>VAOZ01032872.1_pt1 | contig 13337 bp, 10 predicted proteins | sample 3394041 | NCBI WGS metagenome assembly VAOZ01 (sample SAMN08290431, study PRJNA428436) | hydrothermal vent metagenome | isolation source: Deep-sea hydrothermal vent chimney | place: Indian Ocean: Southwest Indian Ridge
CACAGGTGAAGATTATCGCTGCTGCTCCTGACCGGAAAAAGATCGTCTCCTACCGCAATGACACCGAATCCGCAATTCTGGAAACTATCAAACGCCGTCCCTGCACACTGGAAGATCTTCATGAAATCCTTGGCCTACACCTTAACGAGATGAACAAATATCTTGATGTGCTCGAAGAAGAGAAAAAGATTGTTTCTGTGCGTGAAAAACGGGGGCTGTTTTATAAAATAGAAAACATTTAGCTTTTTATGCCAGAGCCGACATAATCTCCGCCACAATAATCACCAGCACCAACGAAAAAGGGTACACGGCAGCGTAGGCCAGCTGAGGCGCCTCGGTTTCCGTCATCGATTCGGCAGCACTCAAACCGGGCGTAGAGGTCATGCCTCCGGTGAGCGCTCCCATGAGCGACAAAAAATTGATTTTCAACAACGATTTTCCAATAAGTGTAGCCATAAACATGGGCAGGAGCGTAATCAGCATACCATAACCGAACAGGCTAAAACCATGCTGTGCGAGGGCAGTGGTCAGGTGTTCTCCGGCGCTGATGCCCACCGGGGTAAGAAACAACAGCAACCCCATCTGTCGCAACAGCTGGTTGGCCGGGCCGGACAGGTTCCACACAATAGGACCGGTTTTCCCTTTCCAGCTTAGGAACAGCGAAGTGACCAAAACCCCTCCGGTGAGCCCCAGCTTAAAATGCAGGCCTCCCAGTGGAAATTCCAGGGTTCCGAGCAAAATGCCCAAAACAATGCCAACGGCCACTGGCAGAAAGCTTGTTTCTGAAATATGTCTGAGACTATCACCCAGCAGGACGGCCAGTTGTGGGGCATTTCCTTTGTAAACAGAAACCATAATCTTATCGCCGTAACGTAGCCGTGTGGAGGGTTGTGGCGTTAATTCAATGCCCGAACGCCGGATACGGGTAACGGTGGCATGATAATTCTCCATAAGGTTTAACTCGGCAAGGCTCTTGTTGACCACATGCTCATTACTCACTACATACCATTTAATTTCAAGATTTCCGCTTTGGGGAATCACCTTTTTGGTAGGTTTTCCTATGAGCACTTCCACGCAACGGAGCGCCTTCTCAGTTCCCACCGCTTTCAACATGTCACCGAGATAAAGTGATACTTCCGGAGCGGGAATGATGAGCTCGCCATCTTTTCGCATAATACGTGATATGTTGGCTTTTGTCATGGAATGTATATTGAGTTGTTCCAGACTTTTTCCATCAATATTTTCATTCGTCACGATAAAAGTCTTGTGCGTAATGGCAGGTACGGAAGCGTGTGTTTGAAGACGAAACTTCTGCTCTTCTTTTTTTAAATCAACCTGGAAAATCTTTGGACTGATTTTGATGAACAAAATGACTCCAAGTACCCCAAACGGATAGGCTACACCATAACCAATAGAGGCCAGTGGTGATCCGGAAGCCTCAATAGCTGCCGCCAATCCGGGTGTTGATGTTAATGCTCCGGTCAATAACCCGGTCATAAGAGGCATGTCCACACCGGCGGCAAACGAGATAAGGACAGCGATAACGGCTCCGGTCAGCACAATAATTGCTGCAAGCGTCATTAGTTTAACTCCCTGCTCTTTGAAAGCACTGAAAAATGAGGGGCCGGCCTGCATGCCGATGGTGTAAATGAACAATACCAAACCCACATCCTGGATAATGGGAGGGAGGACAAAACGGATGTGATAAAAGTTGTAGAGATAGCCGAAAAACAGTGCAACGAAAATTACTGCAGACAAGTCAAATTTTACACCCCTGAAGTTAATTTTTCCTACTGCTATTCCCAGTCCGATAACCAGAAACAGTATAAAGTAACCACTCGTTATTAAGGTCATAATATAATCCATGATGCTTGTGTACTTTCTTTATTTGAAAGGGCAAAGGTAGAATGATATTGGATGTATAATTGTTTTCTGTGAAAAAAATAACATCTAACTTAAAATTTTTTCAGTATGGGATAACTGACCGCTGATCCAACCGGCAAAATTGATGTACTGTCCTGCCATGCAATAGGTTGATAAATATTGAAGTTGTTTAAAGTTAAATTGTGAAACTACAAGAAACAGCTTCAATCAGATAATAGGAAGCAGAACAAATATTTATTTTTCACGAATGTGAAATAGGGGTCCAATACTGCACTGCCTGATTTTTTATCCAGGAGTCTCTATGAGAACAAAATGATACAGAATAAATAATAAATTTGTCTTTTAAAAGTTTTGTTTAAAACAAATCGAATTGATACAAAAATCAGGTTTCCTCTTTTTCGTTTTCTTTCTGTTACTCTTCGCTGCTACCCCTGTGGCTTTGTTATCGCAAACAGCAGTTGTGAAAGGGGTTATCACTGATGAGAGGGGAAAGCCGGCCGAGCTTGTCAATGTACAACTGGTGGGGACTAAGCTGGGCATTACTACCGGTCAAAAAGGCTCTTTTAGCCTGCAGGTTCCAGCTAACAAAGATTTGCATCTCGCTATTAGTTATATTGGTTACAGGCGGCAGGACACCGTGCTGCGACTTGTGCCGGGCGAGACAAAGACGCTGTATTTCCAACTTCGGAGACTAACGACTAACCTGCCGGGTTTTGAGGTGCGTGACGAACAGTTGCGAACCGAAAATATTGTACGGCTTAATCCGCGTGATGCCCTGATTGCCCCTGCGGTGTCGGGTGGTGTGGAGAGCCTGATCAAAACTTTGCCGGGTGTTTCATCAAACAATGAGCTGAGCTCACAATATTCGGTGCGGGGTGGGAATTATGATGAAAACTTAGTCTATGTAAACGATATTGAAATCTACCGGCCATTTCTGGTAAACAGCGGACAGGAGGAGGGATTGAGTTTTATTAATCCTGCATTGGTCTCAAGTATCCTGTTCTCGGCAGGTGGCTTTGGTGTGCAGTACGGGGGTAAAATGTCTTCGGTGCTGGATATTCGATACCGGAAACCGGAGCGGTTTGGTGGTGGCGTTTCGCTGAGTATGCTGGGAGCCGGTCTGAATGTGGGTGGAACCAACAAGAACAAGCGGTTTACCTATCTTTTGGGTGCTCGTTACAAAACCAACCGTTATCTTTTGGGAAGCCTGGAAACAAATGGGAATTATCAGCCTGACTTTGCAGATTTTCAAGGGCTTTTGACTTACAGGTTAAATAAAAAGTGGGATGTCTCACTGCTGACCTATTTTTCGCTGAACAAATACAAAGTGGTGCCCACCGACCGGCAGACCGATTTCGGGACAGTGCAGCAGAGCCTCCGGTTTACGGTCTATTTTGATGGTCAGAAAGTAGATAAATACAACATGTTTCAGTCGGGGCTGACCTTAAATTACCATCCAAACAGCAATACCCGGCTGCGATTTATTGTATCTGGTTTTCAGACAGTTGAGTCGGAAACATACGACGTACAGGGGCAATACTGGATAGGGAAGGTAGGGGGCCGGGAGCAGAAGAAAGACCAGGGCGAGGCTGTGCAGACACTCGGCGTGGGAACTTATCTCGAACATGCCCGGAACTATTTCAACGCACGAGTTTTCTCATTTTCTCATAAAGGCTCATTAATGTACCGTGATAACCTGTTGCGATGGGGCATGCGTTATCAGTTTCAGCAGGTAGACGATGTGCTTCATGAATGGGAAATGAACGATTCGGCAGGTTATTCGCTACCCCATCCGATGGATAAACCGGGGAGTTTAAACCCTTCGCGTAGCAATTTAGATTTGTATTACTATGCCCATGCACACAACAGATTGAATATTCATCGTGTTTCGGCTTATGGCTCCGACCGGTGGAATTTTCAATTGAAAAATAAAAGCCGGCTTTCGCTTACTGCCGGAGTACGACTTTACTGGTGGAGCTATGCCAACGAGTTTCTGGTAAGTCCGCGTGCAAGTCTTTCCTACAAGCCTTTTTCTAACCCAAACCTCATTCTCCGCTTTGCTACCGGCATATATAATCAACCCCCTTTTTACCGTGCAATGCGTAACATAGATGGAAGCCTGAATCCCCACATCAAATCGCAGCGCTCCATTCATTTTATCCTCGGAGGCGACTACCGTTTTCAGATTCAGAACCGCCCGTTTATCTTTACCACCGAGGCGTATTATAAAAAGTTGGACAACCTGATACCATACGAAGTAGATAATTTGCGTATTCGATATTATGCCAACCTGTCGGCCAAAGGATATGCCGCAGGTATTGACTTTAAGCTATATGGTGAGTTTGTGAAAGGCATTGACAGCTGGATAACCCTGTCGTTTATGAAGACAGCACAGGATATCATTGGCGATTTTTATTATGATTACTACAACGGGGCAGGGGAGAAGCTTCCAGCCGGAGCATCAGGGTCGGCGGTGGATAGTGTGAAAGTGGAACCGGGATACATCCCTCGACCTACCGACCGGCGGGTGAATTTCACCATTTATTTTCAGGATTATATCCCGCAGCACAAGCAGTTTAAAGTACATTTGCGGTTGTTGTATGGAACAGGATTACCTTTTGGCCCTCCCCAATCGAAGCCATACCAACAGACGCTGCGTATGCCGTCCTATCGTCGTGTGGACATTGGCTTTTCGTGGAATCCGTTGGACAAAAACATAAGTCGCATTTCACACAAAACTGTTAAATCCATGTGGATAAGCCTGGAAATATTCAACCTTTTCCAGACCTATAACACCATCTCTTACACTTGGATTAAGGATATTTATAACCATTCGTTTGCCGTTCCCAACTATCTCACCACACGCAGAGTAAACCTGAAAATAGCTTTTAAATTTTAATCCACTTGCTTTCCGCTTCGACAGACGAGAAGGTTGTGGTTTTATTTCCCGGCCCTCCGGGTCGGAAACGGAAGATATCTGGCGATACCGCGGAACTTTGCCCAGGGGTATCATTAACCTGTTTTCTTTGGAAACAGAGGTCCTGTTATTTTTTATTGCCGGCTGTGGAATAACCTGTTAAAGTGTTGATATAACTGACCAGTTTTAGAAAACCAGCCTGTTTCTGTACACGGATATTCTCTTTTTTGATATATTGGCTAAGCTGACTTTTTTGTTTGGGAAAAAGCTGCAGGATATCTTTTTTTCTTGAAATGGGAACGGCAGGATCATCATCAACTTTTACATAAAAACTTTTGGTCATTTGTGAAAAACGTTCCGACCTGGCCGGTTTATAAGGACGTTCGGGTTGTGCTTCCAGCAAATAAACCGTATATTTTATCAGCCCCGTGGCTTTTCCCGATACAAGTACCTGGAAATAACCTGAAGAAAGGTTGCTTTTATTTTTAAAATAGGGAGAATAAATGAAAGTTGTGTCACCAATTTTGTAAGCTTTTATTTTTTCCCGACCTTCCAATTCATAAACTTTATTGTCACGAGATTTGTATTCGATATTGTCAGTGTAAATGTTATAACGCAAGGGGACGACAGGAAACGTCAGATTGAATTTGCCAATAAGCTTTCCATCCTGAAAATCTTTGTTGAGGTAAGGATTACCGGCAATAGTATGGTTTAAAGAGGTATTTCCGTCCTTCAACTCTTGGATGAGCAAAGTTTTATTGATGGTTTCTATGGTGGTGGGGCTATTGTTTTGTGCCACGGTAGTTAAACTAATAAGAACAAACAGCATCAGGGAGAAATGCTTTTTCATGGTGTAAATTTTAAAAAGGGTAATTATTTTTTACAAATATAATTAATTAGATAACGGTATTTCATTCGCTGAATCAATAGTTCGGTAATTTCTCGTTCTCGCAAAGACGCAAATGCTTGTTTCATAATAAGTTACATTTATTATGAAACCTCTACAACTGATTGAAAATCAGGTTAATAAAATTATTACCGGAGTATTGTGAATTATATTATTCAAAAAAATAAATGAAAAAAATTAAGTTTATTTAGATTGTATTAAAATAGTGTTTACCTTTGTCAGGTAATTTAAGTTTTAAACAAAGCTTAATTACAGGTTAATTTTTTGGGTTACCCCTCTTTTTGAGGGTTTTAGGTTAATGTTGAAAAAGTTTCGGTCGCCCGATCGAAGCTTTTTCTTTTTTAGATATCAGCAAGTCAGGCTACTCAAAAGAAAGAATAGACTTTTTGATGATTTCCAATGCCAGCATGAGTTCATCTTCGGTGATAACCAATGGAGGTGCAAAACGAATAATATGGTCGTGGGTAGGTTTTGCCAGCAGCCCGTTATCAGCCATTTTCAGGCATACATCCCAAGCTGTCTTATCATTTTTTGGATGAATGATTACCGCGTTCAGCAAGCCTTTACCACGCACTGTTTCAATCATGTCGGATTGAATTTTTCTCATTTCGTCACGAAAGATTTTGCCAAGCCTTTCTGCTCTGTCGGCCAGTTTTTCTTCCTTAATAACTTCTAGAGCAGCCACGGCTACCCGGGCAGCGATGGGGTTTCCGCCAAAAGTTGAGCCATGTTCGCCCGGTTTGATAGTCAGCATGATGTCGTCGTCAGCCAAAACAGCCGAGATAGGATAAACACCACCTGAAAGTGCTTTGCCGAGAATCAGTATATCCGGACGAACGCCTTCGTGGTCGCAGGCCAGCAGTTTTCCCGTACGACCAATGCCTGTTTGCACTTCATCGGCAATGAATAATACATTTTTGGCTTTACAGAGGTCGAAGGCTTTTTTCAGATAGCCTTCGTCAGGAACCATTACACCTGCTTCCCCCTGGATAGGCTCTACAAGAAATCCGGCAACATTGGAATCTTCCAGCGCTTTTTCCAGTGCTTCAATATCGTTGTATGGGATAGTGATAAATCCGGGGGTATAAGGTCCAAAATCGTTTCGGGCTTCAGGGTCTGTTGACATAGAAATGATGGTGATGGTGCGTCCGTGGAAATTATTGGCACAGACAATGATTTTGGCTTCATTTTCGGAAAGTCCTTTTTTTGTGTAAGCCCATTTACGGCAGAGTTTCAGTGCTGTTTCATCGCCTTCGGCTCCGGAGTTCATAGGCAGTACTTTGTCATAACCGAAATATTCGGTTATGTATTTTTCATAAACGCCGAGCGAATCATTATAGAAAGCTCTTGAAGTGAGGGTTAATATTTGTGCCTGGTCAGTAAGCGCTTTGATGATTTTAGGATGACAATGACCCTGATTCACAGCAGAATACGCTGAAAGAAAGTCAAAATATTCTTTCCCTTCCATATCCCAGACACGTGGGCCTTTTCCTCTGGCCAAAACTACCGGCAACGGATGGTAGTTGTGTGCTCCGTATTTATTCTCCAAATCCATAGCCGTTTTTGAAGTGAGTTTTTCTGACATGTCCTTGATTTTTTAAGTGATTAATTCTATTCCTGCTTTTGTATGGTACAAAAGTAGTTTTATTTAAGGAAAATCTATAATCGGGAAAAAAATTTCAGGGTATTACTTAGTGCGTTTAAGAAGGCAATGGCAAAATCATAAAAGATGCCGAAAGGGCAGGAGCAACCATTCGAAAAATTTCTCAATAGGCGGGCGGTTTTTCCACTGCTCATATACAAATGGTACGGTTGATTTCCGGGTTTCTTCCACATGCCGGGTAACCTGCTTTGCAACCTCTATCTGGTCGCCAAATAGCATAATCTCAAACATGTAACGAAAGCTACGGTAGTCGAAATTGGAAGATCCGATACCAAATATCTTTTTGTCGGCCAAGAATATTTTGGCATGTAGATTATTGGGCTCAAAAAACAGAAAGTTGATACCTTTCTTTGCTAATGGTCCCAAATATTTGTTTCGGAGGATATCCACGAGGTTAACATCCGATTTTTTTGGTAAAAAAATATTTATTTTAACCCCGCGTTGGGCGGCATCCATCAGGTTTTTGCGTAACATAAAGCCCGGAAGGAAATAGGGGGTTTCTATGTCGATAGACTCTTTGGCGTGTTTAATGAAATAAATGAATTTATTATTAATCTTTTTCCGGGTAAGGAGAGGAACATCTCTGATAATCTCAAAATTTTCATGCCTGACAGGACGGATAAGGTAAGCTTTGCTGAAAATGTACCGGTTGTAAATTTTATAATCCTGCAGGAATAACTTTTTCAGCACAGGAGTGATGTTACTTTCCATACGCAGCACCGATTCGCGCCAGTTCAGATTGTAACCGGTTATGTTTGAAGATCCGATGTAACTTATTTTGTCATCGATGAGCAGCAGCTTCCGGTGATTTCTTCTATGGCTCCTTGTAAAAAAATCAAAGTTGTATTTTATCTTCTTGAAAAACCTCACCTCTCCGCCGTTTGCAATAAATTTATCGAAAAAGCCGGAACGGACACTTCCGGCTCCCCAGTAGTCGATGAGCAGTCTCACTTCTACTCCTCTTGTTGCAGCCTTTGTCAGCTTGTTGCGAAACCGCTCGCCCATAACATCGTTTCCCAACCGAAAAGTCTCCAGATAGATATATTTTTGGGCCGACTCAATATCCATTAGCATTTTCCCATAATATTTCCACGGGTCTGAAAACAACTGAAATTTAACAGATTCGTCCATCTTATATTGGTTCAGCAGAATAAAATTATTTATGGTATGAAGATATGAAAAATTTTGCAATAATGACGGAAAGAAGTTTTATCTGTGACTCACTTTTTCACTTCATATTTTTTTTTCGCTTTTCTTGCCATTTTGTAAAGAATCAGAGCCAGTACAATAACAACAAGGGAAAATCCAAAGGAGAGTATATAATAGCGTCTGATTTTGATCTCTTTTCGTCTGCTTTCTTCCTTTAAGCTTTTTCTTTGTTGGAGAAGAGTGTCAATTTTATATCGGGCTTCCATCTCTGCAATTTTGATTTTCTCCAGTTTCATCGTCATGGTGTCCCTGTTGTGCTCATAAAGGTTGTAATATTTATTAAAATTTTCGTATTCGCCCAATGCTGCATAACATTTAAAGATTTCCAGATAATTGTTGATAGTGTAACTCTTTAGCCCGGCTTTTGAGGAGATTGCCAGGCTTTTTTGAAATTCTTTAATGGCACGATGGTACAAGCCTGCTTTCTGCAATGCTTTACCTTTATTTTGATAAGCCATACTTAGCCCGGTTTTATTCCCTGTTTCCTGAAAAATATTCAGACTTTCATTAAAATACATAAAGGCTAACGAAGAGTTCCCCATATGACTATACAGTACGCCAAGGTTACTTCTTACCAAAGCAATGCCATCTTTATCGCTGAATTCCTCTTTTATTTTCAGTGCTTTATCATAAAGTATTTTTGCTTTTTTGTATTCCTTAAAATGGTCACTGTATATATCCGCCATATTATTGAGCACACGAGACAGTTTCCGGTTGTCGCCGGCAGATGAATAAATATTCCTTGCTTTCTTAAGATAATTCAGCGCTTTATTGTAATCCATTACCCTTGAATATATGATTGATAGGCTGTTATAAGCCATGGCCATACCCTCTTTATCATGAGTTTGAAGAAAATATTTTAATGCCAGAAAGTAGTTTTGTAATGCCCCGTGATAGTCCTTTCGGTGGAAATCAATGTTCCCCATGTTGATAAGTGAGGTAGCTTCTCCTTCCACATTGTCCAGTGTTTTCTCTATAAGGTAAGATGCTTTGTAGTAGCGGGCAGCACTGTCAAAGTTTGCCCAGTTTTCATAAATTAGGCCAATGTTGTTCAAACAGTTAGACTCTCCTTCTTTGCTACCACTCTGCCGGTAGTAATACAACCCTTCTTTGAAATAACTAAAGGCTTTTTGTGTGTTTCCCCAGTAAAAATAACTAACGCCTATTGATTTGCTGGAGAGACCCATGAGGTCTTTGTATCCGTTCCTTTGGGCCAAATCAAATGCTTTCTGGAAATAGCGTTTGCAGTCGTAAACCGACTTGTCCCGGTTTTGCTCCGAAAGTTTAATAAAAAATAAAATCTTTGCTCTACCTTGCATCGTATCCCGAAGTTGTTGTAAACTGTCGGAATATGACAGGTTTTCCGCCTGCAACAGGGCGGGGAATATTAGAAACAAACCAATAAAGTGTAACCTTTTCATCCTTTATACTGCAAATTTAGAGTTTTTTTTGAAAATGAGTCACTTATGACCGACTATTTTTCAAATAATCTGATTGTGCTGTTGTTGCTTTTGTTTTATCACCTCCCGTTAGCATGAGAATGTTTATTATATTCGCTTATCTTTGCAGGCAAATTATTGTTATGATAAAGTCTATGACCGGCTATGGGAAGTCTGTAGCCGACATCCAACATCAAAAGCTGGTGGTGGAGATACGTACGTTGAACAGCAAGCAATTGGACATCAACATGCGTATTCCTCCATCTTTCCGAGAAAAGGAGATTGAATTAAGAACCCTGTTGCGTAAGCAGCTTCAGCGGGGAAAGATTGATTTTTCCATTTCCGGGGAACTGTCGGAAAAAGCAGATGGCCCCGTTCTTAATAAAGCTTTGGCGCATCATTATTATAGAGAGTTGAAGGCGTTTGCCAAAGAGGTAGGAAGCGAAGAAAGCGAAGATTACCTTGCACTGATTATGCGTTTTCCGGATGTATTTGTTGCAGATGTGACATCAATTGCTGCGGATGACTGGTATATTTTGCTGGAAGCCGTTAAGGAAGCTATTGATAAGGTGATACTGTTCAGGACGCATGAGGGAAGTGTGCTTGAAAAAGATTTTCGTCAGCGTATTTCCATTATTTTGCAACTTCTTAGACAGGTTGATCCCTATGAAAAGGCACGTGTGGAAAGGGTGAAAGAACACATTGTTAAAAGCCTCAACGAGAATATTACTGACATTTATTATGATAAAAACCGTCTTGAGCAGGAGATGATCTATTATCTTGAAAAACTGGATGTTACCGAGGAAAAGATTCGCCTGAGAAAACATTCTGACTATTTTCTTGAGGTATTGGATTCGGAGGAAACCGTGGGTAAAAAACTTGCTTTCGTTCTTCAGGAAATCGGACGGGAAATAAACACACTGGGTTCCAAATCCAATGATGCCGACATGCAGAAGATTGTGGTGCTTATGAAGGACGAACTTGAGAAAATTAAGGAACAAATGCTGAATATTTTGTAATGCCGAATCCCAAAAATATAAAAAAAGGGAAATTGATTATTTTCGCCGCACCTTCCGGTTCTGGAAAAACAACGTTGCTACGTTATGTCATGGCACATTTGCCGCAACTCTCTTTTTCTGTTTCTGCAACCAGCCGTTCGCCCAGACCGGGAGAAAAGAATGGTGTTGACTACTATTTTATCAGCTCTCAGGAGTTTAAGCAAAAGATAAAAGAAGATGCTTTTGTGGAGTGGGAGGAAGTTTATGAAAACCAGTTTTACGGCTCATTACGCGATGAGGTGGAAAAAATCAGAAGACGCGGCGATTCCGTGGCTTTTGATGTCGATGTGAAAGGCGGGGTTAACATTAAAAAGTTATATGGTGATCAGGCGCTCGCCATTTTTTTAAGACCGCCTTCGATGGCTGTTCTCGAAGAACGTCTTCGCCAGCGTTCAACGGAAAGTGAGGAGAGCATTCGTCAGCGATTGGCCAGAGCAACCTATGAACTCACTTTTGAAAAATACTTTGACAAAGTGCTGGTGAATGATAATTTGGAAAAGGCCCGTAAAGAAGCCCTCGCAATAGTTCGTGATTTTATTGAAAAAGACTGAATCTACTACTTTTAACCTAAATCTAAAGAAATGAAAAAAGTCGTTTTACCTGCCTACAACAAAAATATTATCAGAGCTTTACGGAGCCTTCATGTGGAGCAGTGCGCACTGTTACAACCCGAAAAGGATGAGGTACTGATAAAACTGTATGCCGCTCCCTGCAATCCTTCTGATATTGCTTTCCTGATGGGAGGCTATAATATTGTGAAAAAAGTCCCGGCTATCCCCGGCTTTGAAGGCTCCGGTATTGTGGTGGAAGCCGGCGAAGGTGCCGAAGACCTGATCAATCGTAAGGTGAGTTTTTTCATTCAGGAAGAAAATTGTGGAAGCTGGTCGGGCTTTGTTATCTCAAACCGTAAAAAATTGGTGGTACTGGATGCTGAAATGAATATGGATCAAGCGGCTTGTTTTGCCATCAATCCTTTTACTGCTCGTGGATTGCTGGATATAGCATTGTTACGAGATAACCATGCTGTTATTCAAAACGCTGCCGGAGGACAGGTGGCTGCGTTTGTACGACAGATGGCCGGCGATATGGATATTAAAGTGATTGACATTGTCCGAAAACAGAAAAGTCTGGAGCGCTTGAAAAAGGAGGGAGCAAAATATATTTTGTTGGAAAACGATCCGCAGTTTCAGCAAAAACTGAAAGAACTTGCCGGCAAACTGGATGCGCGATTGGCTTTTGATGCGGTGGGCGGAGCTTTGACCGGACAGCTTTTTAATGCCATGCCCCACGATGCCGAACTGGTGTCGTATGGAAACCTCTCCACAAAACATATTTCCGGTATTGATCCCATGGATTTGATATTTAATGATAAAATTATTTCGGGATTTAATCTGCCCGAATGGCGCGAGCAAATGGACGATGACTTTTTTGAACAGGTTTCCGTTGAGATGCAGCATCTGTTTATTTCCGGAAAATATCAGACCAAAATTCAAGGAAGTATTGACTTTGATAACATTGCCGATGGGCTGATTCATTACCTGCGAAACCTGAGTAAAGGGAAAATGTTGATAAAGGAGGAAGTAAGTTAAATAATGAAAGGAATAAATACTCATCGTTAAGTTCATAAGGAGAATAGGATGTTTGAGGGTGACAGTTAGCATTTTTAAATCTTCAGAAATAGAAAAAGAACCGTTTTGATACAAAACAAAAAAACCGGCTTGTTGTTTGGCTCATTCAATCCCATTCATTCGGGACATTTGATTTTGGCCAATTATATGGCCGAATTTACTGATTTGGATGAGGTTTGGTTTGTAGTTTCTCCGCAAAATCCGTTAAAAAAAAAGGCCGGTCTGCTTACCGATATCCATCGCCTTGCGCTGGTACGCCTTGCTGTGGAAGATCAACTCCGGCTGAAAGCTACCGGCATTGAATTTAAAATGCCCAGGCCTTCCTATACCATCGATACTTTGACCCGGCTCTCTGATAAATTTCCTGAGCGGGAGTTTGTTATGATTTGCGGTACAGATATCTTCAGCCACTTTCACAAATGGAAAAATTACCGGGAGATTTTACATCAATATATGCTGTACGTTTATCCCCGTACGGGCTCAACGTTAGGAGAATACGCTGAAAATCCTAAAATCCGGCTTTTCGATGCCCCGTTATTAGAGATTTCTTCCAGTTTTATCCGTGCGGGTATCCGGACAAAAAAGAATATGTCTTTTTGGATGCCCGAAAAAGTGTATCAATACATTTTAGA
>VAOZ01114680.1_pt1 | contig 13336 bp, 13 predicted proteins | sample 3394041 | NCBI WGS metagenome assembly VAOZ01 (sample SAMN08290431, study PRJNA428436) | hydrothermal vent metagenome | isolation source: Deep-sea hydrothermal vent chimney | place: Indian Ocean: Southwest Indian Ridge
CCGACAGGACCATAGCCGTCTTTGAACCTTGTTGGAACAAAAACATTTTCCATAAGAGTAAGCTCTGCGCCAACTTGAAGTCCCATCGTAGTTGTAGAGCTTGAATTCCACACAGGATACCATGTCCTTCCCAAACCCTCATCTGTGGAACGCGGTCTGTATGTATTAACGCCGCCGCCGCATGCGTTCAATATTGCCTTTGCTTTAAAAAGATAAACTTTATTTTCTCTAACATCAATTCCGATAGCACCTGCTACCCTGTTGTCTTCTTTTTCATCAAGCAGCAGCCTTGTGATAAAAACTCTTTCAAATAGATTCTGACTCTGCCCGGTTGCCTCTCTATTCAATTCGAGTGCCTTTTTTGCCGCTTCTGCAACAATGACTTTGTAGGATTCGCCGCTCATCATTGCCTGCCATCTGCCGGATCTGATAGCTCTTGCGCCATCTTCGAGTTTTTTATTTTCCTCTCCTGGGTATTTCCAAATAGGTAATCCCCATTCATCAAACAAATATACTGAATCATCGGTATTTCGGCCTACATCATAAACGATATCTTCTCTGGTAATACCCATCAGGTCACCGCGAACATAACGTACATAATCCTCTACCGTATTATCGCCTACATTAAGGCCAAGATAGGTGTTAATGGCTGAAAGTCCCATTGCTACAGCTCCTGAACGGTCTATAGCCGCTTTGTCAACAAGCGTAACCTTGACACCTTTTGGTGTTGCCCATCTGCAAGCTTCATATGCAGCACCGCACGATCCCATGCCACCGCCTACAAGTAGAATATCTGTTTCAATGACGGTGAGCTCAGGCTGTTTACAGTACGAGAATGTGCATGTCTCCTTTTCCATCTTTTACCTCCTGTGTATTCTTATTTTGAAGGAACGGGCATCTTATCGCCCCTGCCTTGATGAGTAAAGAGTCCCGGATCTTTAATTTTTGAATAGTCAGGCTCGGGCTTACCGCCGTAAGGATCTATTGAGCCTTCGGCCGTTTTTCTGGTGTCAAACTTGAATCTTTTTAGTCTCCCGTCGCGAAATTTGATCGTCCACATAATGGCGTCTGAACCTCTAAGCGGGATAACATTACCGCCGAGAGGATTAAAATCTGTATAGCCTCTCACCTCCATAGCCTGTTGAGGACATATCTTAACACAGTTGTAACACTCCCAGCACTGGTTAGGCTCTTGGTTATAAGCTTTCATCCTGTCTCTGTCTAATTTCATCAGGTCATTAGGACAGATGTACATACATGCTGTTCTTTCTTCACCTTTGCAGCCGTCACACTTGTCAGTAATCACAAAACTTGGCATATCTTTACCTCCTTTTTCAATATTATTTTTAAGGTTCTGCATATCATTTCGAACACAAGAACGAATCCTTCATTATTTTTCCCCCGTATGGAGAAATTTACAAAAACAAACGCATTCGACTTGTTAGTCTCCTTGTGCATATCTATGCAGTTTAACTTTTACTCTATCTTCATCCATAATACCGTCATAGTATTCGCGCAATATTTTTAAAACCTCAGGGCGGCTAAAATGATCAGGCAGATCTTTATTCTCTGAAAGCATTTTTCTAAGCATAGTTCCGCTAACTAAAATTCTGTCATCTTTTCCGTGAGGACATGTCTTCATAGATGCCATACCGTCGCACCTTTTACAATAAAATGTCCAATCCATCCTCAACGGTTGAATCTCAAGAGAGTTTTCCGGAATTTCATCAAATATTTTATGTGCATCAAACGGACCGTAGTAATCTCCAACACCGGCGTGGTCACGACCTACTATCAGATGGCTGCATCCGAAATTCTGTCTGAATACTGCGTGCAAAAGTGCTTCACGAGGCCCTGCATACCTCATATCCAAAGGATATCCTCCAACCATAATGGTATTTTTCACATAATAATTTTTTATCAATGTGTCTATAGTTTTTTGTCTGACTTTAGCCGGTATATCACCAGGCTTCAGCTTACCAAGAAGCATATGGATAAACACGCCATCATAGGTTTCCAGAGCAACTTTGGTTAAATATTCATGCGCCCTGTGCATTGGATTGCGTGTTTGAAATGCAACGACTGTGCTCCATCCCATCTCCTCAAACTGTTTTCTGCTTTCAGCGGGTTTCATGTATATATCTTCGTATTCTTTAGGAAAATTTCCTTCGCTAAGCACTTTAAGATCGCCTGAAAGATTCACTTCCGCCTGAGCCATAACCTTTGCTGCGCCCGGGTGCTTCGTATCGGCTGTTTTAAAAATCTGCATGCACTCATGTTTTTTATCTATCGTATATTTCTCTCTGACAGTCATAGTTCCCATCAGTTCACCTGACTCTTCATCAATTAGGGCTACATCCTGACCGGCTTTTATGCTGCCTGCCAGCTCTTTTGTAACAGACAATGTAATAGGGATAGGCCAGAATGTCCCATCGGTTGTGGCGTACTCATCGCAGACACTTTTCCAGTCATCATATCCCATAAAACCATCAAGAGGAGTAAATCCTCCGATACCGAGCATGATAAGATCCCCTGTTTCTCTTGAGGTCATTGTTACTTTTGGAAGTGTCTTTGCCCTTTCTTTTTCCTTTTTTAATTCATCCCCTGAAATCAGAAGCGGTTTAAGCTGTTTCTGCTTTCCATGCGGTTTTACAAGAGCCATATCGTTCCCCCAAATAATATAATTGTCTTATTTTATAGTATCAACTATTTGTTATGTCAAGAAAATAATTTAATTTTAGTGCGTAATATTTTCCCTATTGAATTTATGAAAATAACAGACTAAAATGATGAAACCGCTGCATAATATATTTAAAATGGGAGGCTGCTTTACGAAGCTCAATTATGATCTAAGTTTTGTTTTTAATATAACTAAATTTGATAAACAAAAAATATACAAGTTGATGGATTATTTTTCTACTCTTCCGATATATGGGAAAATTGAGATACTTTATCAAATGAAACAGATAGAAGAGGAGCAGGAAGGCGGCTTTTTTCAGCAATTCTATGACAACAATAAAGTGGGTGAATATAGATTTTCTCTTTTTCTTCTTGCAGCAAATTGGTTGTATGAATTTGAAAACAAAACTTCAAAAAATAATAGAACTGTTTATGCATCAAGAAATATTGCAAAACTAAATCATTTGAGAATTTTAGAAAGAGACAAAAATTAGTAAAACAATTTCGACAAAGAGTCTGTATCGGATATATCCCATATCTGTTCATAATTCTACAATGAGACCACTGCCCAATATTTTTTAAATTATTTGTGCGAGGAAGTCTATATAAATTTTCCATTTATAAAGCTTGCGATATTTCATATCGGACTTCCTCGCTAACTAAACTTTTATAGATTAATCACGCAGATCATTGTTCTTTACTCATTCATCATAAAAGTTTAGTTCAACTCTTCATCTAAAAAGATTAGGGATTCAAACGGTGTTTATAAACTATTATATCATTTCCACCCCTTTTCAACAACTTGCTTTGATAGTCTGTACGGATATTTTGAAACCAGCTCTTTGATGGAAAGCTTCTGATCGCCCACACGCATGAAGTGCAGCAGAGTAACTGATGCCCAATAATCGTTGTAATATCTTGTACCTTCTAACTGAACAGGAACACCGTTTGCATTAACCGTATGACAAGCCGCGCATGTTACAGGTCCGGCATATTCTTTATCGGGACTATATTGCAATGCCTGATAATGTGTTGTCAAGTCAACTGTTCTGTTAGGTCCGTCATATCGTGTTGGATAAAGTCCATGAATAGATTCGTGACAAGATTGGCAAGTTATTGCACCATGTGCTTTTGAATAACGATACAGCGAAAACTTGTTTGGCTGATCTATTGGAAAATATTTTCCTCCGGCACTTTCTACAAATGGAGCAATATGACAATCTGCACAATGTGGTTCAGCAGCCGATAGCCACCAATCACTCCCGCCTGATACAGCGCTATACGGCACGGGTTTGCCCTTTTTATAATTCCACGGTTTAAGCACAAGTTTTCCGTTTCTTCCAATATTTTTAACCAATATAGCAGGCTTATGATTCTTGTAGTATTTGTATGAATCATTTTCGCCTCTGACGGCTTTGGGATCAGCTATCGAAATAAATTTTTTCATGCTGCCGGATGCAACCTTGCGGATAATTTCGCCAAGATTTTTGTTGCGAATCGTTTTACCTGTTTCTTCCTGTACAAGACTAAGATTATCATAGTTATACAATTTCTGAGAAAGTTGAGAATGGCAGTTTGTACAATATAGTCCCCGCATTCTTGATATCGATCTTCCTTTTTCATCCCTTAAACTTATATTCCTATACATAAATGTTCCTATGGCATTGAGAAAGAAAGGAGGTTTAACATTCGGATTTGAGTGAGCATCACGCCTCAGGTAGCACCCTCCTCCGCTTGATCGTACATCGGCATTTGAAAAACGCGGATTACCAAATTTGTCTACCACTCTATACGGATTAGTATCATCATTCATAGCCGGTTCCTGAAAATGATAAGGATGACATGCCTGACACGATTGTGTTCTTCCTGCGGCATCCGGCATCGGCGTTTTCGAGAGATGGAATTCATGAATTGCCTTTGTAAGCGGCATTGCTTTTACTACCTTATATCCCGATGTATATGGCCTCGGAGTCTGAATATTTCCGGAAATATTGTCGCCATGACAATCTGCACAGTCAACCATACCGACTGAACCTAATCGATTATATGCGGACTTAGAATTATAATGAGCTAAAAATTTTGTACCGCTAAGCAGATCATGAAGCGAAAGAATATTTATTGAAGCTTCCGCCAAACGTGCCATATATTCACTTTCGTCAGGATAAGTTTTCCAATAGGAATACTCTTTGTCTGAGTATTTCAGTCCTGCGGCACGCGCTATTTTGGCAGCAATACCATCTCTCGAATGACACACATAGCAGTTAGGTATATCAATCGGATTTGTTCCAAAATATTTTACTATGTGTCCATTTTGCATTATAGGATTGCCATCTGCACTCCTTAACTCTACCACAGATTTTTGAAATGGCTGAAAATCCTTCTCCGTTACTGAACGCAGCGATCCTTTTCTTGTTGAGTCGTTGAAAGCGGTTAACGGCAGACCCAATGCACCCCATATGTAGGAAGCCGTAAGAGTTAACTTTAAATTTTTAACCTGTGGAACCAGAGTGTCAGTCATAACTATGTCTCCGCCATTCCTACCGGCATAATCCAAGCTGCCTCCGAACAAAGGTTTGCCGCTTGCTCCGTGATCTACGGCTATTCTAAGTTTCGGACCTCCAATATGTATTCTATCCTTTATGCCTGCATTTTTAGGAATAGTTCCTTTGAGATCTTTATAGACAAAAAGATGTTTCCACACATAATTTGGGGCAGTGTCTCCCGGGTCACCCATTTTCCCATTGCCGTTATTGTCTTTGCTTACATTCCAATATCTCATCTTATTGCCTTCACTATAAGAATTATCTTTTATATAATAGTGAAGTTTGATCTTATTGGCAGGCGTTAGAAATATCGGAAGTTTGCCGTCAACGCCTGTTTTAATAGCCTGAGCCTGAATAGAATTATATGGAGGTATAACACAGCAGTAGCTAATATCAAAGCCAACGCAGTGCATTCCAAGTTCATAGTTTATAAATATATTATATTTATTTACCGGTTCATAAGCCTTAACCGATTTCCCGTTGATTGAAACCGTCACCTTTTTGAGAAAACTTATACTAAAAGGCGGAGATTTATCATACGCTGTTTTTGCATATGTTTGCAGCGAATTAGAGCACCCGATGCCAAGAAATAATATTGCAGCCGATAATGCCAACTTTCCAAATCTTTTGAAATTCATATTCTTACCCCCCTTGATACCATCTTTAGATTTTTACATAACAAACCTTTCCCTCCTTGAATCCAACAATAGACTCTCGCTCGTTAACTATACATCTTTCACCCCCTTCATAGATAAATTATAATTATAACTTTATTATAATTGTAATGTAGTTTTCTGTCAAGTCTAAGTCTTTAGGGCACCTATTGCCCGAATGGAAGGTCAAGATTGGGCAATCCTCTCAGCATCTCAAATCTTAATTTCTAAATCTTACTATTTATTTGGTTTCTGCGAAGGCGCTTATTGTGAAGTGGGCTCATCATGCAAACATATCGTTATATATGTTCTCTGCCCACGCAATATTTTTTTGACCCAATTGTCTATTCCATTTTTCTTTGAATGCAGTGCCTGTAAAGCCTGCTAATTGACGGCCGTTATATTTGTATTTAGTTCTTGTAAAAACGGATTCAAGCGGCTTATACTTAATTGCCGCATAACAAACTGTGACAGGACTTTCCCACTTTGGAAGCTGTTTGCCTTGTGCGTGTGCAGCAACTATCTTTGATACAAAATGAGCCTCTGAGTTGGCAGTGTTGGCAGATTTCGAATATCCCATTGGACGGGCATCGCCGGTTACATAAACATATTCATCGCCTTTAACCTGGTAGGTAAACGGATCGATATCGGCTTCAAACTGTGATTCAGGTTTAACTATCCCCATTATCTCTATCAGCTTTGCCGCACGGATAGGCGGATATATGGATGCATCCTTAAAATCATATATATCCTTAAAGCCTTCAAAGTCAGCTATCACCTGCTTCCTTTCGGCGTCAACGCTAACAATATGAACATCACCATGATATTCTATATAATCTTTGTAATATCCGTTAAATGCGTTATTGAAACTCTCTGATTCAATAGTGATATCGGGATTCATATCAAGCAAAAGGACTTTACCGCTAATTCCATTTTTCTTGAAATAATCCGCTATCAAACAGGTGCGCTCATAAGGAGCATCAAGACAGCGATAATTACCGTTTGGAACGGTCTGTAAAAAAATACCGTTTTTAAAGTTCTGCAATTTACTGCGCAGCGATAAGTGCTCCGAACCGGACATAAACGCAGCCGGATATTTCTTACGGAGAAAATATTCTTGTTCCAAATCAACCCCAATTTTACTGTAATTGTAATCAATACCCGGTGCAATAATTAAATAATCATATTTGATGATTCCTCTATCCGTATATAAAATATGACTATTTCGGTCTGCATTAACGGCAGTGGCATTGAAAAAAATATAATTATTTGCGAACGCAGCATCATCGTATGAATGCAATAGAAAATCGGTATTTTTTGCGCCAACCAGCCAGATATTACTGATTGGACAAGACATAAACATGCTCTCTTTTTCTATTAATACCACATCAAATTTTGAATACTGTTTTTTTAAATATTTAGCCATGGTCAGTCCGGAGAATCCTCCTCCTACAACCACAACACGCTGTCCTTTTGCTTTAGGAAGATCGGCTTCATTATTTGGAAGAATACTAAAACCGGCCCCAATTGTTCTATGTGCATTGTCTGCTGCTGCAGCTTGTCCTGCATTGATAATATTAATGCTTGCAGCAGCGGCTGCAGCAACAGCTGCTTTGAGTATATTTCTACGAGAAATTTTTTTATTCATAATCTTACCACCACCCTATCTGTATTTATTATCTTCTGTCTTTTAAAAGCGTATAGAGACTGCTAACACCTCTTTTGCCCCCCAATCTGAGAAACTTGATTTTGCCGAATCTTCCTTGGAACAAATTGCAGCTGTCCAATGCCGCAGCAATAGGCCTGTCGATGAAGTCGATTAATTATCTAAAACGGGAGTACATGAGTTTAATTGCTATAAATACGATAGCTACTTCTTAAGATGTCTAATCTTATTTACAGTATGAACAGCTTTTTTTAAAACATCATATATATCTTTAACTGTCAAAACACCTGCCCATCCGATGATTTTTTTGCCATTCGGTCTTAGGATAACCGTAGAAGGCCATCCACCTTGAAGATATCTCCTTGTTAAATCTCGCCTCTTATCGGAATCAACATATATAGGAATAAAATGTTTATTAATATAAGGATAGATCTTCTTGTTAAACAAATAATCTCTGCTCTCATACATCCTGCAATAAAAACACCACGATGGCGCCGATATTAAGATAAAGATAGGTTTATTTTCTCTGACTGCTTCCTTAAAAGTATTGGCTTCATAGCTGCGCCATTCTATCAATGGTTTAAGTTTCTCGGTGTTTTTATAAGAGTATTGAGCGGCAGCCGAAACCTTCGATATGGATAGAAACAGAATAAAAATTGATAAACAAACAGCAAAAGCACCTTTTATATTAAACATTACTGCATATAAAACGTATGTTCGCATTTGTACTTGATCTTGTGTTGATTATAAACACCGCCTATCAATTCCTGGATTATCTTTAACATTAATAATATCCGGAGTATCTACGGCTATCTTAGTAATATCTTTGTGATTGCCTAAATATTTTACTACTGTTTCCCAAATAGGCTCGCCTGCGGCTTTGGACTTAACCGTTGCCCAGCCTGCGGCTTTGTATGATTTATTCGGATCCAATCTTTTTCCATTCGATAATCTAAGATTACTTATCCTATTGCCAATTAATTTTGTAGGATCAATCGTATAAGAAAATCCTCCTGTTCTTATCATATCTCCGCCTTGCTGCAAGAACGGATCTTTATTAAATAGATTATCGGCTACATCTTCAAGGATATTTTTAATATTGTTGCCTTTCATCTCTCTTGTATAGGTTTCGGGATATGTAATGGCAGTTTGATTCAAAATATCCTCAAATGTTATCTCTTCTCCGGGAAGCACCGTAGTTCCCCATCTGAATCCAGGCGATAAACTTATTTCAACATCATTTACTTCCCTTAAGGCATCACATATAATTTGATCAAAGCTGCCGTTAAAGTTGCCTCTTCTATAAAGAAGCGTTTTGGTGGTCGCAATCTTCCTTGTCAATTTAGATAAATACGGTTTCCTAACCTTTTTTATATACTCTTTCATCTCTTTATTCTCAGGTATGAGATTAGAAAAAACCGGAAGAAGAGTAAATTTAAAATCGTTAACTCTATGATTCTTGATATCTATATCAAGCGCACCTATAAATTTACCGTTTGTTCCGGCATTTGTAACATAGGTTATGCCGGAGCTATTCTTAATCGGGACAGCTCCCGGAATAGCATCGTGAGTATGACCGCCTAATATAAAATCAATACCGTTAACAATTCGAGCCAACTTTTTATCAACGTCAAAACCGTTATGCGATAGCAGTATTACAACATCCGGCTTTTCTTTTTTTCTTATGTTGTTTACCAATTGCTGCAGGGCATCTTCCCTTATGCCGAAAGCCCAGTTTGGGATAAATCTTTGAGGATTGGCGATAGGTGTATATGGGAAAGCCTGTCCTATAACCACAACTCTATTACCATGAAGTGTCTTAACGGTGTACGGCTTGAAAGCGTGCCCGCTATCATCATACGCAGGTACGCCGTTTATCAAAGCTTCATCTTTAACAAATACATTTTGAGCTAAAAATTCAGCTTTAAGCGCTTTGATGTTTTTAACAATTTCCTTTTCCAGATATGAAAACTCCCAATGTCCTACCATGATATCAACACCGAGCAAATTTTGTGCATCTACCATATTTCGACCTCTGGTATAAAGTGCACCCGCACTGCCTTGCCATGTATCACCGCCATCTAAGAATAATGTATTAGCTCTGCCAAAATTATTTCTTAGATAATCAACCAGATATTTAATTTGTGCATATCCACCCATTTTGTTATATTTATATGCATTTTCTACAAAATTTGTACAAGTAAACGCATAAGCGGATCTGGTCTTGCGTTTTATTCCGTAATGCTTCAGAAAATAATTGCCTACTATATGTGGAAGTTTACCCCAATTATCATACAGTCCTATATTTATACTAGGTTCTCTATAATATACAGGCAATAACTGTGCATGCGAATCAGTCATATGCATGATTCTTATATTACCAAAATTTCCCAATTCATAATATTTTTCAGGCTTACCGCTTTTAATGCGTGCGTGAGCGTGTAAACCTGAAAATCCGGTTAGACCCAGCATGGACACTACAAACTCTCTTCTGCTTATTAAACTGCTTAACATTACAATCTCAGTTTAGTTTATAGTCGGGTTCTTTTTCTTGCTGAATTCCCCTTATACTCCAGACGCAAGCTTTATAGGCATTCATATTCGCATTTTTTAAGTCACTTTTTTTTAGCTCACTATGCGCTATCTTTATAAGTTTGGTTGTTGTTATTTTGTGACGAACAAATTCAACACCATCATGTTTTGCTACGCTATTATATTGTTGAGCTTTCTTAAGAATTTTTGTAATACCTGTCAAAGTAGGACGAACCGTACAAGCTTTATCCGCATTCAAGCTGTAGATTTCATTCCTACTGATACGGCTTATATTTCTTCCTGCGGTACAGCCTGTTATTATAAACAAAAGACCTCCGGCAATTATTCCATAATATATCTTCTTCATAATTCTTTCTCCTTTATAGTTTTGCAGTTATGCCATTTGACGGCTGTCAATCATAATGTTCTGATTCATTATGCTATACGGCATCTACCTATTTTAGCGTGCATCCTTTTGACCTGTTTCATGGTCTGATATATGACCACCCGGCCTCTTCCTTAGACATAATCTCAAGCACTCCTGCTCTTACAACAGGCACCCCTTTATCAATATCCTTTTTTGACAATTTGAAATGTCTCATCGTATTACCACAGGCAGCAAATTTCACGCCATAGAGTATTAGGCTTGAAACCCTCTGTCTGAAATGTTTATTTTTATTTAGCAGAAGCTTGATTCCCGGACCATAGGCAACAATCTCCACCTTCACATTATCTTGACCTAATGCATTGATAATATTTGTAGCGTTGTTAAGTGCAAGATTCATTGTTCTTGGGTTATCAGAGCTCACTTGGATAACAATTTTATGCGCCGCTTTAAAATCTCCTGCTGACGATTTCCCTACAGTAAATAACAAAATTAATGAAATCACACTTACAGTTAAAATAAAAGAGTTCCCTGCAAACAGAAAACCTTTGCTAATTATTCCGTAACACATTTTTTTTATATCATTATTTAATTTTGTTTCTAAAATACGTTTTACCATGGTTTTCTCCTATCTTCCTAAATCAGGTCCTATGAGTTTTATGCCGTTTGACATATAAGCAACAAAATACTCTAACTCTTTAAAAATCTTTGACTGCATTTTGGGCGGTACGGAACCGGTGTTTTTAACGCAGCCCTTAAACCTTCTTTGGATAGTTCCAAGACCTTGCCATTTTAGCCTGTAGCTTGGAAAATGTGCATAAACGCCAAGCAATGGAGATAAAGTTTGCATTCTGGTTCTCATACCTGAATTTTGAATATGGCAATTAGCACAAGATACCCCGAGATATCCTCGCCTACTAAAATAAAATTTTTTACCCGCTTCATACGCTTTTTTTGCTGCAAGACTCGGAATTCTTACATCAATAGTTTCACCCCTTGAATTATATGCAAAAAAAGATTCCAGTTTAGCTATCTTACCTTTGCCCCATTTCCACAATTTTTCCCCATTATTCTTTCTGCACTCATTTATGGCTTGCCCTATTGTGATAACTTCGTTCCTCTTTGTATCAAAATACGGATATCTGTCCATTATGTTAAGTTTTGGAAAACAGTTCTTAAACGACTTACCGTTTTTAAATGGTGTGTTATACAATTTTTTACCATCCGCCATGTCAAAGTCATACGGAGGAATCTCGTTTATCTGGTTATATTGCGCTCTATCCCTCTTGTTGATGGCATATGATCCATGGGCAAAATCCTGAAGTTTAAGATTTTTGTAATACTGCTTTTTTAGCTCCTTACTGCTAATATATGGGAAAAATTCACCCCTATTTTTTACCGGATCTTTAAATTTCTTCAACATATACTTTTGCAATGTTAATCTATCAATTTTAGCCTGCCGATCAAAATTTCCTGCTTGCAGACTGGTTATGGAGAAAAACATAGCAACAGCTAAAACGACAGATAACCCTGCTATTTTTGTAAACATCATTCCTCCTGATTTTTGCGTATCATCGAATCTGGGCGTAGCTTATTTTACTCTCACCTGTATTATCTATCCAATAAAATTCTATCTTATCTCCTTTTTTACCCCCTCTAAAAGAAAACGCTATAAATGGATTTTTAGAAATATTCTGCGTTGAGTAAAAGTCATAAACAATTTCTCCATTATATTTTGCTGTCAAATGCGTAATATATTTAGGTTTTTTATGCTTTTTTTTGGCTACTAACGGGCTTAACATCGGGTGTCTTATTAAGGCTTTCACCGTTACTATGTCATCTTTCAGCTTAACTATTGATCTCATATTGTCATCTCCTCCCAATTATAGTTATTGATATTCCTCATTCGCAACCCCCTCATTATCCGCCGCACCCGCCAATGGTAACTTTGACCAACTTTGTGGTTTTATAGAGTTTTCCATTAGCTTTTGCTACTACCGTAATAGTGCCTGTTTTTCTCATTTTCATTCTGATTGAGTATTTAGGAATAGCTCTCTTTGGAACTTCAAACAAAGCTACCAGAGAAGCCGGATTGCTATCCACAAATATTGCTATAGACTGTACATTTTTTTTCTCCGTACTTACTGTAATTGGTACGGTTGCACCATTTGCAGCAATATCAGGCGCCGTTAGTTTTACTCCGTTTTTTATGATAGTATCAGTGCCATAGAGATCTTCGATTGCACTTTTAACATTCGAATCTGTAAATGCCTTTGCATATTTCTTTCTGAGATTTTCTGCACGCAGTTGTAACGGCGAAATAAGAGCCATTGCAAACACCCCTGCACCTATCCCCATAAAGTTTCTTCTGTTCATATTGACTCCTTGTCTTATTTAATTGTTTTTAAAAATGCAACTACTGCTTTTATCTGATGCTTTGTCAATATTGCATTTTTGCCAAATGGCGGCATGATTGATGTTGGGTTATATTTATGAGGATTCCATATCTTATCATAAAGATAACTGGCATTATAATTAGCCGTATGTTTTAACTGCGGACCAATAGCACCTGCCTGGGGTATATTTATACCTGCTATATCATGGCAAGCCAAACAGTTCCCAAGATTCTTCGATAAAAAAATTTTTTTACCTGCCTGAACTAATCTCCGATTATTTGTCGCAAAACTCGTGGATGAGAGCAAGCTGCAAACAAACAAAGCAACTAATAATACTTTTAGTAATCTCATTTTTGCCTCCTATTTTTTCTTGTTTAGTTAAGGGCACCTCTAAAAACCCTATATGTTCTCAGCATTATAGCAGGTATGCTAATGCAAGGCAAAACTATGCGAGGAGCTACTAGTAGCTTCAAGTAGTTTTA
>VAOZ01172393.1_pt1 | contig 13330 bp, 14 predicted proteins | sample 3394041 | NCBI WGS metagenome assembly VAOZ01 (sample SAMN08290431, study PRJNA428436) | hydrothermal vent metagenome | isolation source: Deep-sea hydrothermal vent chimney | place: Indian Ocean: Southwest Indian Ridge
CAAATTGTCCAACTTCTCAAAATGTTTTTTTCTTTCGTCTGTGATATTATTCACCCCACACTCATCGCAAACGTCTGACGGCTGACCCCCAGCGAAAGAAGTGAAAGTTGCTTTCCCTTCTTTGCATTTTGGACAATACTTAATCTCAACATACGCCATAACAAACCCTCCTCATTAAAAAATCTAACCACTTAGTACTTCCGTTAATACTATACCCTCTTTAATTAAAAACTCAAAATGAGTTTGTTTGTAAGAAGTGATGTATTATTATGCGCGCTTTCTTTGCTCAACTTCATCAATGGCGTGTATAATTAAATTGACATATTTTTGCGGTTCAACCATTAGCTCAGCATGACTTCCTTTCACAGGATAAAAATAATCAACCATTCCTTCATCAACAATGTTTTGTATTTTATTTATAGGGAACACTTTATCGTTGATAGAATGAATAATTGCAATGCCGATACTCTGGTGATGAAGCGCTCGTAACATTTCCGTACTGTCACCGTTGGCTATAGCATTTGCCTCTTTAATTGAGATGAAAGGGTTTTGTGTTACGTGAGCAAGAATTTCTTTTTCAATTTGCATAAGTTCCACTCTCTCCTTGGGCTTATAGACAGCCTCCTTTGTCCATTGTATAATTTCAGTAATAAAACGCCACGTTAATTTCAAAACACTATCTTTTCCAATAAGTCCTCCCGGGTCAACCAAAATAATGTTTCTAAATTTTTCCGGGTGAATGATAGCCGCAATAACACCATTAATCCCTCCCTCCGAATAAAAAACAGTGTCAAACTGAGAAATATTCTTATGTTCAACCACAGCGAGAATTGCCTCAGCCTTTCTTAATTCAATCAGAGGAGTAATATTTGATAATAATGAACTTTTCTCTTTATAAGACTTCCCCACTATTTTTTTATTTTGTGACAAATAATCAAGAAAAAATACTCTACGCTTTTTTTCATAAAAAAAGCGTAGTACGTCCTTAAATGTTGCGTGGTCTTTAACTCCCCAGCCATGCACAATAAATATTGGAACGTCGGTATTTTTTTGTGTGGGAGAAATATCAATAAACTGCACGGTCATTCCTTGAAATTCTATTGTTTCTTTTTTATTAAACTGGCTTTCAAAATCTATTTCATTTTCTTTTGTCGCCGTATCTTTTTCGTATTCTTGCATACTATTCGTTTATATACACATTGTGTGTATAAGCATTATTGCTGTGTATCATCTTTACAATCAGTTACGGTATGTTGCGTTATATATGCAATTGCATCATCAACGGTATCAACTACATGTAATAAGTCTAAATCTTTTGGACCAATAGTTTTAAATTTTTCCAAAAGTTGTTCTTTAATAAATGTCATAAGCGGGTTCCAATATGCTGAGTGATACATCACAATGGGGACCCTGTGTATTTTTTTTGTTTGCACCAATGTAACCACTTCAAAAAATTCATCAAGCGTGCCAAATCCCCCAGGGAAAAATATATATACTTCCGATGCAAATGTAAGCATCACTTTCCGTACAAAAAAATGGTCAAATTCAAATTTATCCGTCAAATATTCATTTGATTTTTGCGGATGTGGCAAGCGCACGTTCAGTCCGACAGATGAACCGCCAATTTCATATGCACCTTTGTTAGCCGACTTCATAATACCTGCACTGCCACCTGTAATGACGGCATAACCTTCTTTTGCCAATCGTGCAGCTAAATCAGTTGCTTGTTCATATATGGACGAGTCAAGTGTTTCTCGAGCAGAGCCGAAAAAAGTTGCCGCGAGATTATATCGGCGAATCAATTCAAACCCTTCCACAAACTCAGACATTATTTTAAAAACACGCCACGATTCAATCCTGTGCGGTTTACAAACGAGTGGTGAAAATTCATCTGGCATTTGCGCGTGCCCTTCTTCTATAGTGCGGACAAGTTTGCGTGCGACCTCGTGCGAATTGGCATTATTGGTAACTTCATTCATAATAATTTTTCTAAAGTTTATATTTGTATGAGTAAACGTATTTCATTGTATCGTATGTGATACCCTACACGAGCATATTTTTATTATACCGCAAACAAGCGAACTTCAATATGTGTATAGCATAATTAAAAACTACAGCATTAAATATACACGCTGGCAATCGGAAGGTAGTACACGCTTATTGAAATTCAAATTCCGGGACAATGTAGCGCCGGTGTGTATCCTTTCGCGCGCGCCACGGACGCTGAAACAAACCATACTTTATTTTCTTTATGGATACGTTTTGCGCCACTACAAGAGATTAAATAATATCTTCCACCATTTTTTGAAGCGACAATTATTTTTTTTCTATTATTCTTGGTGGCGATTTGAGTTATGGAATGTGTTAAAGGTTTCGCGCCTTGCAGAGAAAATGCGCGCGCCACTTCTACACCACTTTTATTGTGAAGTGCTGATACCGAGTAACTTTTTGTCGGTGAAGTAATCGATATGTTTTTCTCCAATGAGTGATTTCTTTCTCCAGCAAGAAATCCGAGCCCAAAACCAGCAAATGTTGCCACTATAAACAATGCTATGACTATAGTATCGCGTGGAATGCGAGACGGCACAACAACTAAGACATTTTTGCATCTCATTGCGTAGCGCTTGCTTTCTGTATAAACTGTTGCTATACTCATAAGTACTATAAGTTTCTTATATAATATAATACCATGTCAAGTACAAAAGCTGGTGGAGCAACAAAAAATGTTCATGATTCAAATCCGAAATATCTCGGCACAAAGCTTTATGCTGGACAAAAAGCACGTGTTGGTATGATTATTGTTCGCCAGCGCGGTACAAAAATTGAAGCCGGTAAAAATGTCAACATAGGGAAAGACCATACTTTGTTCGCCGTGGCAGATGGAACGGTTTCCTATAGAAGTATGCGCAAGCGCCGATTTAACGGCAGTCTTATACAAAAAAAAGTAGTAGATGTGCTTTAATTTTTCAAAACTTTTGTGTGTTTGGTGAAGTAATTTGTAGAACCCTCTCAGTATCAGCAAAAGAAACATCAACATTTCTTTTGCTGATACTGAGAGGGTTTTCTAGGTGTATTATTGACGTGGCTCTATAACAATTGAAAACTTTCCAAACATTTCCCCGTGTGCAACTGGAACATCATATGTGCCAACTTCTTTTATCGGATGTTCAAGCTTTATCATATCTTTTGGAAGCGATACTTTTGCTTGTTCGGAAATCGCAGAGAGTATCTCTGAAACACCAACTGCTTCATACAGATGACCTTTTTCATTTGCCGGGACGGAAATGATAATGCGTGCCTCAGAGAGCGTTGCGATATTTTGCTCCAGAAGTTTCTCTTGTACTTTTTTGTCTGTAAGAAGTTTTTCTTTGTGCATATGTGCGACACGTTGTTGTGACTGAGTGGCTGGAATTGCTTTGCCGGTACGAATAAGAAAATTAAGCCCATAACCGTCGGCAACGGTTACTACGTCGTGCGTATCTCCAACCCCTCGCACGCGTTGTATAAGAATAACTTCCATAATAAGATCATACTACCCTTTTCACCAATAAAATGCAACTTCTATTACATTTTCAACTCATAAACATCATTCTTTTGCAGGCGAACACAAACAAAATAAAATCAACAGAAAGATGACGAGTAAACATTTATTTGGTATGCTTACCTATATGAAAAATCGTTTGTTGTTTCGCTATACAATTATTATAAGCGGATTATTTTTGCTCATTTTATTTGTCGGTTATACATCAGGCTATCGCCTTGGTCCCGGCTTAGTGCTAACTAAAGAACAACAAGTTATCCTTACCGGCATCCCAAATGATGCGAGCGTATTTTCCGACTATGCACTTGATAAAAATATACGAAATAATACAATTATCATATCGTTGGTGCCTGGAAATCATACACTTCTTGTATCTGCAAAAGGATATTGGCCATGGAAATATATGGTAACTGTTCCTGAAAATAAATCTGTTACTGTTCGTGCGTTTCTCATTCCAAGAATACCGAAAGGGAAAATACTCAGCGGAACAGAAAGGGCTACTGCGGAGAAAAAACTAAAAGCGTCTGTATCGTTGAACAATAATAAGCGACTGCTTCTTGCAGACGCGTGTATGTCTTTGTCCGTTTCAAATAACCAGATAATTGCCACTCCGCTTTCTGGCTCAGTATCTTGTACCCCGCCCCCATATCTATGCTTGAATAACACGTGCGCCCCCACAATTATATTTTCCTCCAGAAACAAAATAATACAATTTATGACATATCCGGGACGAAATGATGCAATACTGCTTGAAATCGGCAATACGGTCTATGCGCTTTCAATAGACCCTCGTTCACCAAGGACATTTGCACCACTACTTAAAGGTATAAAACCAGTGATTGCGCCGGGGAAAAATAATACATTATTGGTGCAAGATGAAAAGACGGTTTATCAGCTCACTTTGTAATGTATGTATATCATTGATGTGGTGCCGTTTGTTCGTGGAGCTCCCGCGGAAACTCTTTCCTACAGGTCTAAAACCGCAATAGTTACCGGCACAATTGTTTCTGTACCGTTACGTCGCAGAACCGTTACCGCAGTAGTAACAAGATGTGTTTCAGTACGCGATGCAAAATCCTTTTTGAAGAGCGCTTCATTTATTCCGCGCAATGTTGTCGCACACACACTTTCTCGTTTGCCAAACGTATATTATGATGTGGCACTAAAAGTCGCACAACGACACGCTGTTGCTGAGGGTGAGATACTGCGCCAACTCTTTACTAACGACATCATCGCCACAGGCTTCCCTTCTCATTTCCTTTCTGGCAAAAAATTTATCCGTAAACAAAGTGAGGCACCATATGAAAATCGCTTGCGTAACTATTGTTCACTGTGCGAAGAAAAACAAGAAAAAGGAACTGTGTTGTTTGTCGTACCAACCTCCATTGAAGCAAAGCGCCTCGCAAACGACTTGTCGTGTGCGTCTGTTGTAATACAAGCCGGTAAACAAGCGCGCAGGCGCCAAGAAAAAATCCGTGAGGCCAGTAACGCCCATGTTGTTATTGTTACCGCTGCATATGCATTTATTCCGATTATTCATCTCAAAGCAATTGTTATTGAGAGAGAAAGCGCGGATACGTTCACACAAAGAAACTATCCATACACTGATATGCGCATTGCGCTTGATGAGTTGGCACAAGCGCGACATACCACATTACTTATCGGTGATTATCCAATACGACTTGAAACTCGCTCTCCGCATAATAAATCTTTACAAAATAAATACTCAAAAAATATATACGTACTTTCTACACGCCAAAATGATATACAATTACCGGATCAGAGTTATACAACATTACCTATTCCGGTGAGACAAATAATTAAACGTGCCATTGATGAGAATGGTCGCGTACTTCTTTTGTGTGTGCGACGTGGCTACGCGGCAACCGTGGTGTGTAAAGATTGCGGAGAGGCGGTGCGAGATACGCACGGACGAGCCCTCTCTCTTGCCACCGTTGGTGGCAAGAGAGTATTTCGCAGTGCCGACGGCACCATTATGCAAAGCGCGGATATACATTGTAGTAATTGTGATAGTTGGAACTTGGTTCCTCTTGGGGTTGGTATTGAACGAGTTGAAGAAGATGTAAAAAAGTATTTTCCAACGACACCAAAAATTCGTTTTGATTCTGATACAATCACCACCAAGAGCTCAGCGGCACGCGCGCTTCAAGAAGCGCGCGTGCCGGGAACTATCCTTCTTGCGACGGAACAATTCATTATTCCCTACCTTGAAAAGGATGATTTTTTCTCATCAGTGCTTGTTGTTTCGGCAGACTCCTTACTGGCTGTTCCTTTTTGGCGCTCCCGCGAACGATTTATACGAATGGTCTTTACACTCGCGCAACACACTACGCATATGACCGTTGCCACTCGTCGTCCGCGAGATACGGTATGTCTCGCGCTGACACAACAAAATCTGTCGCTTTTTCTTGACGAAGAATTATCATTACGAAAAACACTGCATTATCCACCATACGGATATATTTTGTTATTCAAGATAATCGGGAATGAACAACGTCTGATGCGCGCGGAGACAATTGTGCGCGATGCGCTTCATCCAGATACACCGATTTGTTTACCGGACAGACTCATAACAGAGAATAAACGTGTTCGTGTTTTGATATACAAGCAAGAATATTTGCCAAATAAAGAAGTTTCTCAACGCCTGGCAAAACTACCACGCTTTATAACACACACCATTAATGGAGAGTCATTATGGTTATAGATTACACCAAAACAAAAGTTGAATTTTATATTTGTGGATAACGCGGTGCTGTGGTGGTACCAAGATTAAATGTATGCAATATAATATTTACCAGTCCCCATATTGATATCATAACGGCAAATCCGATAAGACTATACATAAGAAGTTTCCATCCCTTTGCCTGTTCTTCAGGATTAGCGCCACCGGCAATGAAATATTTAAACATCCCCCACAAGAACACAATAAAAGCAATTGCAAAAACAAGTGGCGTTAAAATGTTATTGATAATACCAACAATGAGATTTGCATAGCCTATCGCACCATTACATGAGCCTTGTGATGTGAATCCAGTCCACCAATTTGTTCCATTAGAGCCACCATTCACAGAGCCGCCATTGGAAAGATTTTGACAACCACTAACAGACGTTCCGTTAGAACCGGTTGAAATGTTAAAAAAATTAGCATGCGCGACAGAAACTGGCATAATGGCGGAAGTACCAAATGAGATAATACCAACGAATGCCACAAGTAAAACAATTCTTGTCATCGTGGCAGAGAAATCTTTAACAAAAAGACAAAGGCGTGTATACATATACATAAAAATATTATAGCATTAAAGCGGCTCCGATAATATACACCAATCCCCACACAACGAACAACAACACCATACCAATAAAACCCCACAACATAAATGATCGAGCGTGCTCTTGTTCATTGGCATCTGCTCCGTGTATGATATAGTACCGCGCAATACCCCACAGAAAAGTTATGAGAGAAATCCCAAGAATAACCGGAACCACCTCATGATTCATAAAAAATATGGCGCTGTCAACGAAGTCTTTAAAAGTCATATATTATGATACTTGTGAAATTGTATTTATGGTTGACGTAATCATATCGGAAATAACATGCGCTCCAAGAATAACCAACGCCCCGACAATGGTCCACAAAAACATAGTGCGTACTTTTTCCAGTTCACCAGCATTGCCACGTGCGGCAGTAAACTTAAATCCGACAAACACCAGCATCAGCACAATAAAAATCGTGCCTATCTTAACCACATAATCCAAAATATCACCCAAAAACGCCTCAATGGACTTTGCCTTTAGCGGATTACACAGCCCTTTACCAGATGAGCAAAGACTTCCACCAGATGCCACTGCCGAAAGTTGCGACGTTGACGTGTTGCCAACTGCCACAACAGTAAGTGGTGACAAGATAAAAATTGAAAACAGAAATAATGGAAATAAAAATCTCATTGTAGTGTGGCGGTTATTGCTTGAGACGCCTGCGTTAATGCTCCAGATAATGAAAGTTGTCCAGCATTTACCATATTAATCATACCTGAAAAAATATGTTCTGTCGCTGTTTTTGATGGTGATAACCATGTGCGCGACATAATCGCTGATTTATATGCTGTACTTTCTATCGGGTTTGACTGTGTTTTAGCAAGGAGAGAACGCAAGGCTGGCGTCAGACCGGTTTCCTTTGCGATAATGCTTTCTGGAGAGTTGTTAGCAAGTGCTGATGCGGTTGCAATGGCACCGCGTATATTTGCACTACCGTGTGGCAAAGAAAACGCATACACTTTTGCATAGACAGTTTTTATTTTTGAAACGGATGACTGTGGCATAAGGGCGACATCAAAAGAGAGATTCGGGTTTGCTTGCGCAAAAAATTTCGCTTCAGACACATAACCGATGTAAAGTACTGAATCTCCAGCAAGAAACATTTGTTGCGAATTCGGAAGTGTGGCATTCCAGTTGTATGTTGTCTTTGTTGGGTCGGCAAATTGCGTATAAAAACCAAGCACCTGAACACCAAGCGATGTATTTGCAGATGTGCCAGTTGAACCCGATGGGCGCAAAAGATTTCCAACAGGTGATCCAGAAGAAGTGCGTGTTACAATTGGTATGCCAGCTTGCATAAAAAGAGTTGATAGAATTGCCGTTGCATTATGTACGTTTTGATATGTGCCAAGCGGTATCAGCACTTGTGAAAGTGCTCCAGAGACGGTCTTTTTGGTAAAAATCGGTACAAGTCCTGAAAACTCATCCCACGTGCTCGGCACTTTCGCAACACCAGCAGAAGAAAGTAATGAGCTATTGTAGTATAAAATAAGTGGGTTAATAAGAATAGGAATACCGTACGTACCGTTTGGCGACAAATATATTGTTGCAACATCGGCAAACGAACTTAAGAAATTTCTTTTTGGGAATGATGCGTACGGTATCGGAATTATGACACTTCGCAGTGAGGCGAGATGCGTTTGCGGAATTAAAATTAAATCTGGTCCGTTTCCACTTGCAATGGCTGTTGTAAGCAATGAGTCAAAATTGGTTGGGTTTTTATACACATACGACACACCTTTTAATGCTTGGTTTTGTTGCGAAATATCTTCAAGTGCGTTACGAAAAGATTGTGCCGGCAATGTACCCCAGATGACCACCTTTCCTATGGCATCGCTACTCTTTTTGCCACCAGAATAGGTTGACATAACAAATATTCCACCCAATAACATAATGGTGAAAATACCCAAAAGTACCATTTGAAATGTTGAGATATTTTTCATAGTGCCGAGGCAATTATTGCATAATGATACGGACCAACGGAGAAACGTTCATTTGTTTGGAAGCCCTCCTCTTTTAATAAAGACACGGCGGTTTCCTCTGAGATTGAATCTTGTAATGATGGACCCACCGCTTTATCAGATGGTGTCCACTCAACAAAAAGTAGAGTACCACCTGTTTTGGTAATTCGTTTCAATTCTTTTAGTGCCACTTGCGTGTCTTCTAATTGAAACAAAATATTTGAAAAAATCACTGCGTCAAATATATGGTCACGTAGCTTAGTTCCAAATGGTTTTTCGATATCACCCCAGATAGTTTCTATATTTTGGATATTATTTTCTTGGGCGTTGTGTCGCAAACGATGTAATACATCTTCTTGCATATCTATGGCATACACACGACCACTCTCACCGACAATGTTTGCCGCGGAAAGCGCGTAATAGCCGATGCCTGAACCGACATCACCAACGCTCATTCCTTCACGAAGCTTCATGCGCTGTAATAATGTCTTTGGGTCAATGAATTCCGTATTAGTCACGATACTATCAGTATAGCAAATATGCGCAAAGTGGCACAGCGCCTATGTGTATAGTGAATAATAAAAATCTAACCATCAATATGTGGACATCTAATGTCCACATATTATTGTCCATCATATTTAGGACACAGCGTGTACTAAATCTTGTGAAGGTCTAACCTTCACAAAGTGTGAGAGTCTAACTCTACCAACTTAGAGAGGTTTAACTTCGCTCATTTTGTAAAAAAGTAAAAATAAAAATATACATGTAACCACCCGCGGCGCAAAGTGTTGCGGAGGGTACTTATATAAAAGTCTAACTCTCATCAAAACTACACCACACTTTCCAGAAAACAAAGGGGTCTGACCCTATTTAACTATGACCCCATATTTTAACTATTTGACTATTTAATATGCTTGTTCCCAATGTCTTTATAGTGCGACCATCGAGGCGATTGAATCACCAGCGCGCATTCTCATAATGCGTACCCCCTGTGTTGCGCGCGACCGCTGAGGGATATCCGAAGCGCTCACACGAATAACTTGACCTTTTTTTGAAACCACGACGATTTCCTGCTCGTCCAAATCACCAATCATCACTTTCGCTCCTATTATTTCTCCGGTCTTTGCAGTAACTTCAGCCGTTTTAATACCAGAACCTCCCCTTCCTTGTATTTTGTACTCACTCATCAACGTGCGCTTTCCATGACCTTTACTCATAATCACCATAAGCGATGCACCACGCGCGTTCGCTGGAATCACTTCCGCCGAAACAACCTTATCACCTTTTTTTACATGCATACCGCGCACTCCGCCGGCTGTACGCCCCATTTCGCGTATGTCTTCAGCGGCAAAACGAATTGACTGTCCTTTCGTTGTAACAACTGAAACCGTATCGCCCTTGTTCGATAGTGATGCACACACCAATCTATCAGAACCCTTCAAAGAAATTGCTATAATACCAGAAGCTCTTACATCGGAAAAACTTTTTGCCGCAACGCGCTTGGTAACACCTTCATTTGTTACAAAAATGATTGAAAAAGTATCCCACGCAGTATCTTTTCGTACCGGTAATATGGAGGTTACTTTTTCATCTTGAGCAAGCGGGAGGAAATTCATAATGCTCTTCCCTTTTGTTGCACGCCGACCTTCGGGAATGTCATACATTTTTAATTGATATGCCTTTCCGTGATCTGTAAAGAAAAGAAGGTCGGCGTGTGTTGAGGCAACAAGAAAATGCCGCACAATATCCTCTTCTTTCGTAGAGATATCAACCACACCGACACCACCACGCTTTTGTTTCTTATATTCATCTGGGTCGGTACGCTTTACATACCCGCCATGTGTTAACACCAACACGCTTTCTTTATCGGGTATTAAATCTTCAATGGAGATATTTTTAACTCCTCCATTAATGATTTTAGTCCGACGATTATCACCATATTTTTTACCAAACGCAACTAATTCGGTTTTTACAACACTCAATATATTCTTTGCTGAAGAGAGTATTTTTTTCAAGCTAGCAATGATTATTTGAAGTTCCGCGAGTTCATTTTCAATTTTCTTCCGCTCAAGACCTGCCAATGTCTGTAAACGCATTGAAAGAATAGCAGCTGTTTGTTGTGGTGTAAATGCAAACTTTTTTTGAAGCGATACGTCGGCCGTAGGCACGTCAGCTGATTTCTTTATGATTGCAATTACTTCATCAATATGGTCAAGCGCTTTTGAAAGCCCAAGTAAAATATGCTCGCGTTCTTGGGCTTTTCGTAGATCAAACTCTGTACGACGACGAATAATTATCTGCCGATGTTCTATGAATTTTTCAAGCATACCCTTAAGCGAGAGTACCTGTGGTGTGCCATTTACAAGTGCCAGCATATTGTAGTGGAAAGTAGACTCAAGTTCAGTGTGTTTATACAAAGCGTTCAACACTGCTTGTGGATGCGCCGTTCCCTTAAGCTCAACTACAACGCGTATATCAGTGGTTGATTCATCGCGCAAATCTTTAATACCATCAATTCTTTTATCACGCACAAGATCCGCTATTTTAGTAATCATGTCCGCCTTATTTACACGATATGGTATGGAGCTGATGATGATATGCGTTTCTTTGCCTTCTTCAATTATTTCCGCTTCTCCGCGAACCACTACACCGCCTCGCCCATTTGCATAAGCGTGCGCAATGTCCGACTTGTTAAAAGCGATACCGCCAAGAGGAAAATCCGGACCTTTTACAAACTCAAGCAAATCTTCCGTTGTCGCTTTTGAGTTTTCTATAAGATGTACCGTAGCGTCAACCACTTCGCGCAAATTGTGTGGAGGAATGTTGGTTGCCATACCAACGGCGATACCAAGCGTACCGTTTAGCAGAAGATTCGGTACTGCTGCGGGCAACACTGCTGGCTCTTTGCGCGTAGCGTCATAGTTATGATTCCACGCAACTGTTTCTTTTCCAATGTCGCGAAGTAATTCTTCACCCATAATTGACATCTTCGCTTCGGTGTAACGCATCGCCGCGGGAGAGTCACCATCTATGGAACCGAAGTTCCCTTGTCCAATGACCAACGGATAACGATACGAAAAATTTTGCGCCATTTTTGCCATAGCATCATATACAGCAGTATCACCATGAGGGTGATATTTTCCGAGCACATCTCCGACGACTGCCGCTGATTTACGAAATCGCCCTGATGCGGTAAGCCCCATATCGCGCATAGCAAACAAAATACGACGGTGCACTGGCTTTAATCCATCACGCACATCCGGCAACGCACGCGAAGTAATAACAGACATTGCGTAGTCAACGTATGACACACGCATTTCAGAGATGATGTCTTGCCGAATGATGCGTCCGCTTGTGTCTTTCTCTTCCGGCACTTGATGTTCGTATTTTTGCTCGTCTTTAGCCATAGAACAATATTAAAAAGGAATAGTCGTCCGTTTAGTAGAAGTATCTGGCACGGTTGAGGTACTACTAACAGTAACAATTTCAAGATGGGCTGGCACCTGTTGTTTTTGTCCGCTAAACACTGCGGCGGCGGCATCGAAGAAACCTTCCGGTTTTGGTTTTGGATTTGTTACTGCGGTAATTACCGCCTTTTGACTTTCATTGAAAAATGCCGCCGCCGATTGCTTCGGACCCAAAATACCTGTGGTAAAAGAAGACACCGCCCAGATAATAAGCAACAGCCCACTTATACCAAGTGCCGTACCAAACGCGATACGTTCTCGTATATGTACAGGCTTCGTTTGTAATTTTTTGATTAAGCGTTCCATATAAATAATACTACTACAATTTACAATACAATAATAGCACTGTTTTCTTCAAGTATTTCTTTCTTCTTCAGTGTTACTTTTTCCATTTGCTTTGCAGTGCTACTTTCTTCTTTGAGAAAATGCGCTAGTGCGTCTTCGTTGCCAGTGCCACTTTTGTGCAACGGGATGATGACGTGCGGTTCAAGAGAAGTTGCAAGTGTGTGCGCGTAATTAGCATCAAGAACTCCATTCCCTGTTATTGGGATAAATAACACATCAATATCATTCACAGCTTCACGCATTTCGTGTGGCAATTCTTTATCACAGATAGCTCCAAGATGCACGATGGTCATGCCATCAAACTCAACCGAATATATTGTATTGACTGCGAACTTTTTTTCTTGCGTATCGCTTTGCGCGGATACGCCATAAGCACTTTGTGAAAGATATCCTCGTATGAGTATATTTTTGTATTCATATTCGCCCGGACCGGAAATTACAAATGGCTCTTTTCCACCATACGACACCTCACCGATGCCATTCATATCCGGATGATTTCGCGACACCAATGCAATGTCGGCACCAAATCTTACCGCCGGCAAAGTTGCATTTTTACTGATTGGATCAAACACGAGCGTTGTGTCGCCGGAAGTTACTTTGATACATTGTCCGCCGTGATAGGTTATGACCATAATGAGTTTAGTATAGCATAGAATAGAATAGATCGCTCGACCACGCGAATG
>VAOZ01122206.1_pt1 | contig 13317 bp, 7 predicted proteins | sample 3394041 | NCBI WGS metagenome assembly VAOZ01 (sample SAMN08290431, study PRJNA428436) | hydrothermal vent metagenome | isolation source: Deep-sea hydrothermal vent chimney | place: Indian Ocean: Southwest Indian Ridge
CGGAAGAAGAAGCTACAGCAGCGATTGAACGATGGAATGAGAAAGAATTCGGTGGACGTACCCTGAAAGTTGATTATGCTCAACCTGAAGGAACACATGCACCACGACGCGAAAACAATAACGATAATAATCAACAATAGTTACTAATAATTATTGACTATTACATAAAGCCGGCGCTTAAAAACGCCGGCTTTATGTTTTCCAATGAAATAGTATATTTAGATAATAGAACATACAATATTGATAATATGATGTATAATCGGTCTCAAAATAAAACATATGTATGAACAGGAACGAGAATGGTTACTTCGTGACAAATACGACGGTATTATATCACATGAGTATAAAAAAGATCTGGCGCGGCTCGCCAAAGGCGAGCCGCTTGCTTACGTTATCGGTTGGATACCATTTTTAGGAACTAAAATAACCTTAGATGAACGACCTCTCATACCTCGTGTTGAAACTGAATGGTGGACTGAACGTTTAATTTCTTTCTTAAAGCAACACTATAAAAATGTTCCATATACAGTACTTGATATGTGTGCTGGGTCAGGTGCGATTGGTGTTGCAATACTTGCCCACTGCCCAACTGCACATGTTACGTTTGTAGATAATGAACCAATGTATAAAGAAACGATACAAAAAAATCTTATAAAAAATAATATCACGCAATCACGCGCGAAAATATATATTGGCAATTTATTTAATCCTGTTGATAATAAAAAGTTTTCCGTTATCATTGCTAATCCGCCATATATTCCACATACAAGAAATCTTGCTAAAAGTGTTATTGACTATGAACCGCATTCAGCATTATATGGAGGAGATGACGGCCTTGTTTATATACGTACAATTATCTCTGAAATCCCAAAGCATCTCACAAAAAAAGGCATTGCGTACGTGGAAATAGATGAAACTCATGCGAATGCAGTTAAATCACTTTCTGTATATGCCGGATTACAAGCACGTATACTTACAGACCAATATGATCGCAGTCGTCTTATTGAGTGTAAATTTTGCTGATTACTTTTTTTGGTATACTGTATTAATATATGAAACCACATAAATCACTTGCTACAAACTCATACAAAGGTGTACGCGATTTCTACCCAAAAGATTGGTCACGCCTACAATCAGTTTTTGCTCGCACAAGCGAAATACTTAAACAATTTGGATATGAAGAATACAACGCTTCCCCAATTGAACGAGCGGAACTTTACGAAAGCAAAACATCAGAAGAAATTGTAAATGAACAAACATACACTTTCACAGATCGCGGTGAAAGACGCGTAACACTTCGTCCAGAAATGACCCCAACTTTAGCGCGAATGATTGCTAAAAAACGCCGCGAATTAGTCTTTCCTCTTAGGTGGTTTTCAATATCAAATGTCTTTCGGTATGAACGTCCACAAAAAGGTCGCTTACGTGAACATTATCAATTAAATGTTGATTTAGTTGGGGCAGTATCACATATAAATGCAGATAAAGAGATTATTTCATTAACATCAATGATACTACGTTCATTTGGAGCAAGTAACAATGATTTTATTATTCGCATTAATGACCGTGAATTATTGCTTACAGCATGTACACTTGCTGGTCTAACAGATGAACAAAAAAAATCTTATTTACATCTATTGGATAAGAAAAACAAAATGTCGGAAGAAGATTTCATCAATGCAAAAAATGCAATTACTAATATGAACCCTCTTGCGTTTATTGAAGCGAATACTGATTCAAACATAGTTGAGATAAAAGAACGATTACAACTTTATAAAAAACAATTGGCAGATGCTGGTATACCTAACGTTGAAATTGATGTAACGCTTACTCGTGGATTTGATTACTACACAGGTGTTGTATTTGAAGTGTTTGACACTGATAACAGCAACGCGCGTTCATTGTTTGGAGGAGGACGTTATGATAATTTAATGTCATTATTTGATAAAGACACAATTAATGCAGTTGGTTTTGGTATGGGAGATGTCGTCTTGATGGATTTCTTAGAAACACATAACCTTTTATTGCCATATAAAAATGCTCCAACAATTTTTATAGGAATAGCTCCAAATACAAAGTTGAATGACGTGCAAGTAATAGCCCAAAAACTTCGTAATGATGGTTTACGAGTATTTGTTAGTCTTTCAGAAAAATCTCTCAGCGATCAAGTACGTGAAGCTGTTCGGCGTGAAATCCCTTATTTTACCGTTGTTGGAACTGATGAAATAACTTCAAATACACTTAAAATAAAACAGCTTTCAACTGGTGAGGAAAAGATATTACAATTTAACGCCGTTGCTGCGTTCTGTATTATATAATATGCGAGAAATCACATTTGATATTGAAACTGTACCATTATTTGCAACACAAAGAGTTGATCCGGCAGAACAAGAATTAACTGTTATTGCAATTCATGATTCAAAAAATGATACATATACTTCCTATATTCGTGAAGAGTTACCGAAATTATGGCCTATCATTGAAAATACAGATTTACTCATTGGTTTTAACTCAAATACATTTGATATACCTATTCTTAATAGATATTATCCAGGTGATCTTTCTCAAATACCTTCACTTGATTTATTAGTTGAAGTACAAAAATCACTCGGTAGACGAATACGTCTTGATTTACTCGCACAAGCAACACTTGGTAAAGAAAAATCAGGTACAGGAACTAAAGCGATAGAATGGTGGAGAGAAGGGAAAGTTGATACAGTACGCACATATTGTATTGATGATGTGCGTATTACAAAAGAACTATATGATTATGCTCTAAAATATAAAGCTCTAAAATATAAAGATTTACGTACAATACGCGATATGAAAATAGATACAAGTTCATGGCCAAAACAGCCTGTTAAACGTGCTTTCACACACACATTGCCAATTTAATATTTCGCCAGTCTCTATATATACTACTCATGGTAATATCAACTATATGAAAAATAGTTTATTACTGCCAATAACAATCGCAATAACTAGTATAGTTATTGCGATAGCTGTATATGTTGTAACATCACAAGGATATACTCCAACAACACCAATTACTACATCTACCACAAAAATAACTACTGTGAAAAAGATGTTGCCGGTAACAATTGCTGATCATATTTTGGGTAATCCACGTGCTCCAATAAAAATTATTGAGTATACTGAATTTTCTTGTGTATACTGTGCACGGTATCAACAAACACTGTCGCAAATTATAAACGACTATGGTCCGACAGGTGATGTTGCATGGGTGTTTCGTGAAATTCCATTTACTGTTAATCACACTATTTCATTACAAATAACGCAAGCAGCTGAGTGCGTGGCCCAAACAGCTGGTAATGATATATTTTGGAAATTTGTGAACATACTTTTTGATAATCAACCGATAAAAAAAATAAAGCTCGGACAATATGAGTATGCAGCAAACGCAAACCCAAATAAAGTTGCATCATGTATAAATAATGGAATACCTAATAAACGCATTGAAGCTGTCAGCAAAAATGCAAAATCAATTGGCGTACAAAATATTCCTTATACTATAATTATTTCACCAAACGGAGCATCATTTTCTTTTGAAGGAACTCCGCCGTATAGTTATATACAACAACATATAAACGATCTCTTAAAACAAAACAGCCTCACAGCTAAAATACAATAAATTACTATTTTAGCTGTGATCGTAAAGTACACCATTCACATTTTGCGTCATCACAATGTGTATTCCAAAATGAAAGTGCACGTATTTCATCGGAAGCAAGTTTAATTATTTTCTTTAATTCATCAACATTATTCTGCGTTATAATAAAACGTTCTTCATGTATTTTATTTTTTTCATCAGGCTCAATAAAATCAATTACACCAATGTCCATTTCTTTTGGTTCAGGAGCTAATGAAAGAAGCAGTTTATAAAATACCAATTGTCTAAAATAGTTTCCATTACTACCTTTTGTCTTTCCTAAAAGTTCATTATGAGTCTTTGTTTTGCCAGTTTTATAATCAACAACTACAATACCTTCTTCCGTAAAATCAGCACGGTCAAGCTTTCCACGAATGATGATATCATTGCCTCCGTCTTTGAGAATAGTTTCAATTGGTTTCTCCGCGATTGTGTGTTCCGGCCATGAATTATGTCGCATTTTCCACCATTCACTAAGAGCACGTTCACCTTTGTTAATAAGTTCTTTGAATTCCAGTGCAGTAATCGGTACACGTGCAATTGCATTTGTAAAAATATCAATAAGTCCAGTAGCTGTAATATCTTCACCAATATTTCTTTTATCTGCGTAATATTTTAACGCTGTATGAATTGCAGTACCAAAAAACATAAATTTATTTTCCGCCTCAGGTATACGTAATAAATTTACGTAAAAATAATGCCATGGACATGAAAGATAGTTATTAAGAGATGTTGGCGTAAGTCCTTGTGCTGCAAATATTGAAGTTAATACTGCGTGCTCATTTTTAGTTGGCATACTTCCGTGTTGTACTATAATACGAGAACGTTGTGAGAGAATATCTGATATACTTGGAGCGTTAATATGTTCAATTAAAGTTGAATCTATATCATCAACAAATGCCGATAATGCTTCAGGTCCTCCATCATTTTTTGTTTGCGCGTATGAAATACTGCAATGTTCCTTCGCTCGAGTAATTGCTACATAAAATAATCTACGTTCATCTTCAAGCTCTGATTCGGTAGTTAGTATTCCTGGCATATAAAAATGTGTGCCACGAGAACGTCCGGACCATATTCTATGTACAAAACGTGGAATATACACTAAAGAAAATTCACGGCCTTTTGCGCGATGCACAGTCATAATTCTTACTTGATTTACAGTTTCAAGAAGTGATACTTTCGGTGAAATACCGTGCTCACGTGCTGAAGAAATTTGAGCTAAAGCACGAGGTAACAATGCATCATGTTCACGCGCTGATAATTCATTTAAAATATTTATAAAAGCACGTAGCGCAATAAGTGATTCATCACGATCAGGTGCTTGCAATACTTCTTCCAATATACCAGAATCGTGAAGAGCCTCGTCAGCTACAATTGCAGGACGTTCAATAGAAGCAATGTGTGACAAATGTTCTATAAGTTTATACAGTCCATTAGCAACATCTTGATTATTGATATTCATATCAGAAAGTTTTTTTCGTGATGATAATATTGTGAAAATAGAAACTTTCATTTTACGCGAAGCATCAGAAATAGATAACGCATCTACAGCTGAAATACGGAATCCAGGAAGAGACATAACACCAGAAAATTGTGAGTTACGTGGTTCATTGACTGTATAAAGAAGTCTTATAAGTGCCATTACAAAACGATTTTCAAATATATTTTGTTCAGTACCAACAGCTGGAACACCAAGAGTACGCAATGACTCTGCAAACGAAATAACATCACGATTACGACGCAGTAAGACAACAATATCTTGTGGCGATGTACCATTATTTATATGCTTTATAATATCTTTTGCAATATATGATTCCTCATCTCCAGGCGTCATACATTTTACAACAGTAAGCGGATTGCCTTTTGTGTGTAATATGTTTGATTTAAGCTGTACTCGTGAAAGACGCGTATCTGATGAAGCATCTATTAAAGATATTGCTGCATCAAGAATTGTTTGTGTTGAACGATAATTATTGTGTAATGGAATAATCTTTGTGTCTGGAAAACGCTCACGAAAATAATGCATAGTATCTAAATCAGCGCCCTGAAAACGATAAATTGCTTGTTTCTCATCACCAACAATAAAAAGATTAGGACGGTCATGGCATTCAACTAAAAGTTCTAAAAGAGCATTTTGTGTTGCGTTCGCGTCTTGATGTTCATCGGCAAGTAGATAAAAAATTGATTCTTGTACTTCACGACGAAATGCCTCATTATCTTTGAGTGCATTAACCGTTTCGAGCATAAGATCATCAAAATCATAACGTTTACGTTTAATAAGCTCATTTTCATATTCATCATATATAATTAAAAGATCGCGTGTTTTTGCAATCTTTTTTAATTGTCCTTCATAAACGCCTTTCAATTTTCCAGCGTATTTACCTTTACTATGTATTTTGTCAGGAATTGTATCAAACTCGGCTTCAATTTTAGAGAGGCGTTTAGCAAATACATCAGTATTAATATTTTCACGTTTAAGCGTAGAAATAGCGCTTGCTACAGCAGAATGATAATATAGTGGGTCACCAAACGGACGTAGATATTTAACTTCAGCACGTAATAATACGTCTTCTAATATTTCTGCTCGCTCAATATTTGTTGCAACTTGCGAACCAATAATACGTGAAAAATTATCTGGATATTGTTCAACCAAAGATTGCGCAAATCCATGGAAAGTACTAATACGAACTTTTTGAGCACGACTTCCAATAAGTTTTGCAAGTCTGTTGCGCACCTCAATCGTTGCGCTTTCAGTAAACGTAAGTGCAAGTATTGTTTCTGGTGGTGTATCTGTACTGTACAGTATATTTGCAATACGTAATATAAGAATTTGAGTCTTGCCGGTTCCGGGACCAGCAACAACAAATACAGGTCCATCAATTATTTTTACAGCCTGTAATTGTTCTGGGTTAAGTTTTTTGATTGCAGATTGAAATGCAAAATCTGATTTCATATATTCAGTGTACACGAATACTCAAAGTAATAAAAAGATATAGCTAATATATGTTTTATATATACAATCTTTGTCTAAAACATACTCACTAATATTGTTCAAATTTAAATATATTTATATTATATAATAATCGTTCTCACGTCGTGATTTAATAACTTTTTAAGTGACGAGCTTTTTTGTGAATACGAATTTTTTCAAGTGCTTTCGCCTCAATTTGACGTATTCGTTCACGAGTTACTCCAAACTCTTTTCCAACCTCTTCAAGAGTATGATAAACGTTATCAACAAGTCCGTGACGTAATTCAAGAATTCTTCGCTCTTTCAGTGATAAATCATTAAGAATTTCCTGTATTTGAGACGATAAAATACGTTCAGATGATTCTTGTATAGGTGATGGTAAGTTTTCATCAGGAATAAAATCTCCTAATGTAGAGCGACTATCTTCTCCATCTCCAACAGGATTTTCAAGCGATAAAGTGTCTTTGTTTATTTTTTCAATTTGATATATCTTCTCAGGTTCAACTCCCATTTCAATCGCTATTTCCTCAGCCTGTGGATCACGTCCTAAAGCTTGTGCAAGACGTCTTGATATCTTTTTATACTTAGCAATAGTTTCAACCATATGTACTGGTATACGAATAGTGCGAGACTGATCAGCAAGTGCGCGTGTGATGGCCTGACGAATCCACCAAGTCGCGTATGTTGAAAATTTATATCCTTTTTTCCAATCAAATTTATCAACAGCTTTAAATAAACCAAGATTACCTTCTTGGATAAGATCTAAAAGAGTCAGATCTGGTGAACGACCAACATATTTCTTTGCAATTGATACAACAAGACGTAAGTTACTACGCGCAAGAATGTTTCTAGCTTCATCATCTTTTGCTTCAATACGTTGTGCAAGTTCTCGTTCTTCTAAGGCGGTTAGAAGTGGGTATTGTCCAATTTCACGTAGATAAATTTGTATTGAGTCGTAGATGTTTGAATCACGATATTTGATATTTCTGGTTGCAAGATAAGCATCAGCATTATATTCAAGCATTCCTCCCTCAAGTACATCAATTCCAGCCACAGAAAGACGTTCGTATAATACTTCAAGAAATGATACATCATTTTCAATAAGAGGAAATTCTTTTAATATCTCATTATATGTAATGTATCCACGTTCACGTCCTTTTCGAAGCAGTATATCAGTACGTACTTTTTTCTCTGATGATTTACTACGAGTACTTGTTGTCTTTCTCTTTCTCTTTATATTTGCCGTACGTGTTGATGAAGCTCGTGATCGTGTAACACGACGCGAGGATGTTTTTTTAATTATAGATACTGATTTTTTCTTCTTTGGTGCGTTCTTTTTCTTTTTTGTTATACGAGTTTTTGCTGTAGGTTTTTTTGTACTAGACACAGAACGACGTATATTTTTCACCTTTTTTGAGGTTGCATGAGTAATCTTTTTTCGTTTAGTAGTAGAAGTCGCCATAAGATATATGATTATATATTACAATATAGATATATTACGCACATATTTATGTGCATGAAGCAATACGTTTTAATAATTGCGCACATACTGCTTCTGATTTTTTCTGTGCGTTAACATCACCAACTGACTGTGCTTGGCGTAATTGTGCCAATACTTCCGTATACTGTTCTTCAAGTATTGATCGTTCAAATGAACGAATAAGATCATCTGCTACGTTAATATCTGGGTGTTCTCCAAGTGCTATCCCAGCTTCAAAAAGTGCACGCTTGGATACGTCATTTGATAATGACTTCCCTGTTATCCGAGAATACTCGCTTTTGATATGTTTTGCAAGCTCAATATCTGGATAATTTAACACAATTGCTGCCAAAGATTCACTACGAGAATCAATGATGGAATGATTTGTATCTATAATATGTTCTATTTTAAGTGAATTAGTAGCAAAAGCACTGTGTGGCGTAGCAGTGCGGCTATGTAAAGTACTACGAACCGCTTCCGATGAAATACCGAGATCTTGTGCAACAATACCAATAAAATAATCTTTTTCAATTGGACTTGAAATTGCATCGAGAAGTGGAATTACTATTGATTCAGCAGCACGGATACGGCGATGACGGTCTTGTTCACTATTTGCAATTGTAGAAAGGAAGAAATTAATAATACTCTGTGCCGAAGAGAGATACTTAGAGAATACTGATGAATCAGTGGAAAGTATATCAGCAGGATCTTTTCCTTTAGGAAGTGTAGCAGCTTTTACACGTATACCTGAAGAAAGAGCAAGTATTGCTGAACGCGCAGTTGCTGATAATCCAGCTTTATCTGCATCTAATATAAATATTACATTATCAGTATATCGTTTTATAAGAGCAACATGTGACGATGATAATGCTGTTCCAGAGAGTGCTATTGCATTAGTAAAACCAGCCTGATGACAATGTAGTACATCCATTTGTCCTTCAACTATAAGTGCGTAACCACGAGCACGTATGGCTTCTTTTGCATAATCAATACCAAATAAAATTTCTGATTTCTTAAAAAGAAGTGTTTCTGGAGAATTAAGATATTTTGCTGACTCATTTATAGATAGTGCTCTGCCGGTAAAACCTACTATTCTCCCCATTGAGTCTTTAATTGGAAACATAAGTCTATTACGAAACCGGTCATAGAATGTTCCTTGTTTACCGTCAGCTTCTTTTATTAATCCACTACGTATAAGTTCGTCTTTCGTAAAATTCTGTGCAGTAAGTGCTTCAAGTAAAGTGCGCCAATTATCAGGTGCATAACCAAGCTCCCATGAACGTATGGTTTTTTCAGAAAGACCTCGTTTATTTGCGTATTGATATGCTTGTGTTTCTTGTGTAAGTGCTAATGTAAAAAATTGCGCTGCATGTGCATTAACTTCTCTTATACGTTCGTTAATAGAATGATCTACATTACCGCTATATGCATGTATCGTAACACCAGCTTTATCAGCTAAAATTGTAAGTGCTCCTTTAAAATCAACTCCTTCCATTTTTTCAATAAAAGTAAATATGTCACCTCCCTGTCCAGAAGAAAAACAATAATAACTTCCTCGTTCCGGAGAAACAAAAAATGATGGTGTTTTTTCTTTATTAAAAGGAGAAAGACCTTTCCAATATTTTCCAGCTCGCACAAGCTTTACGTATGGTTGCACAACATCAATAATTGATAGTTTATCTTTTATTTCTTGAACCGAGTCACGGTCCTGCATACGTAATTTAAGCTGCTGACGTTCCGATTTGCGATGCCGGTGATTCAGTAACTTGCTCTTTTTGTATAATTTCTTCTTGCAACTTTGCAATTCCAATTTGTTTCTTACTTCCTTTAAAACCAGTTCCAGATGGAATAAGACGACCAAGTATCACATTTTCTTTAAGTCCCCGCAGTGTATCTACACTTCCTTTCAAAGCAGCTGTAATAAGGATTTTCGTTGTTTGTTCAAAAGATGCTGCTGACAAGAAACTTCTTCGTGATAGAGCTGACTCTTTTATTCCAAGCATAATAGGTTTTGATTTAGGTGGAAGAACATTTTTTTCTTTTGTTTTCGCAACTGCATTTGCAAATTCCCAATCTTCAATAATATCTCCGACTGCATAATCAGAATCACCACTGTCGGTGAGCCGTACACGAGAAAACATTTGACGCATAATTACTTCAAGATGTTTACGCGAAACTGATGCTCCTTGCATTTCATATATTTTACTTGTCTCTGCAATCATATACTCTTGAACCTCTTCTCTACCAGCATATTCAAATAACTCATCAAGATTTGCAGACCCATCAGTTAAAAACTGACCTTTTTTTACTGATTTTCCCACTTTTACAATTGGTTGGCGCGGATATGAAACCGCATATGCAATTGATGAAGTATTTTTCTTTAGCTGACCTTCTTGTGGAGTTATAAGAATTACTTTATTCCCCTTATTATCCTCAATTGAAGTAATTAATCCATCGGTTTTTGAGATAACTGCTGAGTTTTTAGGAGAACGTTTTTCAAATACTTCTTCAACACGTGGTAAACCTTGCATAATATCGCCTCCAACACTTGCGGCACCACCTGCATGGAAAGTACGTAATGTAAGCTGCGTACCAGGTTCACCAATTGCTTGTGCAGCGATTGTTCCTACTGCTTCACCAAGCTCAACTGTTTCAAGAGTCGTAAGGTCCATGCCATAACATACTTGGCATATACCATAGTGGCTTTCACAAGAAAGTGGTGATCTGATCATAATTGTATCAACATCAGAATTAGCGATATCAGTGGAATATTCTTTTGTAATATACTTTCCTTTCTTAAATATTATTGTGCCGTCTTTTGTAACAACATCAGACGCAAGTGTTCTACCGTGTAATGCAGCAGCAAAATCAATCTGAACACCTGAAGCAGAAACGCGACTAATAGAAACACCACGATTAGTGCCACAATTATGCGTAGTAATAATAGAGTCTTGCGCCGCGTCAAACAAACGACGAGTAAGATACCCGGCACGCGCGGTTCCAAGTGCCATATCTGTAAGTCCTTTTCTGGAACCGTGTGTAGACATAAAATATTCAACAGGATTAAGTCCTTCAATCATTGAAGAAATAATCGGTACTTCAATAATATTACCTGATGTATTCTGTATCAGCCCTTTCATTCCAACCATTTGAGTTAAATTCCCCATAGAACCGCGCGCGCCGGACGAAATAATATCAAGTACTGGGCTCATCGAGTCAAGTGTATCTTCAACCATTTCCTCAACTTTTTGTTTAGTATTATGCCAAGCTTCAATTATCATACGTCGTTTTTCTTCTTCACCTAATAAACCATTTTTATAATCTTTTTCAATATGAATTATATTCTTTTGAGTCTCGTTAATTATGGATGATTTTCCTTTCGGAACCGAAATATCACCTAAAGACCATGTAATCCCTGAATATGTAGCATACTTAAATCCAAAGTATTTAATACGGTTAACGATATCAGGTATTTTTTTTAAACCATAGCGAGTAATACTGTCGTTTACAATACGACCAATCTCTTTTTTCGTAACTGGTATATTAATGTATTGATAATCTGATGGAAGTATCGTGTTGAATAAAATACGACCGACTGTTGTTTCAAAAATGGTATTATTAAATTTCGCGTATTTTTCTTTTCCGGAAACAGGCAGTACATGTATTAGCGCATGGACATCAATATTTCCATAATCATATGCCAATACTGCAGCGTTTGGTGAAGCAAAGTAAGATCCTTCACCACTTGCATTTTTTATTTCTTTTGTCAACCAATATGTACCTAATGCAATATCGTGCGATGTTGCGATTATCGGCAAACCATTTCCAGGTTTAAGAATATTTTCATTCGCGCTCATGATATTTGCAGATTCCCATTGTGCCTCTTGTGAAAGTGGTACGTGTACAGCCATTTGGTCTCCATCAAAGTCTGCGTTAAATGCAGGACATACGAGTGGATTTAGGCGTATTGCATTACCTTCTATAAGTCTCGGATGAAATGCTTGAATACCTTGTCTGTGCAATGTTGGTGCTCTGTTAAGTAGAACATATTTACCTTTAATTACTTCTTCGAGAATTTCCCATACTTCCGATACACCGTCTTCAATGAGACGCCCCGCTCCGCGAATATTAAATGCCAATTCACGTTTTAATAAACCTGCGATAACAAATGGACGAAATAATTCAAGTGCCATATGCTTAGGCAATCCACATTCATCCAACTCAAGAGTCGGGCCAACCACAATCACAGAACGTCCTGAATAATCAACACGTTTTCCAAGAAGATTCTGTCTAAAATAACCTTGCTTTCCTTTAAGATGATCAGCAAGAGATTTTAACGGACGACGTTGCGATTTAGTAAGAGCGCCGGCATTAGCTCCATTTTTACGAATTGAATTATCAAGCAAAGAATCAACTGCTTCTTGCAAAATACGACGTTCGTTACGTAAAATAACTTCCGGCGCTTGTACATCTAAGAGTTTCTTAAGGCGATTATTGCGATTAATTACACGACGATATAAATCATTTACATCAGACGTAGCATGCCTTCCACCCTCAAGTGCAACCATTGGACGTAATGCTGGTGGAATAACTGGAATTCGTATTAAGAACAACCACTCAGGACGTATTTTTGCATCTATCATACCACGAATAAGCAATAATCGTTTAGAAAGTTTCTCACGTTCAGCTGCTGGTGCTTTTTTATATCTTTCTTCCAAAGTAATTTTAAGTTTCTTTAAATCAAGTTCTTTAAAAATATTATAAATAGCTTCAGCACCGATATGTGCCTCAAATAATGTTCCGTATTTCACTGAAGATCTATGATATTCAATTTCATCAAGAACACGCCCTGTCACAAGACCTTCAATTTCAGAATGAGCATTTTTCATCTTTGTTTTTAAAGAGTCGCGAATAACATCAGTTGTCGCTTCTTGATATTTAGTTTTATATTCGGATTCAAGTTCTTTCAATAAATGTTTTTTTGTTCCATCTGATATTTTTGTAATAATATATCCTGCAAAATAAATAACTTTTTCAAGATCTGCACCTGAAATACCAAGTATAAGCGCCATTCTACTCGGCACACTTCGTAAAAACCAAATATGAGATACTGGAGAAACTAATTCAATATGCCCCATTCTTTCTCGTCGTACGATGGAACGTGTTATTTCAACACCACATTTATCACAAATAATA
>VAOZ01100683.1_pt1 | contig 13270 bp, 12 predicted proteins | sample 3394041 | NCBI WGS metagenome assembly VAOZ01 (sample SAMN08290431, study PRJNA428436) | hydrothermal vent metagenome | isolation source: Deep-sea hydrothermal vent chimney | place: Indian Ocean: Southwest Indian Ridge
GGTTTGTTTTTAAAGTCATATCAGCAGTCGGACAAAGAACTGTTGTCGGTAACAGTAGCCAACATTCCTCAACAAATAATCCTAAAATGGTAAAATTTTAATTGTCATGAGAAACAAAATTTTTTCAATATTTTCGCCGGCTTTATTGATGGCTTTCTTAATGAGTAGCAGCTTTGCCTTCGGACAAAATTCAACAAGTAAAAAAATGGAGAACAACGAAATAAGCAGACATGTGGCATGGAGCCTCCATGCAAACATCTACGAAGTAAATATACGGCAATACACACCTCAGGGGACTTTTAAAGCTTTTCAGCAACATTTGGACCGGCTGCAGAAAATGGGAGTCAATATTTTGTGGCTTATGCCCATCAATCCCATTGGAAAGAAAAACCGCAAAGGGGGTCTCGGCAGTTACTATGCCGTGCAAAACTACGAAGCGGTAAATCCAAATTTTGGTACACTCAGCGACCTGAAGTCACTGGTGAAGGAGGCTCATGCAAAAGGGATGCACGTTATCCTCGACTGGGTGGCCAACCACACAGCATGGGACAATGTATGGGTTAAAGAACATCCTGACTGGTACAAAAAGGACAAAAACGGAAATTTTGTTTCGCCCTATGATTGGACAGACGTTATATCACTGAACTACAATAACAAAGACCTGCGTAAAGCCATGATAAACGCCATGATTTACTGGGTGAAAAATGCCAATATCGATGGATTCAGATGTGATGTGGCCGGGATGGTTCCCTTGGATTTTTGGGATGAAGCCCGAACCGCCCTTGACAAGGTAAAACCCGTTTTTATGCTGGCTGAAGACGAAGATAGCGTAGCCTTGGTAAAGTATGCTTTTGACATGAACTATGCATGGAAGATGCTGCATCTGATGAACGACATTGCCAAAGGGAAGAAAAATGCTGCCGATATTTGGGCTTATCTAAAATGGAACGATGAAACTTTCTCACCGGATGTGTACCGCATGTATTTCACCAGCAACCACGACGAAAACTCCTGGAACGGGACAGCTCTTGAACGCCTCGGAGATGCTTTTAAAGTTTTTACGGTTTTCGACTATACTATTCCGGGCATGCCACTGACATACAGCGGACAGGAATCCGGCAACAACAAACGGTTACGCTTTTTTGAAAAAGACACCATCAGCTGGGACAAGCTTCCCTATGCTCCGTTTTACACGAAACTGAATCATCTTAAAAAAACAAATCCGGTATTAGAAAATGGCAAAGCAGGAGGCAAGCTCATCCCCCTTTCCAAAGGCGTTGACAATAACATTTTTGCGTTCTATCGTGAAAAACCGGGAAGGCAACTGGTAGTCATACTTAACCTAAGCGATCAGCCACACGAGTTTACAGTAAATAACAAGCACGTTGGCGGAAAATACCACGACTATTTCGGCAACCATAATATTGACATACGGAACCGCAGAACTTTTAAGCTTCCCGCATGGGGATATGTCGTTTTGGTAAAATAAAAACATTTGACAAGAGAAGTTGAAAATCAGCTATTTAATTTGTAAAAGTTCTGTTTCTTGATGCAGAAAGCTTTTATTGCCTTATGAATAAAAATAGTGTATCTTCGTAAGCCGATATTTAAAGATGAAAAAACAGGTTACCATAAAAGATATTGCCGAGAAACTCGGTTTCTCGGTTTCTACGGTTTCACGGGCATTGAAAGATCATCCCGATATTAGCATAAAAACCCGTGAAGCGGTTAAAGAGTTGGCTAAACTATTGGGGTACAAGCCAAACCGTATTGCCCTAAATCTGAAAAACAGCAAAACATACACCATTGGGTTGTTGGTTCCCGAGATACAACACTATTTCTTTTCTACTATCATTAACGGCATTGAAGAGGTGGCTTACGAAAACAATTACAATGTGATGGTGTTTCAATCTAATGAAAAATACATGCGTGAAGTGCTAAATATTCAGGCACTTTTAGCGAATAGAGTAGATGGAGTGCTGGTATCTTTTGCCAAAGAGACTCACGACTTTTCCCATTTTCAGCAGATTATCGACAACGAGATTCCACTGGTATTTTTTGACCGTATCAACAAAAGTTTACATGCCGACACTGTTTCTGTGGACGATTACCACGGCGCTTTTCATGCAGTGAATTATCTTATTGGAAAAGGATGCAAACGCATTGCCTTTTATTCCGCTCCGCAACATTTGGTTCTTGGCCAAAACCGTTTGAAAGGATACAAAGAGGCATTGGAAAAGCACGGAATTTCTTACAGCAAGGATTTGGTTTATTCCTGTGACACCTATCAGGATGCCATTAAAATCTCCCGAAGTATTTTCAAGAAAAAAGACTTTCCTGACGGGCTTTTTGCCGTCAACGACATGACTGCCATCGGAGCTATGAAAGCTGCACGAAAGCTGGGAATATCCATTCCCGATGACCTCAAAATTATCGGCTTTGAAAACAGCCTCAGCTCATCTATTTGCGATCCGGAGCTAACCACTGTGGATCAGTTTGGTTTTGAAATGGGAAAAGAGGCCGCAAAGCTCTTACTGAAGCGTATTGAACAGGACTCTTTCAACTTCTCTCCCGAACATCACCTCCTGAAGACACAACTCATCGAAAGAGGTACCTGCTAAACCTTTTTTAGCATTTTACAGACAGATTACAGTATCCATTTTGAATAAATTAGCCTCTTGCTATTCAATTATCACGCTTTTATAAAGATTTTCTATGGGGAACCATTAAATACAGCACCGTTTTGCAAACGTTTTAAATGGTTACAAATCAGTATTTGATTGAGCTGCCCTAAGAAAAACACGTATATTCTTTGTCAGAAATGTAAAATCCTCTTCTTTTTGGTTGATATTTACAAAGTGTTTTTCAGGGTGGAGACCTTGAACACATCGCTCGCAAACTGATGATAAGGTTTTGTTGCAGTTTGCAGAGAGATAAGCTGTAATTGTCCATTCAAAAAGCCCCGGCAAAACCGGGGTTTTTTGTTTTTATGCCCCGTCGTGCACAACACACGCAATACTTCAAGCCTCAATCACCTGTTGACATGGATATTAATCACGATTAAAATATATTTTTAAACAGAAAGATACGAAATATTAATGCGGCACGTAGCATAGCGCAATCGTTGTGCACAAGGCCGGGAAACCAAATACTCAAATAATTAATAAATTGTGTAATTTTGCGAAATGAGAGAAAAAGCAATCATAACACATAGTATTTTACGATGGGCAAGAGAAACTTCAAAAATGTCCATTGAAGATGTTGCTTTGAAAACAAAAGTGAAATATGAAAAAATTGAACTTTGGGAAAGTGGAGAAAAATTTCCTTCAATAAACCAACTCGAAAAATTATCAAAGCTATACAGAAGACCAATTGCAATTTTTTATCTTCCTGAACCTCCCACTGATTTCCAGACTTTAAGAGACTTTAGAAAAGATACTATTTCGAAAGAATATAGTACTGCATTAACTTTTATAATTAGAGATATTCAGTCTAAGCAATCTTGGTTTAGTGATTTCCTAAAAGAGGAAGGTGAAAATCAACTCGATTTTATTGGAAAATTTAATTCAAAAACAAGGGTAGAAATAATTGCATCAGATATTATTAAAACATTGGGAATAGGGTCAATAGAGAGAAATCAAGATATTTTAAAATACTGGGTTGATAAAATTGAGCAAAAAAGAACATTTGTTTCATTGTCCAGTAATATTCATAGCCATTTAAAGATTGACATTAATGAGGTTAAGGGTTTTGCTATTAGTGACAAATACGCGCCCTTTATATTTGTAAATAGTGCTGACGGAAAAAACTCTCAACTTTTTACATTAATTCATGAACTAACACATCTTTGGATTAATGCAAGCGGTGTTTCTTCTTTTGACTTAATTGATTTCAGGAATTCAGAGGACTTGAACAAGTTTGACCCAATTGAAGTATTATGCAATAGAGTAACGGCTGAGATATTAATGCCTGAATCTTCCTTCGTCAATATTTTAAGAGATTACAAAACGATCACTTCTTCTGTAGTTGAAAAATTTGCTAAAGAAATGAGAGTAAGTTCTTTTGCTCTTTCAGTACGTATGTTAAACTTAAATATCATATCCGAATTTCAATTTAACCAATTTAGAAAAGTATTTAAAGAAAAATACGAAGAGTACTTAGAAATTCAATCAAATAAACCAAAACAAAAAGGAGGACCAAGTTACTATATATTAAAAATCAGGAAAAATAGTAAAGCCTTTACATCATACATATATGGCTACTACAAGAGTGGGAAGATTACAGGATATGAAGCCAATAAGTTATTAGACATAAAAGTGAGTAATTTTAAGAACTTAGAAAAACACTTATATGCATAATAGTCAACAGAAATATTGTCTTGATACTAATTTTTTTATAGAGGCTTGGAATAAATATTATTCACCAGATTTTTGCAAATCTTATTGGGATGTAATAGACAATCTGGCTAAAAAAGGTATAGTTTTTATCACGCAAGAAGTTAAAAAAGAGATTGATAGAGGTGACGACAATCTAAAAGAATGGCTTAAAGATAAGAGTTACATTGTCAAGCCGATTGACCAAAAAGTACAACTTTGTCTTAGAGATTTATATACCAAAGACAAATCACATCAATATTTAGCAAATAACACTAAAAACAGGTCAATAGCAGACCCTTGGGTAATTGCACATGCAATGGCAGAAAATGCAATTGTGGTAACAAAAGAATATCTCGCAAATAGTCCTAATACTCAGAAGATTAAAATTCCTGATGTATGTCAAAATATGAATGTTAAGTGGATAAATGATTTTGACTTTATCAAAGAAGTAAATATTAGATTTTATTGTGAGACTGAATAAGACCAGTACACAATAATGCATATAGTTTATGGCTGTTAAGTACTGAATGTATGGTATTTAGCATTAAACAAGAGTCGCAGAAAATTGAAAGATTGTGCTTCGAAAACTGCCACAAACCAATACTTACCGGAATCTTTAGCATAATCACAAGCAATCGTATCACTTTCTTAACTAAACTGACCATTCCCTGATATAAACGTTCCAATATATGGACACAATCTGAATTATGAAGCCTAAAAGTCAGTTTCTTATTTTTCCTACCTTTGCTCGCTTTTTTGATTAAAAATTCTATGAAAAATATTGTATTAATTACGGGAGCTACCAGTGGAATCGGTCTTGCCTGTGCCAAAAAATTCGCCGGGAACGGCCATAACCTTATTATCACCGGAAGACGTAACGAAAGGCTCCATAAAATTTCTGAACAGCTAATGCGGGACTATTCCGTAAAGGTGCTTACCCTCAACTTTGATGTGAAAGACAACGGTGCTGTAAAAGATGCGCTGACAAACTTACCGGAAGAATGGTCAAAAATCGATATTCTGATAAATAATGCAGGCCTTGCCGTGGGTATGAGCACTGTCCAAAGTGGAGAAACCGATGACTGGGAACGTATGATTGACACCAACATCAAAGGACTTCTTTATGTCACACGCGCCGTATTGCCCGGAATGACAGAACGCAGAAAAGGCCATATCATCAATATTGGTTCTATTGCCGGAAAAGAGGTATATCCTTTCGGAAATGTTTATTGTGCTACCAAACATGCCGTCGATGCACTGACCAAAGGTATCCGTATTGATACCGTGAAACAGGGTATAAAAGTTACCCAAATTGCCCCTGGCGCAGTAGAAACAGAATTCTCGTTGGTACGTTTTAAGGGTGATGAAAACAAAGCCGACAGCATGTACAAAGGTTTTGAACCCCTTCATCCCGAAGACATTGCCGCGGTAGCTTATTTTTCCACTACACTGCCTGCCCATGCCAACATTAACGATCTGGTCATTATGCCTACAGCCCAGGCAAACGCAACAATTCTAAACAGAGAATAAAACTTACCCTGACAGTAAATTTTTTCAACAAAAACTAAAACCATGGAGATTAAACGTCTTTTCGATATTCTTCCCTATTACGAAACTTCCTTCAAACCCAAAGAAGATGTGCTGGCTGGAAAAGAAAATGGGGAATGGGTAAAATATGATATAAAAACTATTCGCAAACTGGCCGACAGCATCAGCCACGGATTACTAAAACTCGGCGTAAAAAAAGGTGATAAGATTGCCACTATCTCCCCCAACCGGCCAGAGTGGAATATTATCGACATGGCTATTCTCCAGATTGGTGCCATTCACGTACCGATTTATCCTACTATCAGCGAAGCCGATTACCGTTTTATTTTAAAACATTCGGAAGTCAAATATATTTTCGTGTCGGGTCGGGAACTCTTCCGGAAAATCAAACATATCATACCGGACACACCCAATGTCAAAGGTATTTATACCTTCAAAGACTTTGCTGATGTTCCTAATTTACAGGAGCTTATTAATTTAGGAAAGGAAAATGCCGAACCTGAATTCTTGGAGAAAGTCAAGGCAGGGATAAGACCGGAAGAGGTGGCTACCATAATTTACACATCCGGAACCACCGGCAATCCCAAAGGGGTAATGCTTTCGCACGAAAACATTCTGAACAACGTGATGAACCTGTATCAGGTGTTTCCGGTTGACGAAACATCACGTGTGGTGAGTTACCTCCCGCTTTGCCATGTTTACGAGCGCACAAACATTTACATCTTACTTTATCTTGGTGTTTCCATTTATTATGCCGAAAATATGGCAACCATTGCGCAAAATATTCAGGAAATAAAACCGCATATTCTGACTACGGTTCCCCGGTTACTGGAAAAAGTTTACGATAAGATACTGGCAAAGGGGAGAAACCTGAAACCGGTTCCCCGATGGTTATTTTTCAGAGCCGTGGCTTTGGGGGACCAGTTTGAATACGGTATTAAGAGCCCCGCTTTTCATGCTAAACGAAAATTTTTCGATAAGCTTATCTATGTCAAATGGCGGGAAGCGCTTGGTGGAAATATGCGTGTTGTGGTTTCGGGTGGCGCTGCCATTCAGCCACGTCTGATTAAAGTTTTCAACACTGCCGGTATCCCGCTGCTCGAAGGTTACGGCATGACTGAAACTTCTCCGGTGATTGCACTCAACACTTTTAATCCGGGCGAAAGCAAAGTGGGAACGGTAGGCGTTCCTCTGAAAAATCTTCAGGTTAAAACTTCCGAACAGGGCGAAATTCTTGTCAAAGGCAACAGCGTTATGGTAGGCTATTTCAAAAATCCGGAACTCACCAAAGAGACCGTCACCGATGGCTGGATGCATACCGGCGACCGCGGCGTGATTGATGAGAACGGCTTACTGAAGATCACCGGCCGGGTGAAAGAAATATTTAAAACCTCCATGGGAAAATATATCTCTCCCCAGCTGATTGAAAATAAGTTTAAAGAATCCCCTTTTATCGATCAAATGATTGTCATCGGTGAAAACCGGAAATTTGCCGCCGCCCTGATTGTACCTGATTTTGAATACCTGAGAAGCTGGTGTGGCGAAAAAGACTTCCCCTTTAGCGAAAACAAATCCGCCATTCTTCAAAAGGAAATTATTGCTCGTTTCAAGAAAGAGGTAAGTGCTTATAACCAGCATTTTGGTGATACGGAAAAGATTAAGAGATTTGAATTACTTGACCACGAATGGACCATTGAGACCGGAGAAATAACGGCTAATCTCAAATTGAAACGTGCCTACATTCATAAAAAATACTCGGCGAACATAGACCACATATTCAAGAATTAAAAGGGGCTACTTAGGACACAACCCTAAACGCCCATTCTTTCAGTGGTCCGTAAGAGGTGGTATCGGTAGCTCCAAACCCCTTGCTCTTTAAGTCAAGTTCACGAATACCCGAAATAATCTCCTTTACTTTGGCAGGGCTGTAATTTTGGACCGCTATCCGGTAATCATCCACAAAGAAAGGAGAGACACCCAGCTTTGCCGCAATGGTATTTTTGTTTTCATTTTTTAGCTGATGATACAAGAGTACTTTCATAAAATAAGCGTAGAGCAAGACATTCACCATCTGCAAAGGATTCTGTTTGGGATTGGCTTCAAAATACTGAATGATACGGAGTGCATGGAAAATATCTCGCTTGCCCAGTGCCTTTTGAAGTTCAAAAACATTGAAATCTTTGCTAATTCCGATGTAACGTTCTATCAGATCTTCGGTAATGGCTTGTCCAGGCTGCAAATTGATGGTCAGCTTGTTCAGTTCATTATTAATCCGGGCAAGATCGGTTCCGAGAAACTCAGCCAGCATCATCTCCGACTTTGGGGTTATAGTATGTCCGAGTATATGCGCCCGTTCAGAAATCCAGACCGGTACCTTATTATCATAAATCCGTGAAGATTCAAAAAGCACTACTTTTTTCGACTTGCTTAGCCGTTTGTAAAGCGTTTTGCGCTTGTCCAGCTTCCTGTATCTATAATTGATAACGAGAATAGTTGTTTCCATGGGCTTATCAAAATATTCTATTAGCGCATCAAAATTTTGAATATTTTGGGCTTCCTTAACTATAATAAGCTGATAATCACTCATCATGGGAAAACGGCGCGACAAATCTGCCACATCACGAGCCGTTACATCCAATCCGTAAACAATGGTTTGGTTAAACTCTCTGGAGGCATCGTCCAACACGTTTTTCTCCATGTAGCCGGTCAACTCATCAATATAAAAAGGCTCTTCCCCATAAAAAAAATAGACAGGGCTGAAGATTTTCTTTTTCAAAGTATCGAATATCTCGCTTGCATTCAACGGGCTTAAAATCTTAAATGTTTAACGGTAAGGCCTCTGTTTATCAACTGTTCCAACGACTTAATTCCGATTTTAACGTGCATTTCCACAAACTGCTCATTAACTTTACGGTCACTTTTGGAAGTTTTAATCCCTTCGGGAATCATGGGTTGGTCGGTAACGAGCAAAAGTGCCCCGGTGGGAATTTTGTTTGCAAAGCCCACGGTAAAAATAGTGGCCGTTTCCATATCTATAGCCATACTCCGCGTTTTGCGCAACAGCTTTTTAAATTTCTGATCATGTTCCCAAACCCTGCGGTTAGTAGTAAAAACCGTACCCGTCCAGTAGTCGCGGGAAAAATCGCGGATAGTTGTAGAAATAGCTTTTTGCAGATTAAATGCAGGCAAAGCAGGTACTTTTGAGGGAAAATAATCGTTGGAAGTTCCCTCTCCCCTAATGGCGGCGATGGGTAAAATCAAATCGCCCACGGAATTTTTCTTTTTCAAACCGCCGCATTTACCAAGGAAAAGCACGGCTTTGGGTTGTATGGCCGAAAGCAAATCCATGATAGTGGCAGCATTAGCGCTCCCAATACCGAAATTTATCATGGTGATATCGCCGGAAGTTATAGCCAGCATAGGCCGGCTGCGATCGTGAATTTCAACGCCATACCACCTGGCAAACATTTCCAGATATTGGTTAAAATTTGTCAACAGGATATATTTCCCAAACTCTTCAAGGGGCATACCCGTATATCGCGGTAACCAGTCTTTTACGATTTCTGCTTTTGTCTTCATCTATTCCGTTTCATGCAAAAATAATCAAACTCGCGGACAATGTGGTTTTCTTCTTACCAATATACTGATGATTTTCAAAACGGTTGAGCCGGGATGTACACAGTTAAGGTATAACCTTTGAGTACTCTCAGATTTTCAACCTGCCGGCACCATACAAAAAAAGCCCGGCAGATACCGGGCTATTATATTTTCTTCTGCCGTTATTTCTCTAACTGCGGAAGCATTACGCTTACGAAGGAGCGGTTATTTTTTCTTTTGCGAAATTCAACTATCCCATCTCTCAGGGCAAAGAGTGTATGGTCTTTACCCATTCCCACGTTTAGTCCTGCATGATGAACAGTTCCCCGCTGACGCACGATTATGTTGCCTGCGTTGACAACCTGTCCGCCATAGATTTTCACTCCTAATCTCTTACTTTCAGATTCGCGACCGTTATGGGAGCTACCCATTCCTTTTTTATGAGCCATTTTCTAAGTTTTTTTGCGTTATAAAGTAATTTTTTCAATCAGTACTTTACTCAGGTCCTGACGATGCCCGGTCTCTTTCTGATAGCCTTTTCTTCTTTTTTTCTTGAAGACTTTCACTTTATCGGCCCGCACGTGAGCGAGAATCTTTACATTGACTTTTGCGCCATCCACATTGGGAGTCCCCACGTCTATTTTGCCGTCATTTTCCACCAGCAGAACCTGATCGAATTCTACATTGGCACCCTCTTCACCTTCAAGCCTGTGAACAAAAATCTCCTGACCCTGTTCAATCTTAAACTGTTGTCCGGCTATGTTAACAATTGCGTACATTCTGATTTATCTTTTTTACTGTCAAAATTGGAGGTGCAAAAATACTAAAAAAATCTAATTTACAAATCATTGTTATTTATTTTTTACAAAATAATTCTGTTGCCCCGGTTTTATTTTTACTCTGTGTTTGGCGTTGACCAGAAATACACCACCAAGAATCAACATCATCCAAAAAAAATAGACAACAGTAAACCGTTCCCCATCCAAAACGCCCCACATAATGGCAACAATAGGAATTATATACGTAACAGACGAAGCGAATACAGGACTACTCATTTTAATCAGCTTATTAAAAGCGATTAGCGCCAAACCTGTACCTACAACAGACAAAATAGCAAGATAACCCATTCCTTCCCACACATCGGGATGTGTCCACAGCATAGTTGGAATACGTGTGAAAAACAAAACCCATATTAAGGTTGGAATACCAATATAAAAAAAAGTCATCACAGTAATTTGCATCGAATTAAGCCCTGAAAAATATCTCTTCACGAGGTTAACATTTATGGCATAGCAAACCGAGGCTATAACCACAAGAAAGGAATACCAAAAGTCACCGCCCAAATGGTTGCCTGAACTTGAAATCATTAGTCCGGCGGCACCGACCATTCCGATAAAAACCCCCAGTACATTAACCCACCGCGTTTTGAAACCGAAAAAGGCCAGGCCAAGAAGCAAAGTAAAAAGAGGCGTCAGTGAGTTAAGTGTTCCGGCCAGTCCACTTTCGATACGTGTTTCGGCGATAGCAAACAAAAGAGCCGGAATCACACTGCCAATGATTCCTGAAATGAAGAGTGGCCAGAAGTATTTTCGATCAATCCTCCTGATGTACTTAAACGAAAATGGCAGTAAAAACAGAAAAGTAAGGACTACGCGCAATAATCCCACCTCTGTTCCTGAAAAAGAGAGGAGCGCGCGCTTCATAAGGATAAAAGAGCTTCCCCACGTCAGCATTAAGCCAAAAAGGATAAGCCACGATGAAAACTGTTGTCTTGGTTGATTTTCCATATTCGTATGAGTGGGCAAAATTAAACAATCTGTAATTTGAGAATTTTGAATTTGAAGCCCGACAGTAATTCAAAATACAATCAGACAAAAAACAAGCTTCAATACCAACCATTATTTTAAAAGCCGGGCCGGTTTTTATCCGGTGTTGTGTCAGGCCTGTTTTAGCGCACCACCATTGCACTACAGAACAAAAGCCGGTGTATTCACATTCTATTACAGCAATGAAATCCATAAATTTTAGCACAGGTTTCAATATCTTGTTTCAAAACCTTGTTTCAATCGTTTGCAAACACAATTACGACCATTGGTAACCCCTTTGGAAACCCAACATAAATGATACGTAAACTACTGATTATCAATGTTTGTTAATTTTGCATAAATATAATATTAAACTTTCTTAATAAAGATTAACAGACACTAAACAAAAATCCATTAATTTTGTTGAAAATCATGTTGATTACTTAATATTTAACAGCAAAAAAAGCAGCAAAGATTTTATTTTTGTAAGCACTGACAAACTTTCTCCGGTGGCAACCCTGGAAAAGACAGCCGATACAAGAAATTAATTTTTATTTAAAAAACACGTTATGCTAAAAAAGTTTTTTACCAATTCAATGATGTTGATACTCGTCTTTATTATGGGGATATCAACAGCGATGGCTCAGAGCGGAACGGTTCAAGGTACCATTGTAGATGCAACTGACGGTACACCACTGCCGGGAGCAACGGTTCAGATTAAGGGAACCTCCACAGGCACGGTTACCGGTTTGGATGGAAAATACAGCATTCAGGTAAACGGAAGTGCCATTTTAGTTTTCTCCTATGTTGGCTATCAAATACAGGAAATACCTGTAAAATCAAACACTACCGTAAATGTTAAGCTAAAACCATCTGCTTCCAACCTGAATGAGTTGGTGGTCATTGGTTATGGTGTTGTGAAAAAGAAGGATGCTACCGGGTCGGTTACGGCCATTAGCTCTAAAAGCTTTAATAAAGGAGCTATTACCTCACCTGCCGACCTGCTTGCCGGTAAAGTGGCCGGCGTACAAATTACCAATAACGGTGGAGCACCGGGAAGCGGTAATGTCATTCGTATCAGGGGTGGTTCTTCTCTTTCCGCAAGCAACGATCCACTCATCGTAGTGGACGGAGTTCCCCTGTCCAACAGTGGAATTGCCGGGATGAGAAGTCCGCTCAACAGCATCAACCCGGAAGACATTGCTACCTTTACCGTATTAAAAGATGCTTCTGCCACCGCCATTTACGGTTCCAGAGCTTCCAACGGCGTTATTATCATTACTACTAAAAAAGGAAGGATTGGTCAACCGTTGCGGATAAATTACACAGGTAAATTTTCATTTTACACGGCAGCAAAAAAAGAGAGTGTGTTCAGTGCTTCAGGCTTTAAATCGCTAATTGAAGACAGGTACAAAGGCCAGAACAATGTGTTGAAATTACTTGGTAACAGCAGCACCAACTGGCAGGATCAAATTTTCAAAAATGCTTTTGGAATGGATCATTATGTGAGCCTGACCGGCGCTTATAAGATTTTACCTTACCGGGTTTCTGTCGGATACACCGACCAGAATGGTATTTTAAAAACAGGTAACCTGAAGCGCACCACCCTGGCGGCTTCTTTGACCCCGAGTTTTTTCGATAACCACTTAAAAGTTACCTTTAATATTCAGGGAACTTTCGTGAAGAACAAATTTGCAGACCAGGGAGCAATTGGTGCAGCCACACAGTATAATCCTACAAACCCAATCAAATCGGATTCTACCTACACTGTATATTATAACCAGCCCGATGGAACTCCCGATTCAACTACTACCAATTATGGTGGCTATTACACCGGGACACAGGCCAATGGGTTTCCTGTTGCTTTGGGACCTACTAACCCGGTTGCTTTGTTAAACCAGACCAACAACAATTCAAATGTGAGCAGTCTTCTTGGAAACTTAA
>VAOZ01010342.1_pt1 | contig 13236 bp, 10 predicted proteins | sample 3394041 | NCBI WGS metagenome assembly VAOZ01 (sample SAMN08290431, study PRJNA428436) | hydrothermal vent metagenome | isolation source: Deep-sea hydrothermal vent chimney | place: Indian Ocean: Southwest Indian Ridge
TATAGCTTCTTCCAGCGTTGCTGCCTCGGCGACCAAACTTAATAGGGGGTCTAGTTCCACAAGCTGACGGACTCCACGGCGAAACAGTGGATGATCGTCGACAATCAGTAATCTATACGGAGGTTTCATACGTATGATGCGGTAGACAAGGGGGTGTTGGTGCTATTAGTAGTGTAGCCACGGGGTTGGAAATGAAGAAATATTCGGGTACCACGGGGTTCATTTCTCTCAATGATCAGGCGCCCCCCCAAGGTAATGGCACGTTCCTTCATAACGACGAGGCCAAAATGATGGCTGTTTTCCCCGGGGATTTCAGATGGGTTAAATCCACAGCCATCATCTTCAGCACTTAGAATAACTCCTCTCTCTGAATCCATACGGATAAAAAGTTTAGCGTGTTCGGCTGAGGCATGTCTGGCGACATTGGACAGAGCTTCATGAATGATATGTAGAATATGTACACGCTCATTGGCGTTTAACATATCATCGGGTACCTCATTGACCAGCCTAACGGCAAGCCCATTGTCAACAAACTTATTACAGAGTCTTTGTAGACTTATTGAAAAGTTATCATCGACATGTGAGATACGAAATACTGTTATTAATTCACGAATCTGATAAGTTGCAGTGGTGATGGCACGATCCAACTCTTTTATTGCATCCTGAGCAAGTTTAGGATTTTTTATCTCGGGTTTGCTGGGAGAATGGGTTAGGGCTCGACGGAGGCGTAAAATCTGGATGGGAAGATAGGCGAGAGTTTGGGCAAGCGAGTCGTGTAAATCCCGACCAACAGCAATGCGTTCTTCCAACAGCTCTTGCTCTCGAGCTATGGTTTCCTGACGGGAAGAGGTGATGTCCGCGCCCAGGCGAACCGCAAGTGTCTCCAGCGTGGAGCGCTGGAACTCATTTAAATTCTGGTTAGCCTTGAGGCATACCTTCAGGACGCCTAACTGGTTACTGCTGCCACCCACCTTGATGCTGAATACAGACGTTCCATCTTTTTGTTCGACGCTTGTCGTTTCAGCCAGACAATGCTTACATCCGTTGGGGTTGCATAGTTGCGGCATTGACCCGGGAGCCGGTCCTCCTTGCGTGGTCGTGGGTACTGCATGATCCCGCTCGGCGTTGGCCAGACACAACATAACCCGATCGAGACAAAGCATGCGTTCCGTCAGTTGCATGGTTTGTTGATAGTTAGTCATGCGGGTTTTGTCACGGCTTGATAGGATTCTCTCGACGCCATACAACAGGTTCAAAAGGCGGTTTTGTCGGGTCAGGTCTCGGGTTCTCGCCTCAACTTCCGCTTCTAGCTGACGGTGACGGGCGGATAACAGGGAGATCATCCGATTGAATTGTTGAATCAGGATCCGAATTTCTGACGCCCCACTCTCGGAGATTGTGGTCATACGTCCGGCCTTGATTGCTGATATGGCATACAGCAGATGTTGCAGGGGAGTCAGAATTTGGCGGCGTAGCAAGGTGATGAACAACAGAGCGCCGGAGGTCAACAGCAGCAGGGCTACGATCAGGACCCACAGTACCAGTCGGTTTCGTACGGTTGCGCTGTGCTGCAAGGCCTGGACCAGTTGGTTGGCCGTGAGCATCAATGGTGCGGCCTGAGAGTCAAAGTGCCGAGATGCCTGTTTCCAGGCGGTCGTATTCAGGTAAGTCAGCACATGGGGTTTACCCTTTTCATGCCACCTATCTAGCAATGCCAGGTATTCAAGTTTGCTTTTACCGGAGAAGTCATCGGCTACGGAATGACGGATAACCGGGCTGTACAGCGTGTTTTCCATTTTTGTCAGCAACGCTTGTACGGCTTGTTGCAGGCTGGGGGTTCGTGAATGCAGCATGGCGGCATCCAGGCGATAAATTTGCATGCGTAGGGTGCCAGAAATGTTGATGGCTGGTGCCGAGCTACGGTTCAGAACCGCGAGTCCCAGGGTTCCACCGAGGCCGGTAAGCACCAGGGTGAGGGCAACACCGAAGAGGATGGAAAAGCGCGCACGAAGAGATCTCAGATCCATTTTGTGTTACCCCCTATGGGTATCGATTTGGGGTCTGATGGGGTATCCCTGAGGCCGGTATGATCCTTGGCATTGAGCGCGATGGCATCGCTTTGGAGGAGCCGATGAATGATCCCACCACTCAACCGGGGGCGGGTTCAATTCAGGATAAGAATGCTCAAAATGCATGTTTTTTGTGCCGTAGTAGTCAAATACGGTCAGTAAGTAAGGAATTCTACCGTTAATTATCAGTTTGGGGGCGGTATGCCTGCAGTGCTATGGCTAGGCTAGTGGCAACTTCCAGGAGTCGTATTGTTTGGCACATTAGGGGTAGTCATCGGCGAGACCAAGATAGTTTCTTGTGGGTGGGCGCTTGAGTATTTTAGCGTCAGGCGAAAAGATGGTGCGAGTTAGAGTGGGCTATAGATATGCAGTTTGCAACAAAAACTCTGCATTGCGGTCGGTCGGCTTAGAAGGAGAGGGTTGATGAGTTACTTGCTGGATCGTTTAACGTTCTTTAGACGCCCCCATGAGCCTTTTTCGGGGGGCCACGGCGAAAAGATTGTTGAGGACAGACGTTGGGAAGAGACTTACCGAAACCGTTGGCGGCATGACAAGATCGCGCGCTCCACGCACGGAGTAAATTGCACCGGTAGTTGCAGTTGGAGAATCCACGTCAAGGACGGAGTGGTTGTGTTTGAAACCCAGGCGGTTGATTATCCGCGTAACGGGCCGGAGCTGCCCGACCATGAGCCACGAGGCTGCCAGCGAGGCGCCAGTTTTTCATGGTATATATATAGCCCCCACCGCATCAAATATCCGATGATCCGGCGGCGTTTGCTGGAGCTGTACCGAGCCGGACGAGCTACCGGCAAGGACCCGGTAGAAGCTTGGGCCGACATTCAGGCCGATCCCGAGAAACGACGCTATTACACGGCAGTACGCGGACTGGGTGGGTTTGTACGCACCACTTGGGACGAGTCGACCGAGATCATTGCTGCGGCAAATGTTTACACGATCAAGAAGTATGGTCCAGACCGTATCGCTGGTTTCTCACCGATTCCGGCCATGTCCATGGTGAGTTTCTCTTCGGGTAGCCGCTATCTGTCGCTGATTGGCGCCACCATGCTCAGCTTCTACGATTGGTATTGCGATTTGCCACCCTCATCACCGCAGACCTGGGGTGAGCAGACGGACGTACCCGAGTCAGCGGCTTGGTACCAGTCCAGTTACATCATTGTGGCCGGTACCGACCTGCCAACTACCCGTAGCCCTGATGCCCATTTTTATTCTGAAGCACGTTATCGAGGAACCAAGATTGTTGCGGTAGCACCGGATTATTCATCGCTGACAAAGTTCTCTGATCTGTGGATGCCGATTCGGGCGGGGACTGATGCGGCCCTGTTTATGGCAATGGTCCATGTGGTGTTGAAAGAATTCTTTATCGACAGGAAAGAATCTTATTTCATCGATTACGTCAAAAATTATACGGATCTGCCCATGCAGGTTCTGTTACGTGAGGATGCTAGTGGCAACTGGGTAGCGGACCGCTTTCTACGGGCCAGTGATCTTCCACAACAGGCGGGCCAAAGAGAAAATGCCGAGTGGAAGACGATGGTCTATGACACCCATACTGAATCATTCCACTGCCCGAATGGTTCCGTTGGTTTCCGCTGGGAGAAGCATGGCGAGGAAAATACTAAAAGCCACTGGAATCTGAAGATGGAGGACGCGCTTACCGGAGAGAAGCTCGACCCGTCGCTATCCGCAATGGGTGAAACGAACGAGAGCTGCCTTGTGACGTTCCCTTATTTTGCCAGTGGAGAAGCAAAAACTGTGATTCGTAAGGTGCCCTTACGCCGGGTAGGCTTGGCCGATGGCGGCGAGGCACGAGTGTGCACGGTATTCGACCTTATGGTCTCGCATTATGGAGTGGACCGTGGTCTGGACGATACCGCGACGGCAAAATCCTTTGATGATGCCGATGCCCCGTATACGCCGGCTTGGCAGGAGGCAATTACTGGAATCAAGCGTGCAGACGTTATCCGTACTGCCCGCGAGTTTGCCGATACGGCCGCGAAGACCAAGGGACGGGCCATGGTCATCATGGGGGCAGGTACCAACCACTGGTACCACGATGACATGAATTACAGAGCGGTGATCAGCCTGGTGGAGTTATGCGGCTGTGTGGGTCAAGTCGGTGGTGGTTGGGCCCACTACGTCGGTCAGGAACGGCTGAGACCTTTGGCAGGGTTTATTCCGATTATGGCGGCCCTAGACTGGAATCGGCCGCCGCGGCAGATGAATGGCACCTCTTTCTGGTATTTGCACACGGATCAATGGCGTTATGAACGGATTCAGGCGGATCACTTGTTGTCGCCGACTGCCCGGGGACATTATCGAGGTCACAGCTTTGCTGACTATAACGTGGCCGCCGCACGCATGGGGTGGTTGCCCACCGCACCACATTTCAATCGTAACCCCCTCGATCTTGCCGACCAGGCCAAGAAAGAAGGGGCAAAAACCGAGGCCGAAGTGGCTCAGTGGTTGGCCGGATCTCTGGAGAAAGGTGACGTCAAACTGGCATTCGAGGACGTCGATGACCCGGTCAACTGGCCGCGCAATCTTTTTGTCTGGCGGGGTAACCTGATCGGCACCAGCGCCAAGGGACACGAGTATTTTCTCAAGCATTTGCTGGGCGCTCAGAATGCGGTTCTTTCCGAAGGGACGGAGGGTGCCGTTAGCCAGGAAATAAAGTGGCATGAGCAGGCGCCGGTCGGCAAACTGGACCTCATGGTTGATTTCAACTTTCGCCTGAATAGTACGGGGGCGACGGCGGATATTGTCCTGCCGGCAGCGACTTGGTATGAGAAAGACGATCTGAATACCACCGACATGCATACCTTCATACACCCCTTGACTGCGGCGATTGATCCGGCATGGGATAGCCGTAGCGACTGGCAGGCCTATCGCACCATCGCCCAGCAATTCAGCAAGTTGGGGGGCAAACATCTTGGTAAACGCACCGATCTGGTTTCCATACCGTTGATGCATGATAGCCCTTCCGAGCTGGGCCAGGCACTGGGGGTCAAGGACTGGGGCCATGGCGAGGCTAGGTGCATACCCGGCAAGAATGCGCCCCAAGTCAAACTGGTGGAGCGCGACTATGCACTTATCGCCGAAAAATTTGAGACCATCGGGCCGCTGCTGGAAAAGCTGGGAAATGGTTTTGAGGGTATTAACTGGGATACTAAAGAAGAGGTGGCCTGGCTCGCCGCGCATAACGGCACCCGCAGTACGGCGGCGGGTGAACGGCCGCTAATTGATCGTGACGAGAAGGTCTGCGATGCGATACTGGCGCTGGCCCCGGAAACCAATGGCGGGGTGGCCATGAAGGCATGGCGCGTTGAAGAACACCATACCGGGCTATCTCTGACCCATCTAGCCGAGGGCCGGCGGGATGAACGTATGACCTTGCATGACCTGAAGGCTCAGCCTCGTCGTTGTATCACGGCCCCCAATGCCAGTGGCATTATCGATCCCAAGGGAGAAGTAACCTATAACTTCGCCACGACCAATGTGCATGAGCGCATTCCCTTCCGTACGTTGACGGGACGGGCTCAATTTTATCAGGATCATGAATGGATGCTTGACTTCGGCGAAGGGCTGGTGCTGTTTCGACCTCCGCTGGTCATGGACGCCTTGTTGGAACACAAGAGGGCGGGGGAACTGACTCTGCGTTTCCTGACCCCGCATGGGAAATGGGGGATACATAGCACCTATCAGGATAATCTGCGCATGCTCAATCTGTCTCGGGGTGGCCCGCATGCCTGGCTTTCCGAGGTTGACGCAGAGTCGGTCGGCATTAAGGACAATGACTGGATGGAGATCATCAACATCAATGGAGCAACCATAGTAAGAGCCGTCGTCAGCCAAAAGGTTCCCAGAGGGGTTTGCCTGATGTATCACGCCCAGGAGAAAACCATCAATGTGCCGGGCTCACCAACAACCCACCGGCGTGGGGGAATCCTGAACAGTGTTACGCGAGTTGTGGTCAAGCCAACGCATATGATTGGTGGCTATGCCCAGCAGTCTTGGGGACTTAATTACTATGGTCCGGTAGGGAGCCAGCGGGACACGATGGTCAGGGTAAGGCGGCTTGTTGACCAGAAGGTCGATTGGCTGGAAGGCCCGTTAACAGAGGCCATCGAGCGAGAGCCATCCGCCTTGGGGAGATTCCGTAGGGAAACGGCGGATAACCTGGGAGAAAAATCATGAAGGTGCGCGCCCAGTTTGCACTGATTTTCAACCTGGATAAATGTATCGGTTGCCATACCTGTTCGGTGACCTGCAAAAACACCTGGACCAGTCGCAAAGGTGTCGAATATGTATGGTTCAATAATGTCGAGACCAAGCCGGGGATTGGTTACCCCAAGAATTGGGAGGATCAGAAGCAGTGGTCCGGGGGGTGGATTCGTAATAAAAACGGCAAACTTACCCTACGTCAGGGTGGACGACTTACGGAATTGGCACGGATCTTTGCCAACCCAGATCTCCCCGAAATTAAGGATTATTACGAACCATTTACCTTTAATTATGCTCACTTGGTCAATGCCAAGGAATCTGAGGCGACGCCGACCGCCCGACCCATTTCCCAGGTCAATGGACAGGTCATGGATAAGATCACTTGGGGGCCAAATTGGGAGGACGAGCAAGGGGGGCCTTTCGACCAAAGATCACGTGATACAAACTTTCGGGACATGGATACCCGTATATACAAGGGGTTCAAGGAAACCTTCCATTTCTACCTGCCCCGTATCTGCAACCATTGCCTGAATCCTGCCTGTGTCGCCGCCTGTCCATCCGGGGCCATTTACAAGCGTGAAGAAGAGGGCCTGGTGCTGGTAGATCAAGACCGCTGTCGTGGCTGGCGCTTTTGTATCAGTGCCTGCCCATATAAAAAGGTTTATTTCAACTGGGAATCGGGAAAATCTGAGAAGTGTATAGGCTGTTATCCGCGGGTCGAGTCCGGGATGCCTACGATTTGCTCGGAAACCTGCGTTGGAAAAATTCGTTATAACGGCATTATCCTCTATGACGCTGATCGGATTTCCGAAGTGGCAGGGGTGGAAAATGAGAAGGATATCTACGAGAAACACCTTAGTTTATTTCTTGATCCCAACGATCCCGAAGTTATCGAGCAAGCTCGGAAAGACGGTATTCCCAATGACTGGATTGACGCAGCTCAACGCTCACCGATCTATAAAATCGCAGTCGACTGGCGGCTGGCGTTACCGTTGCACCCGGAATTCAGAACCCTACCCATGATCTGGTATGTGCCGCCGATGTCACCGATCCAGTCGGAAATCGATCAGGGAAGCCTGCCGACCCAGGCAGACGGTGTATTGCCGGATTTGGCAGCGTTGAGAATACCGGTACAGTATTTAGCTAACCTGTTGACAGCGGGTGACGAAAAGCCGGTGCGTTTGGCCTTACGGCGTTTGTTGGCTCTGCGCAGTTACCAGCGAACAAAGGCGGTTGAAGGGAGGATTAATCTGAAGGTTCTTGAAGATGTAGGTCTGAGCGAAGAGCAGGCGGCGGAAATGTATCGTTATCTGGCGATTGCCAAGTATGAGGATCGCTTCGTTATTCCGACGAGTCATGTAGAAAATTCGCTTAAAAGTGCTCATGCGCATCAGGGAGAGGATGGATTTTCATTTAATAATCCCAAGACGGGAGTATCTAAGTTAAGCCTGTTTCCAAAGCGGCGCACAGAGACTGCCGTGGAAAGCGAAAAGGCCGTGGTCCGCCCTGCGGGGATAAGTTCTCCATTGGGTACGACTTTCTGGAAGAAGCCACTATGAATCAGGAATCACAGGTAACGGTTGTTTCGCCATTTTACCGGGCATTATCTCGTCTGCTGGATTTCCCCGAATCTGCCATGCGGGAATCGCTTGACGAAATTGAGGAGACCATTCGTGATGAACCCGTACTGAGCGAAGCTTCGCGCAAGGCGGGACTGGGTTTTACGGCTTGGTTGCGATCCAAAGAGCTTCTCGACCTTCAGGAAATTTATACCCAGACCTTTGACCTTACAGCAGCGCACACCCTTTGCATTCTGCATCACCTTATGGAAGAGCAAGATCGCGCTAAGGGAGAGGCTCTGGCCGGATTAATTGCCTTTTACCGAGAAAATGGAATTGAATATGTCGCTTCTGAGTTGCCTGACTATCTGCCGGCTGTACTGGAATGTGCGGCAGTTCTTAATAAGGAGGATGCCCACGACTTTCTACTACAATCTGCAGAGGCAGTAACCATCCTTTATGATCGGCTACAGCATTATGAGAGTCCCTATTCACCTGCTTTTGAGATGCTTTGTAATCATATATCGCAATTAAAACCACTCAAAATAACCGCGGGACATGAGGAGTGCATGTCATGAATTCGACCTGGAATTACATTTTGTTTGGCGTGTATCCCTATTTGGCGGGGACGATCTTTCTGGTGGGCTCCATCTTGAGGTATGAGTTTGATCAGGCAGGATGGAGTTCTTACTCATCTCAACTGCTGGCCTCACGGCGATATATGCTATGGGCAAGTAATTTATGGCACATTGGAATTTTATTTGTATTTCTAGGCCATTTCGTTGGTATGTTGACCCCCTTCTTTGAATGGCTGCAGGTGCCACCCATTGCCCATCAGTGGATAGCCTTCACGGCAGGAACATTCTTCGGCACTATGGCGATGATTGGCGGGCTCATGTTGTTGCTACGCAGGTATATTAATCCCTCGGTTCGTGCTGCTGGACGGTCCAGCGACCTATTTATCCTGGTGTGGCTACTGATCACATTGGGACTCGGTCTTGCAACTCAAGCCATTACCTTTCCTGATCTGTTGCGTGGAAATGTAGCCAATATGGATATCTTTCGCACGTATCTACAGGGACTTGCCACTTTCCGGCCTCACCCGGAATTATTGATGCAGATTCCGATTGTTTTCAAGCTGCATATGTTGTTCGGGATGACTGTGTTTCTCTTGTTTCCTTTCACCCGCCTAGTGCACATCTGGACGGTTCCAATAAATTATCTGGTACGCCGCTATGTGATCGTCAGAGCGCGACGCACGGTCTAAGTGGTTCTAATTGATTTCTTCTTCTTTTTCATGGTTACAGGAGTTAATCACGGTGAATTCAAAACTAAAGGGAACGTTGATAAAAGGCAGTGCCAATGCGGCCCTGTGGGCGGCTACCATCGGGTTCTTCATAGGCTTTGGGTCTGTTTCCCTGTTTGGTCCTACCGCGCATCTGTTCGCGGGCATCATGCAGTTGACACCGACCGACATTGGGCTGCTGGTTGCTATCCCCATGTTGACGGGGTCGCTATTGCGTATACCGTTCGGTGCCTGGGTTGATTCCAGCGGGGGGAGACTGCCATTTCTTATCCTCCTGATTGCCTCACTCATTGGCATGATAGGGTTGTTCTATATGTTAAAAGTGCTTTATCCTGCACATTTGACTCACGCCGATTTTACCTGGTTGTTAGTATTCGGTGCTCTGGCAGGATGTGGTATCGCGACCTTTTCGGTCGGTATTGGCCAGGTCTCTTACTGGTTCCCCCAGCACCGGCAGGGTTGGGCATTGGCTGCTTATGCAGGGTTTGGTAATACTTCCCCCGGTCTCGTAGCGCTGATTGTCCCCGCAATTACTGTGGCACTTGGACTCTGGGTAAGTTACCTGGTTTCGGCCTCCATTCTGGTAGTCGGGCTGGTCTTTTATTTTATCTATGGATTGAATGCGCCATATTTCCAATATCGTAAGGCGGGAATGACTTACGATGATGCGGTTTCAAAAGCGCGAGAAAAGGGGCAGGAACTATTTCCAAAAGGTAATCCGCTGGTAGCCCTGTGGGAATCAGCCATACATTGGAGAACCTGGCCCCTGGTCATTCTGTATTTCACGACATTTGGTGGCTTCTTGGCGCTAACGGCTTGGTTTCCGGTGTACTGGAAATCCTTTTTTCACGTATCCGTCATGGAAGCCGTTGGCCTCACGGCGGGCTTCTCCCTGTTTTCTGCGTTGATTCGGGTCCCCGGTGGCCTGTGGGCAGATCGAATCGGAGGAGAGATTGTTGCCATCATTTCCCTACTTGTGTTGTTGGCTGGGGCATTTATTATGACGTATTCGCAGTCCTTGGGCTGGTCGGTGTTTGGAGAGATACTGATCGGTGCTGGTATGGGCGTAAATAATGCCGCAGTGTTCAAGTTGGTACCACTTTATGTCCCAGACTTTGTAGGCGGTGCCGCCGGTTGGATCGGGGGTCTGGGTGCTCTGGGCGGATTTGCCGTACCGCCACTACTCGGATATTTCGTAGCTGAGCAGGGCCCCATCGGCTACGCACATGGAATGTTGACCTATGTGGGGCTAGCGATTATTTCTTTGCTGATGGCTGTTTTACTGATTTGGGCGCGGCCCAAGAAAGTGTCGCCGGCCTGAAAAGGTGTACCCTGTAAGCTGTCTGGCCTGGTGCATAAGGCGGTAGCATGGTCATGAGTCGGCAACTACAAAGCTTGTTTAAATCTACAGGAGTGGTGCGGTAGGTTTTGATTAGGTCCGGCCGTTGATTTTCACAGACGGGAAGGACTTGATTACCAAGCCACCACCACTCCTGATCAGATTTATGCATCGGTTGACCAGGGATGGGAGGATATCAGTGAGTTCATAATGGCAACAAGGGCACCATGACAGTGAATAATCCCAGCCCGAAGACTCAAGGTTGTATTCTATCCCACCCACAAATCTCGTTACTTGGAAGCTTATTTCCGGGCGCTGATCAGATTGAATGATCGTGGCCGGATCTGACATGGCGATGAACATGAACCATGGTGGTGCAAGGATTCTGAATGCGTTACGAAATGTTATAGACCCGGAATACGGATATAACATCGTGGATATGGGGCTGATCTATCGTATAGAAATCCATGCAGAGAAGGCTAAGGTAATTATGACATTGCCGGCCCACGATTACCCATCACAGAACTACATTCTGGTGGGGACGAAGAAATATATACAACAGCTACCTGAAATTGATGACATCGAAATCCAATTGGTATGGGATCCTCCCTGGTCACCAACGAGAATGACTTCACGCAGAGCCTATGTCGAATTTCCTGATGATTATCTGTGGAGTCATGGCGAATAGGAAAAGACACTTACTTATGTGTCCAATCAATTTGCATGGTTGTATGGGCGGGGTGCGAGCAGTCGAAGTGATGGTTGCGAATGATCTCCAGGTCACTACTATCCCTGAGGCCATTATTCTTTTTCACCTTGCTATGAAGGAATATAATCCCAGTGGATAGATCAGGTGGTCGGCCGATAGATAGCGAGAATATTACTCATTTTTCCGACCTGTTGCAGGTGGCCTGTACCCAACCGGAGCCTCAGCGCCTCTTATTTGTCTTTGTTGTATCGGAATTACCGGATAATCCTAATAAAGATCAGGTAGAGCGATACAAGACGCATCGTGGCGGTTGCCTGTCACCGGTTATGTATGTGAGTATGCTGCCGGAAAAAGTGGCTGGTTTTAATAGTCTTAAGGATGAATCTGAACACATGGGAAAACATTGGGATATGCTTTTTGTCGCGGCATTAGCGGGTAAAGAAGGACATGCACCAAGCCTAGACGTGGCAGAGGGGCGCTTGCAAATGATGGTCGAATCAATACAAGTCGGGATAGTTGAAGATTTTTTAGTTTTTAATCGTATAGGCGAGGTAGCCAACCCGGTGGCCGGATAAGATATCTCTCCTATTGGATCGAAGTCTTGATCCTGGCTATAAAGCTTATGCCCCATAACTGGGTCACGGTCTAGCTTGGTTGGGGCGCAGGCCAACGCTGCTACTTTGTAGCGAGAGACTTCGGCCTGCATTCTGACCATTCATGAATAAATAAATGCCTTATATCGCTATTCATATAGACTATTGAAGTGTTGATCGCTTAGTAGAGGCTGTAGGTTGTGAATGAAAGCTCTGAACTTTCCTGGCATTCTGGAATGGGACTATGTCTCTGGCCTGCTGGGACCATTTTCCGGGCGGGTGCACACCTTGGGTGTCGATAACTATGAGAAGTTTACTTAGCGTAAAGCCAACAATAAGGCTAGGCATTAGATCTGCACCGACCTTGTTATGTGGCAGGTTTGCTTCTCTTGAGCACCATATAACCCAAGATACCGGAGAAGAACGATCCGAGTAGGATCGCCAGCTTGTCAGCAAAGTAATACACCTGGCTATCGTTATAAGCCAGTGAGCCAACAAAAAGGCTCATCGTGAAGCCGATTCCAGTAAGTATCGCCACACCGTAAAGCTGTCTCCAGTTGCTCCCCTCAGGTAGCCTTGCCAGTTTAAAATGAATTGCAATCCAGCTAAAACCGAAGACTCCGAGCTGCTTGCCGATAAAGAGACCCAGCATGATCCCCATGGGAACAGGACCGAACATCTCCTGGACGGAGATACCCCTCAGATCAACGCCGGCATTGACAAATGCAAAGAGTGGTAAGATCAGGAACGCAACCCAGCAGTGGAGATCATGTTCCATCTCTTTAATCATTGAGAATGTACTTCCATTTTTGTTCTTAGAGTTTAGTGGAATCAAGAATGCAAGCGCTACACCCGCAAGGGTCGCATGAACCCCCGACTTGAGCACACTGATCCAGAGTACAATACCTACAAGAATATAGGCAGATTTTCTGGTCACTTTCATTCGGTTCATGGTAAAGAGTATGACCAGGGCCACCGATGCAATTACGATTGAGAGTATTGAGAGGCCACTCGTATAGAATAGGGCAATGATAATGATGGCTCCCAGATCATCAATAATGGCGAGTGCCATTAGGAATATCTTCAGAGAGACCGGAACCCTGCTACCAAGTAATGAGAGGACGCCCAGTGCGAAGGCTATATCTGTTGCCGTCGGTATCGCCCAGCCGTTCATCGCAAACGATTCACCCTTGTTAAAGGCGATAAATACGAGAGCAGGAACTACCATCCCGCCTAGAGCCGCAATACCCGGAAGAGCTGCCTGACGAATCGATGAGAGGTGCCCCTCCAGCACTTCACGCTTGACCTCGAGCCCGATTAGGAAGAAAAAGATCGCCATTAGGCCGTCATTGACCCAAAGCAGCATCGGTTTGGCAATCTGTAGAGCGCCGAAGCGGATCTCTACTGGAGTGTGGAGAA
>VAOZ01001584.1_pt1 | contig 13225 bp, 10 predicted proteins | sample 3394041 | NCBI WGS metagenome assembly VAOZ01 (sample SAMN08290431, study PRJNA428436) | hydrothermal vent metagenome | isolation source: Deep-sea hydrothermal vent chimney | place: Indian Ocean: Southwest Indian Ridge
GCTATGATAGAAAGCCTGGGAGAAAATGAGACTTTTGAGCTGCTGGAAGAGTGGCGAAGCTTCTTGAAAAATACCGAGGACAACTACCTGAAATCGCTTCAACTGGAAGCAACTATCGATGAATTTATACAGGAACAAAAAAACAAGCATTATTTTCCACTCAAAATACACAGTGCCATTTCTGACTATGACCGGTGGCTGAAACTCAATCCGGATGCCACCAAAGAGGCACGTGAACAAACGCTAAACGAGATATTTGACTTGTTTAAGATATTTAATCACAACGAAATAGATCGCTTTTATTTCTACCGGCACACCTATTTTAACCATTCATCACAAGCCGTACGGAATGCTTTTAACAAACTGTTACAAAAAATGGGGGGAAAGCCGGAGACCGAGACCATCCAGCTCATCGAACTTTCCGACTTGCAGGCCACATTGGATGACCCCACCGACCGCCGGCTTTTCAGTAAAATGGTTTTTCCGAAAATGAAACATTATCAACAGATGGATTTTGTGAAGGTGGTAGATAAAAACAAAGAACAAATTATTGTTCAAACACTCATCAAAGACAAAATCGGGCTAACCTACACCATGCGTGAACCACGTGATGCCACTGAAGTTGGTAAACTATATCAGCTTTTCTACGAGGAGAATTATCCCAAAATCGTTTCGCAACAGGACAAATATTTTGTGGTTACCGATAAGTACGAGCGGGTTATCGGTGGCATAAGTTACCGGATGTTGGAAAACAACATCGTCCGGCTCGATGGTACCGCCGTTACCAGCCCGTTGCAAGGTAAAGGTATCGGTTCGGCCATGACCAACGACTTTTTCACACGTATGGCAGCCAAAGACGTCTCCATAATAAAAGCCCATTATCTTCTCGGAAACTATTTTTTAAAACATAATTTCAGAGTGGATAAAAAATGGGGGGCACTGGTGAAACATCTGGATTAAAAGGAGGGTTCCCATTAGGGTTTTTCCATCATCATCCTCAGCACCTCCAGCGATTTTATTTTTCCCAGTTCAGGAAGGTGAAGCTGATAAAATGCCAGCAGGCTGTCCAGCACCAGCCTGCGCTCTTTGGTGGTAATGAACAGCGTTTTTAGTGTCTGTGTGGAGGTTTGCATCAGTGTATGAAGCTTCTGTGCCGCCACACCTTCGGTATAATAGGGATGCAACGGACGATGACCGGAAAAACCACCTTCCTGTAAATCGAATACCCGTATTGTTTCCGTTGCCAACACGTCACTCTTCGGATAAAAACCAAGAAAACGACTCAACTGAAAAAGAAAAAAAAGATGAAAATTCAAAAAGTATTTTTCTTCCATATCAAACCAAATCATGCTGTGGTATATCCATGTGAAAAGCTCCTTGTTGGGAAGCTCCTCCCGGACACATTTGTAAAGAATCTCATCGAGAAACAATAAAATACTCTGCTTTTCGATGGAGAAAGGAATGTGATGCCATGGAACATCCACCCGCGCTTCTTTGATGTGATGCAGGTTTTGGTTCGGCTTGTAATAAACTTCCATGTCAAGTAACGTCAATGGCTCAAAAAATGAAGGTTTTAGCTTTCCCTTTTTGCTGCGCACGCCCTTCACCATATACGACTGCACCCCCAGTTCTTCGGTGAAAATCTTCACCACTAACGAAGTGTCGCCATATTTAACAGAATGAAAAACAATTCCTTTAGTTTGCAAAATCATAAGGCAAAGGAGGTGGGTTAATGAATAACCAGAATCTTGGTAACCATACTTTTAGTACCGTTTCTGTTGGTAACAAAGACAAGATAAACGCCGGTGGAAACATGTATATGGTCAAACGTATTACCATCCCACACGGCCTGCCCGCCTTCTGCTTTGGTTTCGTAAACAAGGTTGCCGTAACTGTCCGTAATTTTCACAGAGGCACCCGTAACAAGACCTTTTATGGCAATGAGTCCGGTATAATTTTGGCGCACCGGATTGGGATAAGCGTAAACATCCGAATAGGTTTTGTTGCCGGGAGTAGCTGTCCCGCGATAGGAAATAAGTCCTTTAATCGTTCCGATAAAGACTTCGCCGTTTTTGTCAATGGTTATCCCGGTGATGTGGTTAGAGAGCAAAGGACTGTTTTCGCTTGTAAAGTGGTGAATTTCTTTCAGTCCGTCTGGCGAAAACAGGAAAATACCGGCTCTTTTTGTCCCCACCCATTTCCGGTTGCCGCCATCCACGGCAATGGCAGTAACGGTTTCCGTAACAAGCAATATATCGGCAAGACCCGTACCATCATTTCGGGGAACCAAAATTTGCTGAGCATCGAAATCGGCACCCGGCTCAAAAATGTTTCCCGGCGAATAAAACACACTGATACCTTTGTCGGTTCCCACCCAGACCTCGCCGTTGTTGTCCGTAGCAAACGAATAAACAATGCTGCCCTGTATGTTCCCGTTGCCACGGGAAGAATTCAACACTTTCACCTCATCATCGGACGGGTTGTCCACGGTACCGTTGTAATTGTAAACGATAACCATACCGTTGTTTCGCTTTTTTATCCAGATGTTGTTGTTTTTGTCCACCATGAGGCTGCCCACATCAATGCTGCTGAGGCTGGCGCCGAGGTCAAAAGATTTCCAGCTTCCATCATTTTTTAGTACCGAAAGCAACCGTGGCGCACCGGAGTTGGCAACCCACAGATTGTGGTTGTCGTCAAAACCAAGTCCACTCACCAAAACCAGGGCAGTATTGGAACTCCATGGTTGCAAAGTACTGTTGTTACGCGAATAAACCGTTGTCAGTTTTTGGTTTTCAAACTTCAAAATACCATCCTGAAAAGTACCCACATAAGCAATCTGCGTATTGGCCGGGTCAACTTTTACACAAACCGGATCGGTGATGCTGTCAAATGCCGGGGTGTTGGATTGGTTTAAAGTTTTCCATTGTCCATTGTGGAAAGTAAAAACACCATCGTGTATATAAGCTTTGCTCCAGTCGGACTGGTAACCGCCAGGGACGACCCAAACAGCCTCACCTCGTGCATTTAGGCCAAACACATGAACGCTTTCGGGACCGTTGGGTTGTATCAACTCCTGCATGTTGTTCTGGTCGCGTGTCTTGAGTAAACCTCTGTTCTTTGTGCCTATCCATACGTCATTTTTTACATCGCCCCGGACAGCCAGCGGTTCAATACCATTGGTGTTGGCTTTGTTTACATAAAAAACTCTTTTCCCTGTTTTGTCATAAGCTTCTACCCAATACCTATTCACAAGAAACAAGGCATTATTATCGGCATTTAGCTGAAAATGGTGGCTGTGATTTGAAGGCAAAAAATAATTCCACTGATGTCCGTCAAAAGCATAAAGCGTATCGCTATCCCAAATTCCGGAAGTATAATTGGTGTAAATTTTACCACCAAAAGCAGTGATGAGGTTATACTTTTGCTGCGGCACAGGCAGCCGGGTTTCCAAATGCCACTGCCGGTAATCTGCCGGGTTGGTAGCATTCAGGCTACTGAAATAGATACCTTTGGCTGTTGCAGCAAACAGGGCCGTGTCGTTGGCCGTTATGTCCAGCACGTCAAGCGCACTACCGTTTGGACCGATATAATAAGTATCTTTGATTTCATGCTTTTTCATGTCGAGCACCACAATACCAAAACTGCATGAGAGGTAGGCGAATTTATCTCTAAAAAAAATATTATTAATCGTCTTGATACCGAGCATGTATTTGTTAAAAATATCGGGAATATTGGTTACATTTCCTTTGTTATCAATCAAATCAATGTTAGCATCACTGTAGGCCACCAGTAGTTGTCCTGAATTTTTATCATAATCTATTTTATTGATTCCCAAATCATTCAAACCTTTTACTTTATCAAAAACAGAAATTTTATCATCCTTGAGCCGGTAAGTAAACAGGGAAAAAGGTGTAGCGGCATAAATCAGTCCGGGTGTAATCGCCACATCTATCACTTCACCGTAGGGAAGGTGTGTACGCCACTGGCCAATGCCGGTTTGTGCCTGAAGAAAAGCAGGGAAGAGTAAAAAAATTAAAAACGAAAGGAGAAAATATTTTTTCATAAAAATCAAACGCAAGATTAAAATAATTATTTGTTTATCAATCATGGAAGACTCATTTAATTTACCTTCACCCCGTCAACTTTTACCTCTTTACCATGCAGGTATGTAATACTGATAATGAGGTTACCCTCCTTATCAAATTTCTTCCATTCACCGTTTTTACTTCCCATGCTGTAGCTCCCCGACTCTTTCACCTTGCCGTTGGGCCAGTTCCATTTGTGTTCACCGTTAGGCAAATCGTCAATGAATTTTCCTTCATAAAAGAGGGTTCCATCGCTGTAATAATAACGGCTCCAGCCGTTACGTTGTCCGTCTGCATATTGAATTTGCTGTTTTACGTCACCCACGAGATAAACCCATTTTCCCTCTTTCTTACCTTCCACATACCCGCCCCGGGTAATAACTTTACCATGGCTGTCATACTCTTTGTAAGAACCATCTTCCTGTCCTTCGTAAAAGTTTTCCGTACGCAACAGTTTATCGTCAGGATAATACCACATCCAAACGCTGTCGGGGTCACCATCAACATATTTGCCGGTTTCTTCGAGTATGCCATCGGGATAATAGTATTTCCATAATCCCGTTTTCAGGTCTTTGGTGAAAAGGCCAGCGGCTTTCAGGCTGCCATCAAGATAAAATTCTTTCCAGAAACCTTCGCGTTGTCCGGCATCTGTAAAAATACCTTCGCCAATCATCTTTCCGTTTCTGAAAATATAGGCCTTCTTCACCTTTCCCGACTTATTGTATTCGCGCCGTATGCCTTCCGGAAGTCCCTTTTTGTTGTAGGTGGCCTGCACTTTTATTTTTCCATCGGGGTAGTAATCGGTACGCACCTCTAACTGTGATAGAGCCACAGCTTTCTTTTCTTTTTCGCCGTTGGTGTATTTTTCGGTGGAAACCAGGTTGCCGGCTTCATCATAACTTTTAAAATAACCATTTTTCAGGCCGTGGTTGAAAAAACCTACCAAACGAACCTTTTCATCCGGGTAAAACCATATCCAACGGCCATCAGCCTGATGGTTAGCATCGTAACGGTTGATACGCTGGCGTTTGTAAACATATCCTTTTTTGTATGTAATGATTTGAATAATACGGCCATCCTGTGCATATTCGTATGCGGTACCCCCTTCCAGACCATCTTTAAACGGAATTTTCATCTTCACCTTCCCATTGGGGTAGAGATAATAAGTATAGCCCTGTTTCACATCATTCACAAAATTTTCTTTGACGACATTATCGCCCTGATAGGTGATGCGAAATCCGTTTTTCTTTCCGTTCTTAAAATTAATCTCCACCGTAAGGTGCCCTTTTTCATTATAAAATTTCCAAAGGCTGTCGAGCAGAAAATTTTTTCGGTTACCTTCCGATTTGAGCCGTCCGTTTTGGTAATAGTTTTTCCAGTATCCATCGGGTTTGCCATCGAGCATAATTCCCTTGCTGGAAATTTTTCCATTGGCATAATAATAAATTTTGTATCCGTTAGGGTTGGTTTTATCTTTCTGCTGTGCCAGAACAGGCATAGCTATAGCCATCAAAAAAAGGATAAAAAAGAAATTCCGTATTGTTTTTCCCATGGATACCTCAGGTTTTGCACAAATTAATGACTCGTTCTTTACCGTTATTGTAAAATAAGTGATTAGGTTATAATATGCTCCACCACTCACTATCTTCCCACTGTTTTACCTTTTAGCCGCCGGGTATTTTTTTGCATATTATACTGGTCGTCTTTTATCAATTTCAACACCGCTTTGCTGCTTTTGGGCTCAATGTAATAAAACAAAGTATCATATTTTACTTTTCCATAACCCTGTTCCCATTTGCTGGCGGATATCTGGTATTCGTTTTCGCTGTTCAGCACAAATCGCAGAAAACGATGAGCACCATCTTCAAAAGCTACGTTGATGTAATTGCGTCCTTCGCTAACAGCAACACCCGGCGTCTTTTTCGGAATGATAATATTTTCCACATACTGGCCATTTTCAAATTTAATTTTTCCACGTGCCACTTTGGTATCAGCATAGCTTAAATTTCGGCGAAGAATAATTTTCCTCGAATTATAAAATTGAATTTTATCAATGCTAAGGTAGTTTTGTATTAGGTTGTTCCGCATATCTTGAGTAAAATAAATAGTTTTGGAACAGGAAGAAATCAGCAGTATAAAAAATAAACCGAAAATAAGTGTAACTATTTTTTTCATAATTAAATGATTTTTAGTTTTTTAGATATTTCAAGCATGCGTTCAATCGGTTTACGTGCCTGTTCCATAATCTGTTTGTCCAGTGTAACAACAGGCAACTCATTTTCCAAAGCCAAATATAGCTTTTCCATAGAATTGAGTTTCATGTAAGGACAATCATTGCAGGCACAGGTTTCGTCTGAGGGTACCACAAGGAATTCTTTTTCGGGTGACTGTAAATACATCTGGTACAAAATTCCGGTTTCAGTAGCCACAATAAATTTTTTAGCAGGATCATTTTTTGTAAAATTCAACAGACCTGTGGTGGACCCAACAAAATCGGCAATTTCCAGAATCTGCGGTTTACATTCGGGATGAGCCACTACTTTGGCATCCGGATGTTTTTCTTTCAAATTAAGAATAGCGTCAACAGTCAGAATATCATGTACTTCGCACGTGCCATCCCAGAGCACCATATTGCGACCGGTCATCCGGTTCACATAACCACCGAGATTACGGTCGGGAGCAAAGATAATTTTCTGATCTTTGGGAAAAGATTCCACAAGTTTAACTGCATTACCGGAAGTGCATATCACATCCGACAATGTTTTTATGGCTGCGGTGGTGTTGATGTAAGAAATGACAATATGATCAGGATATTTTGCTTTGAAAGCGGCAAAATCGTCATACGGACACGAGTCGGCCAGCGAACATCCGGCTTCCATATCGGGCAAAACAACTTTGATATCGGGATTGATAATTTTGGCTACCTCAGCCATAAAATGCACACCGGCAAAGACTATGATATCCACATTGGCTTCTGCAGCCTTTTGTGCCAGCCCCAAACTATCCCCCACATAATCTGCAATATCCTGAATTTCATCAATCTGATAATAGTGTGCTAAAATCAACGCATTTTTTTCTTTTTTCAGCCTGTTTATCTCTTTTTTGTAATCCATATTTTTCTTTTTAACTTTTTGCTCTTTATTAAGAAATTTTAATTTCAAATCTTATTATATATTATATGCCTGTTAGTATTGGTGATGAAAAACCGGTTAAAAATTAGCAATTGTCAAAAACCTCTTTTTATGAACAATATATTTACAATCTACTACCATATAAATTATTTTTAATCAATAGTTCACACCGGTTATTAACAAGTTGTTTATGATCAACAAATTTCATAAATTTTGTTGTGATTTACCCACGATTGATGTTCATAAACCCGTAAAAAAATTTTAAAAGAATCCGGTTTTGAGTGTAACCCTTCGAAATCCGGTTTTTGCTTGTTCATAACTTGCGATTTATCATTTTTTATTCTACAAATTTACGCAGATATTAACAGTGATGTTTGATAAATTTTAAAAAATTGGAAATGAACCTTTTGAATGTTTAAAGTCAATTTAAAAAAATATAATCCTATTCGTAATTAACACTTAACGTATGGCTTGTATTTTTGCGTAATTTTGTCATGAAAATGTTATGAACAATGGGTGAAAAAAAGCAAACTTTGGCATTGGCATCTGATCATGGAGGTTATTGGATGAAAGATTTTATTGCGTTGAAATTGCGCGAACAGGGTTATGAAGTGAAAGATTTCGGTACTCAATCAGGCGAAAGTGTTGATTACCCGGATTTTATACATCCAATGGCGAATGCTGTGAACAAGGGTGAATTTGAAAGAGGTATCATTTTGTGTGGTAGCGGAAACGGTGCACAGATGACTGCAAATAAATACCCTAATGTAAGAGCCGGTTTGTGTTGGGATGTGGAACAGGCCCGGTTGATTCGTATGCACAACAATGCCAATATTTTGTCGCTTCCCGGCAGGTTTGTTACCTTTGATGAAGCATGGAAAATGGTTGAAGTTTTTTTACAAACACCTTTTGAGGGTGGCAGACACGCACAGCGGGTTGCAAAAATAGGGCGTATTATTAAATAAGGAAGCGGCAGTGAAAAGTTCAGCAGAAAAAAAAACATTTCTTATAAAGGCCGAAAAAATTGCTTTCGACAAAAAGCATCGTGAAAAGATAAAATTTAATATTTCACGCTATGACGCGGCTGTGGTCAAAGGGAAAGCTCTTTATGCCAATCTCAATCTGGCACGCGACCGGGCTGGTTACATCAAATACAAGGTAATTAACGAACTGGAGAAATATCTGATTGAGTTTGAAGATAATTTTACCAGAAATGGGGGAAAAGTAATCTGGGCAGTCGATGCACGCGAAGCTGTGAATGCTGTATTGCAGATTGCCCGGGAAAACAAAGTTAAAAAGGTAGTGAAATCCAAGTCGATGACCACCGAAGAACTTGACCTAAACAAGTTTTTAGGGCAAGCCAACATTGAATCGGTTGAAACAGATCTTGGTGAGTTTATTGTACAACAGGCTGGCCAGAAGCCCTATCACATTGTTACTCCGGCCATGCACATGTCCAAAGAAGATGTGGCCGAATTATACCATAAAAAATTTAATACTGACGAACATCTGACACCGGAAGAGCTGACACTTTACACCCGAAAACTGTTGCGGGAGAAGTTTATCCATGCTGAAATGGGCATAAGTGGTGCAAATTTTCTGATTGCTGATATGGGTGGTATCGCACTGACTGAAAATGAAGGAAACGCCATGCTTTCCATGTCGTTTCCAAAAATTCACGTTGTCATTGCCGGAATCGAGAAACTTATTCCACGGCTTGAGGATTTAGGGCTTTACTGGCCGTTGCTCGCCACACACGGTACCGGCCAGAATATGACTGTTTATAATTCCATTATTAGCGGGCCTAAAAAGGGAAAAGAAAAAGATGGACCGGAAAAAATGGTTGTTATCCTGCTGGATAACGGACGTACCCATCTGTTATCCAAAGAGCGGCAGCGTCAGGCATTGTCGTGTATCCGGTGTGGTGCCTGCCTGAATGCCTGTCCTGTTTATAAAAATATTGGTGGACATACTTATGACACAACTTATAGTGGTCCCATTGGTGCAGTTATTACGCCTTATATGAAGGATTTAAAAACATATAATCATTTGAGCTTTGCCTCTTCGCTTTGCGGAAAATGTACCGAGGTCTGTCCTGTAAAAATTCCTCTCCACCAATTGCTACTCGTGAACCGGGACGATGCAGTGAAAAACGGATTTTATACCTATTTTGACAAAACAAGTATTAAAATATCTACCAAAGTATTAATGTCCAGAAAATTATTAGATATGACCGGCGGTAAGGTGAAAAATTTTGGTTCGGGCATATTTGTGGACAAAGTGTGGGGACCACGCCGTGAACTACCCAAATTTGCCGAAAAATCTTTCAGCAAACAGTGGCGCGAAAAGCATGGGAAAAAATAAAATACATCATCCAAATTTCTTACAGTTTGGGAATCTGATTCCCAAACTGTAAGAATAAAATTTCGGAATACCTTACCATTTACTTTCCAACGGAAATTCAATTATAACCTGGTAAACTACCCCGGAAGGCTTCAGCAGACTTTCGTAAAGAATGATTTTATTGACCTGGAATTCCTGTAGAAAATCATGCCGGTGGGTTGCAATGGCTTCCTGAAAAAGTTTCTTGTGCTCTATTCTATTGATACGGCCAATGGTGAGATGGGGAACAAAGTTCTGTCTGTCGCGGGGAAAACCAGCCTTGTTTAGATTATTCAATACTTTTTCACCCAATTGATGGATCGGTGTATCATTTTCCACGCCAAACCAAATAACACGTGGTTTGTAAGCGCTACCGAAGATACCTGTTCCAGCCATTTTCATGGAAAAGGCCTCCGTTTGTTCTGCTACCTGTTGCAAAGTTGTCCGGATAACAGGGAGTTTATCTTCCGGCGTTTTACCCAGAAATTTGAGTGTAAGATGAAAATTCTCCGGTTTCACCCAGCTGATTTTTTCCAACTGCAACGCATGACGGAGAGCCACGTAACTTTTCAAAAAATTTTCGTCCGGTGTAAGTTTTACAGCTACAAAGAGACGCTTCATAAATTGATTTTATTGAAAAGTAAAAATACTGAAATTCCCTCTATTTCCCATACTCAACACTAATTTTTGATTTTGAAGAAAGGAATTTTTTTCCATTTATGAATTTTTTTTACATTTGCCCCCTCGTTGGGGGATTAGCTCAGTTGGCTAGAGCGTTTGACTGGCAGTCAAGAGGTCATCGGTTCGATTCCGATATTCTCCACTGAAAATCAAAGGGTTACAACCACGGGTTGTCACCCTTTTTTGATGTGTAAATCCACTTCATTGTTACCCCCTGTTTTCCGGTTATCTTTCAACGTGCTCAAATGTTTACCTTTGCCAGGTGATTTAAATAGTTATGATAGAAAAAGAAAATAAACAGGATGACCGACCGGAAAAAGCACTGTTGGTAGGTTTGATAACTCCGGTTCAAAACAGAGAGAAAGTTGAAGAGTATCTCAACGAATTGGATTTTCTGGTGGAGACCGCCGGCGGGATAACCGTAAAGCGGTTTGTGCAAAAACTGAGTTATCCTAATCCGCAGACCTATGTTGGTTCGGGAAAGTTAGAGGAGATTTTTCAGTATGTTAAAGCTGAGGAGATTGATCTCGTGGTTTTTGATGACGAGCTGGGAGCATCACAATTACGAAATCTGGAAAAGGTGCTGGAGTGTAAGATACTCGACCGTACCAACCTGATTCTTGACATTTTTGCCAGTCGTGCTCAGACGGCACATGCCAAAGTGCAGGTTGAGCTGGCACAATACCAATACATGCTGCCACGGCTAACCCGTATGTGGACTCACCTTGAGCGGCAACGCGGGGGTATCGGCCTGCGCGGTCCGGGGGAAACGGAAATCGAAACCGACCGGCGTATCATTCGTGATAAAATCAGTTTGCTGAAAAAGCACCTTATCGAAATCGATAAACAGAAAGCTACCCAACGGAAAAATCGGGGAAAGATGGTGCGTGTGGCACTGGTGGGTTATACGAATGTCGGAAAATCGACAATTATGAACCTGCTAAGTAAATCGGATATTCTGGCGGAAAATAAGCTTTTTGCCACCCTCGACACCACCGTGCGCAAGGTAGTCATCGAAAACCTGCCTTTTCTTATGTCGGATACTGTGGGCTTTATCCGAAAACTTCCCACTGCACTGATTGAATCGTTTAAATCGACTTTGGATGAGGTGCGTGAGTCTGATATTCTCATTCATATCATCGACATTTCGCATCCCGAATTTGAAGACCAGATAAAAACCGTTAATGAAACGCTAACAGAAATTGGTGCCGGAGACAAGGATGTAATCATGGTTTTCAATAAGATAGATGCTTTCCGCTTTGTTTGCAAAGAGGGAGATGACCTGACGGAACCAATGCGCGAAAACATGAGCCTCGACGAGATGAAAGCCACATGGATGTCGCGCGAAAACCAGCCTTGTATTTTTCTGTCAGCCAAGACAAAGGAAAACTACCCTGAATTTAAAAAACTACTGTACGACCATATCCGCGCTGTGCATGCTGTAAGATATCCGTACAATGATTTTTTGTATTAATATACCTTAATTCAGCCTGAGAATTAGTGTTCTGCATCACATTTTGTTTTCCGGAATAGTTGTAACTTTACAGTCCTAAAAACCGGAGTAAAGATGAACCATCCCGAAAAATCCCGGTTCTTTTGCACAAAAATAAAATTACCATCTAAAAATCACAAAAAATGATTTGGATTATTGTTCTGTCAGGAATTATTCTCGTGTCGGTTATTGTCCTTTTTTATTTTATGGTCAGAGGGTTTATCAATCCTGTGGACAGGTATAAAATCCCCGAGAACTTACCTTTTAAGGTTGATGAGGTACAAATTCCTCTTCCTGATGGCCGGCACCTGTATGGCTGGTGGATTCTGACAGACAAAAATGCGCCCACCATTATTTTTGCCCATGGCTGGGGCCGTAGTGTGCGGCGCATGTTACCCTATTTGAAGCAGTTTTGTTGTAAAGGATTTAATATGCTGGCTTTTGATGCGCGAGGTCATGGCAACAGCGACCCGGACAAATACTCCAATCTCGTAAAATTTGCCAACGATATTATTGCTTCCATCAATTTCATAGAGGATAACAGAAAAGTAGATAATCCGGAATTTTACCTTGTCGGGCTGTCCATTGGCGGTGCAGGTTCCATCTATGCCGCCGGTCACGACAAAAGAATAAAAAAGGTAGTTACCGTGGGAGCTTTTGCCCATCCTGCCTCGGTCATGAAAAAACAATTTAATGACCATCATATTCCTTACTACCCCATGATTTGGCTGATGTTCAGGTATTTAAGAGTTTTCCAACACCTTGATTTAAATAAAATTGCTCCCGAAAAACACATTGCCAATGCAAAAGCCTCCTTTTTGTTGGTTCACGGAGAGGATGACAAGACGGTTCCGGTGGAAGAAGGAAAACGACTGGCACAAGCGGCTGGTGGTCGTGCCGAATTATGGATTATCCCCCACCGCGGACATTCCGATTGTCACCTTGAACCGGGATTTTGGAAAAAAGTCATTGGCTTTATGAATGGGTAAACATTAGGATATTTTGCGGATTCCTGCAATGTATAATTGGCAAAAGCCTTAATTTAGCCCCAAATTATTTCCCATGAAACGAATTCATTTACTGTTACTTTCGCTGACTTCGGGATTACTGCTCGCGGCTGCCTGGCCGCAACATGGTTTTACGCCGCTAATTTTCGTTGCGTTGGTACCCTTGTTTTTTGTGCAACAGTATCTCGGCGATACCGACCGTAAAGGTATGTTTTGGCTATCATGGCTTGCCTTTTTCGTCTGGAATGCCCTGACTACATGGTGGATATGGAACTCAACAGCCGGAGGAGCTGTAACAGCCATTTTGTTCAATTCGCTTTTTATGGCAACAGTTTTTCAGGTTTTTCATATCTCTAAAAAATGGTTATTCAACAACCGGCGTGGTTTTGGGATTTTGATTTTTTACTGGATTAGCTGGGAATATTTTAATATGAACTGGGATCTGAC
>VAOZ01100509.1_pt1 | contig 13190 bp, 6 predicted proteins | sample 3394041 | NCBI WGS metagenome assembly VAOZ01 (sample SAMN08290431, study PRJNA428436) | hydrothermal vent metagenome | isolation source: Deep-sea hydrothermal vent chimney | place: Indian Ocean: Southwest Indian Ridge
CCATGGCATGGCCAGATGCGGTGAAAGACATGAACGATGGCAGGGTGGATCTGATCGACATGATCCGCACACCGAAGCGTATTGGAGAATACGAGTTCTCTCACCCGGTTACCATCATCATGCAAGCGTTGTTTCGTAACAGTAACGAGGCGAAAATCCATGGTCTCGACTCTATTGACGGGCATACTGTAGCCCTGTTGGAAGACGACATTGCCGACGAAAGACTGGCCGGACGGCACGGGTTCGACCGTCTTATAGTGAAGAGCAAGGCACAGGGATTTCTGGCGCTGAATTCGGGGATAGCGGATGCATTCTTTACGGCTGAACAGCCGGGGCTTTATTTCATCAGGAAATATGATCTGAAGCATGTTGATCTGGCCGCCGTGGCACTGTGGCCACAGGACTACTGTTTTACCGCCAGAAAAGGTAACACGGCTATTATTGCGCTGCTTAATGGCGGGCTAACCAGGCTTGAACACTCCGGCGAATACGCCAGAATTATTGCAAAATGGACCGTACGACCGAAAAGCTGGATAGACAAGCACGCCGTCCGGATCATTGCAGCTATCGTGACCCTGTTCATCATGGCGCTGGGCCTGTGGCTGTGGGTATTCCTGTTGCGCCGAACCGTAAGGCAGCGCACCGCCGCACTGAACGACGAACATGCGTACCTGCAACAAAGTAAAGAAAAGTATCGAGGTCTGCTGGGTTCCATGCCCAGTGCCCTGCTGGTCATTCATGGTGGCATGGTTGTATACGCCAACCCTGCTGCATTGACGCTGTTTGGCATGGGAACTTCAGATGTAGATCTTCCAGTCGCGAACCTTGTACCTAACCGCCGTGCTGATGTTATTCATGGGCAAATCAGGCGAATCCTCGATGTACCACAAACATTTCCGGCGGTGGAGGGGATCCTTTCGCGTCTGGATGGATCGAACTTTGACGCAGAAGTGAGGGCCGCGCCATGCGAGTATCAGGGCAATCCTGCAGTGCAGCTTATTGTTCAGGATATTGCCGTTCGCAAGCGGTCAGAGGCGGACACGAAGCGACTATTATCCATTATCGAAACCAGCTCGGACTTCATCGGTATGGCGGATGCTGAAGGTCATGTGATATATGTCAATCCAGCCGGGCGCCGAATGGTGAATTTACCCATTGATATTGATGTGAGAGGTATGCGGGTGGCGGACTTTCACCCGTCCGTCGAAGCGGAGCGAATGCGTGCCACTATTTTCCCTCATCTTCTCAAGCATGAGGGTTATCAGACGGAACTTCTGTTCCAGTATCGGAGTGGGGACGAGATACTTACGCTGGCTACGTTTAGCGTACAAAAAAATGCGGATGGGACGGCGGCCAGCTATTCCATCATTGCTCGTGATATCCGCAAGGATCGGGAAGAACAGCAGAAAATAGAACATGCCCAGCGGCTGGAGTCACTCGGTGTCCTGGCTGGCGGCATTGCGCATGATTTTAATAATATCCTTACCGCTGTCCTTGGTAATGCGGTGTTGGCTGAGCGCCAGGCTGCCCTGCACCCCGAAGAAATACCGAAGTATCTGGCCAATATTGTGATGTCCAGCGAAAAAGCAGCTGAATTGTGCAAGCAGATGCTGGCCTACTCCGGCAGGGGTCGGTTTGTGGTCAAGGCGCTGGATATCTCCGATCTGGTGGAGGATATTACCAAGCTGCTTGAGGTTTCTATCGCCAAAAACGTCGTTATCAAATACCAGTTGGCGGAACAGCTCCCCCCCATAGCGGCGGATGCGGCACAGATGCAGCAGGTAATTATGAATCTGGTTATCAATGCTTCGGATGCTATCGGTGAAAAGAGCGGCGTGATTTCCATTGCTACCGGGGTCATGTTTGCGGATTACAATTATTTGAAAAGCACCTGCCTGGATGAAGATATTCCCGAAGGCCGCCATGTATTCCTTGAAGTGTCCGATACAGGTTGCGGTATGGATCGGGAAACCCGCCAACACATCTTCGAGCCATTCTTTACCACCAAGTTTACCGGACGTGGCTTAGGCATGAGCGCGGTGCTGGGAATTATACGTGGACACCACGGTACATTGAAGTTGTACAGCGAATTGGGGCGAGGAACCACATTCAAGGTGCTCTTTCCTGTATCCATGGATACAGCCAAAGCTACCGAGAAAGAGGGGGGCGGCGAGGCGCTATGGCAGGGTGCCGGAACCGTCTTAATCGTGGATGATGAAGAAACTATTCGGGAGACCGCTGCCATGATGCTGGAGAGCATGGGGTTTACGACCCTTACAGCGGAAAATGGGCTGGATGGTGTGGAAACCTATCGTCGACACCAGGAGGAAATCGTGGTGGTTTTGCTGGATATGACCATGCCCAAGCTGGATGGCAAAGGTTGTTTTCGCGAGCTCCGGCGAGTGAACAGGGATATTAAAGTTATTCTGTCCAGTGGTTACAATGAACAGGAAGCTACCAGCCATTTCTCTGGCAAGGGGCTGGCGGGGTTTATCCAGAAGCCCTATCGTCCCGAAGATCTGGCAAAGGCAATTCGCGCCATCATGGAATAGTAAATGTCGCTATGGTCTTCCGGGAAAATATTTGATGAGTCATGCGATTTTGTGGTGAAAGTGAGTTAACGCAACCTGATGGAAACATTAAATTATTCTTAATGATGTATTGACAAGTAGTTTTTTTTTGTAGAGCGTTTAGACCTATGGGTGGGGAATTTATAGGTCGAAAATGGGTATCGTTATGTGTCGCATGCGTGCTTCTCGGTATGGCCGCCTGCCGAACCACGGTTCCCGAGCCCACCATGAAACTGGATGTTTCGTCCAAAGCTATTCCGAATTATTCCGAGTCTCTGCATAATATTGGTCCGCCGCGCGTGCAGAGATCATTCGCGGCCCATTTCTCCGACCTCAACCAGGACGGTAATGTGGATCTGCTGATAGGTGAGCGCAAACCTGATTCAGGCTTTCGTATTGAGTGGGGGGATGGCAAGGGGCATTGGCGCTTGCAGACCGTTCCTGGAGTTACAGGAGCAGATATGTCTCCCCGCGCTTTCGCTGTGGCTGATATGGATGGTGATGGCAAGCTTGAAGTGCTCGTTGGGGGGCAGGGAGACCAGAAGGGCCTGCAGATATGGAAGGCTGATACAAAGGGGAAGTATTACCTGGAATCTTCGCCAACAAAGACTGGCGACTTCCGTGCCGTCGCAACCGCAGACCTCAATGGGGATGGGTGGCCCGATATTGTTGGCGTGAGGGATGACAGCCAGCGGGACGGCGGAATTTTTGTCTGGCTGAACAACGGTCACGGTGGCTGGATCCCTTATATAGGACCGATGGTGGAAGGTATATATACGGGTGTGGTCATAGCGGATGTCAATGGCGATGGACATCCTGATATTATCGCCTCCCGCCGTGGTGGATATGGTGCTCAGGGTTTGGCGGATGGATTCTGGCACCAGGTGGGTGGTGTGCAAATCTGGCTTGGAGATGGTGGCGGTTCGGTCCGCTGGAAGCCCAAGTTTCTAGCCACTGAAAGTGATGCGGAATCCGTTACGGTGGCAGATGTGAATGGTGATGGACGGCTGGACATCGTCGCCGGGTTGTATCAGCAGGGGATTGACCTGTTCCTGGCCAACAAGAAAGGCGGCTGGGACAAGCAGCGGGTCACGAATAAGGGAACATGGGGAAAGGTACGCGTGGGTGATCTGGACGGGAACGGACGGCGCGAACTGGTTGCGGCCTCCCTGGTTGGTCAGGGACTCGGGCTCTGGCAATGGTCCGATGGAGGGCTTCTGGGTAGCGGCGGGTTCCATGCGCTGACGAGGTGGCTCCCGAATCGCGGTGTGTATACCGATCTGGACTTGGGGGATGTGTATAATAAGGGGACGCTGGATACTGCCGCATTGCGTGCTGATGGCGCTCTGGAGGTCTGGTCGGTAAGAAAGTCCACACCATTGCCCTTCACGCATTTTCCGGGCTTGCCGATCGGACAGCCCCTGACGACGTACTTTGATACCGCATCTGCGCATGTGGATGTGGTGAGAAGCCAGGATATGGATGCATGGCTGGCCAGCCTGGGTGAGGCACCCGGGAATTTATATTTTCGTATTCTTGGCAAGGCAGATATTCGTTCTATCCATACCGAGGTGTTTCCCAGCAACGAGGCGCTTTCCAGAGCGCGCGCGGAATCGGTAGCGGCCATACTACGCAAACATGGTGTTCCAGCCGCGCAGATGAGTATTGAAGCCTTGGGAGACAAGAATCCGCGCCCTCCCGGACTGGGCCCAGAGGTGCTACGGCAGAACCGCATTGCCTGGGTGGAGGCTTATCCACTCCGCTCCGTACGCATTCCTCCCTCCGTGAAAGCATCGTCACGTGGTGACCTGTATCATGTCAAGGAAACCAGGACATTCAAGACGATTGATGGTATTCCGGAATACAGGGTTGGTCCCGGAGATTTGTTATCTATTACGATGTGGCAGGGTGGGTTGCCTACAACATACAAGGTGACGGTGCAGATCAATGGCACCGTATCCCTGCCATTTTTTGAGGCGGTACCGGTGAATGGAATGACGCCGAGTGAGATTGATACGTCCATGACACAGTCTATGAAGAAGTTTGTGCGCCACCCGAGGGTGGACGTACTCGTGCTTAAGCCACGGAGCAAGACCGCGACTATTTTTGGCCGGATCCGAGATCTTACCCGTCAGCCGACGGGGCCGGGGACCTACTTTCTTAAGGGGAAAGAGACGTTGGTGGACTTTATATCGCGTGTGGGTGGACCGATGAGGGATGCGGATTTGACCAAAGTACAGTTGATCCGTGATGGCAAGACCATTATTCTGAACCTGGACCGCGCCATTAAACAGGCGGACTGGCGTGAGAATGCTATCATTGAGAACGGAGATACGATTTTTGTCCCGTCAACGGAGCATTCCAAGCGGCGCGTCTATGTGTTGGGGCAGGTGAAGAAACCCGGAATTGTAGAGTATGATGGCAACATTAATTTGCTGGATGCCATCTCGAAGAGTGGTGGTTTTAGCGATCATCCCTATTATCCTGATATTCGAGTGATCCGGGCGGACCGGGACAGGCCATTGATTATGGCTGTGAATTTCAGTCGTTTGCTGGAGCAGGGTGACCTGACACAGAATCTGGCACTCAGGGACAAGGACGTGGTCATTATTCCGCGTAGCCCTGTCGGTAATTGGAATCAGTACCTCAAGGATATTTCGCCGTCGCTGAATCTGCTGCTCTTCAAACCATTGAATGCAATTTACGAGGTCCAACTGATTCGTAGAATCAGTTCCTTACTTAGTGCCCGACCATGACAGATTCAGCTTACATTGCCGCTGGCTACGAACTTAACCTGGATGAGTACTGGCAGATTATTCTTCGCCGGCGCTGGGTCATTCTGGGCTGCGCCTGCTTTTTGAGCATCTTTGGCTGGCTGATTACCTGGATGGTTCAGCCGCCACCATTGTATGCTTCCAGTGCTTCGGTGAAGATAACGGAGTCCACTGATATCGCGGGACTACTGCTGCAGAATGTTTCATTCAGTCCCGTGGATAATATGAGTACGCAGCTTGCGCTGGTGAAATCATATGCCGTGGTGCAAATGGTAGCCAAGCGACTGGGTCTGATTCCAAAGCATCTGACGAGTGCTGAAATACGCGCCAATCCATCCTATATGAACACGGTGCTTGATCTCAAGGAAGATGTGAGCGCGGTGCGGGAGGGGTCAAGCAGTATCATTACCATCAAGACGAAGTCGTCCAGTGCCGGGTTTGCCCGCGACCTGGCCCAGGCCGTGGCCGAGGAATTTCGTACGTATGATGCCAGGGAGAAGAACAAGCGTGTTATACACGCCAAGAAATTTATTCAGAAACAATTGGTGCTGATAGGTAATCGTCTGAGGAAATCCGAAGAGACACTGAGGGATTATCGCGAAAAAAATAACCTTTCAAATGGAGAAAGCTCCAAGGTGATGGGCAAGATGGTGGCCGATCTTGAACAGGAATTCCGCCGCCAATCGGGGCATTTAAATGACCTTCGGTTTGCGATGGCTCAACTGAGGGAACGTATCCAGCGAGGCGGATGGGATCACAAGGCTGTGTCGGTTTCAGGCAAGGTTAGTGAGTACTTTGATTTACTGAACAAGCGGCTGGTGGAAATGGCGCTGAAGCGCACGAGGCTGCTCACTGTTTTCACGAAGTATCACCCTGAAATTAAGGAACTGAATTCACAGGCTGCGGATATTCTCGCCAGTATGGTGGGTGAATTGGGTCAGCAGGTGCGTATGACCCGGCAACGGATGAATGATTTGCAAAAAAGCATCGGTGCCGCAGAACGGAAATTCCGTGGAGTCCCGGAACAGGTGCTGGAATTAAACCGCCTGGAGCGCAATGCCAGCACCAATACAGATCTGTATAGCATGTTGGAGAAAAAATATCAGGAAGTGCAGATTAGAGCAGCGGAGAAGGTGGAGGAAGTCAGCCTCCTACATCCTGCTTTAGTTTCGCATCGGCGCATTAATTCGGTGCATACGGGTCGGACAATTGTTGCCGGATTTATTCTTGGGCTTGCGCTGGGTCTGATTATTTCGCTTGTACTGGAGTCCCTGGATACTTCTGCGGGATCTATGGAGGAAGTGGAATCCTCCCTTGAGGTGCCGGTCATTGGTTCCATCCAGCACCTGGCGCATGAAGACGCAGTAGAACTATTTTCCGGTACGAAAGGGCTAGCGAGTAGTGGCGACGGGTTGGAGAGGCAGATGCGTCTGGTTGCGCATTTTGCACCGGCATCTGCCGTGGCTGAGTCCTATCGCGGGATACGCACCAATCTTCTGTTTTCGCAATTGGGAAAATATCGTGTGATTGTGATTACCAGCGCAACCCTCAAGGAAGGAAAAAGCATGGTATCCTCCAATCTGGCTATGGTTGTGGCACAGCAGGGTGCTCGCGTATTACTGATTGATGCGAATATGCGTGACCCGGTACAGCATAAACTCTTTGGCTTGGGGCGCGAGCCGGGTTTGAGCGATTACCTGTTGGGACAACTTCCATGGCAAAAGGCCACGCGACATATTTCCGATGTAATGCTGGGGGATTTTGGTGTAGATCACGTGCTGATGACCCCCGGTCTGGACCAGCTGGATATCCTGACCAGTGGCCGTAGTGTAGCGAATTCATCCGATTTGCTTGCTATCCCCGCGATGACGGAGTTGCTTGGGCAGGCGCGGCAAGAATACGATATGGTGATCGTCGATATGCCGCCGTTATTGCATACAGCGGATGCAAATGTCGTGGCAGGTGAGGTGGATGGTGTTTTGCTTGTCTATCATATGGGTACGGTAACGCGCGGTGCATTAAGGCGCGCGAAGAAGAGCGTCGATGCCGTTGGCGGGAATGTTGCTGGTGTTGTTCTGAATGGTATTCGCGGCGAGTTTTCGCCTGATTTTAGCAAGGGCAGTAAAGTAGATCGCTATTATGGGCGCGATGAGCGTGCCGAAGGTCATGCCAGCGTGTTGCGGAGATGCAGCGACTGGATACGGGCGCGAGGGCGAGAGGGGCAGGCCTAGGGCTGCCTTTTACCCACAAATCGCCGTGGTGATTGCGTTAGGCCTTTGTTTGTCATGGATTCTGAGGAAGGAGACCGTGAGCGTGTATATGGATGGCCGACGAGGGATTCGATACGGACAAAGGAACAGGTAAGGACGCGGTAGTATTTGTGAGCAGTGCAGGCTCCTAGATGCCAGTCGGGGGGGGGGATGAAGATGAGTTGACCACACGGCAGTGACGGTATCGAATGAATAGAGTGTGGCAAGGAAAACGAACGTATGGAGTGAGTGGAAATATATGAGTACCCTGAAGGTTCGCGTGCCTGTCCCTCCTGCGGTATTAATTACGTTCGTGGTCGTGGCGCTCCTGTTATATCCGGTCTATCTGGTTGAGCCGGAGTCGGGGCGCATGATCGCGATGGTATGTGGCGGGATGATGTTGGTGGTGGTTGCTTTTACCAGTATGGAACTGGCGCTATATCTGCTTATCCTGTCCACGTTGCTCTCTCCAGAGATACAGCTTGGCGATAGAACAGCGTCAGCTAACGGTTCACGTGGTATTACGCTCCGGCTGGATGATATATTGCTGACCATCATTAGCCTGACCTGGCTATTTCGTATGGCGGTTAGCAAGGGTTTGGGTCTGGTGCGAAGTACGCCGATTAATCAACCAATTGTCTGGTACTGGCTGGCCACGGTGCTGGCGACCTTTATCGGTTTTTCTGCCGGGCGCGTGGGTATTTATGGTTTCTTTTTTGTGTTGAAATATTTTGAATACTTTGTGTTGTTTTATGCCATTATTAACCAGACGCATGAGGAAGCGGTTATCAAACGTTACCTCATGGTGATGTTATCCGTTTGTTTTGTGGTAAGCATCGTTGGTATTATGGAAATCCCCGGAGGCGGGCGAGTGACCGCGCCGTTCGAGGGGCGGATGGGTGAGCCGAACACGCTTGGTGGCTATCTGGTGCTTATGTTCGCAGTGGTCCTGGGGCTATTTCTTAACGAAGTCGATAAAATGAGGCGCTGGCGCTGGGCGGGATTGATGGTGCTTATCCTTCCCCCATTGGCATACACGCAATCGCGTTCATCTTACCTTGCTCTCATGGTGGTGATAGGTCTGTTCATTTTGTTTTCCCAACGCAAGCGATTTTTAATTGGCTTCACTATTGCTGCCATTTTTTTATTGCCTTTCATATTGCCGGGGGACATCATTCATCGGGTAGCCTATACCTTTGATCAAGAACACCAAAGCGGCCAGCTCAAGGTGGGGGGAGTGCGCATTGATACATCCACCAGCGCGCGTTTGCATTCATGGAACCGGGTCTTTACCAAAGATATTTTTAAACATCCCCTACTGGGCGTTGGTGTGACGGGAGGGAGGTTTATGGATGGTCAGTATCCGCGGGTGCTCTATGAAACTGGAATTGTGGGCCTGCTTTTGTTTTTATGGTTGTTGCGCCGTATATGGGTGTTGCTCAGGACATGTTACAGGGAATTATCCGATCCCGCCCTCAAGGGAATGGCGCTGGGTACGTTGTGTGGTTTCGGCGGATTGATGGTCCATGCCATTGGAGCCAATACATTTATTATCGTGCGCATCATGGAGCCGTTTATGATTTTGGTTGGTTTATCGCTGGCAGCATTGGTGATCGAGCAGAAAAAACTTCCGGCGGCTTGAAAAATAGCTGTGCTGCGTAATGGGGTTATCACCGTGATAAGGAGGAGGCCTGCCATAAGGTATTCCGCGATACTACGGGCGGTTCTTCTCCTCGGACTTATGGGGTGGGCCCATGTGGTTTGGGCGGGGTCGCTGACGGTTCAGCATGCCCGTTTGTGGACAGCGCCGGATCATACACGGCTTGTCCTGGATTTAAGTGGCCCGGTGGACTATCGGGTATTCCGTCTGAAATCACCGGAACGCATCGTGGTGGATATGCGCCAAACATCGCTGCACACCAGACTGGATGGGTTGGTCAGGAAGGGTTCAGTGCTGGCGGCGATTCGTCACGGAAAATCGAAGGAAGGAACGCTACGTCTGGTGATGGATGTGAAAGAAAAGGTACGTCCCCGGTCTTTTTTGCTCAAACCCATGCACGGCAAGCCTTACCGTCTGGTCGTGGATTTAATGCGCCAGAAGAAAATGCGCCCGGTGGTGGTTACCGCGCGAGTGCGAGTGCATGCGCGTAAACGGATTATCATCGCGGTGGATGCCGGACATGGTGGCGAAGATCCGGGGGCGACAGGCCCACATGGTGTCAAGGAGAAAAATGTGACTCTGGCCGTAGCCAAAAGGCTGGCTCGAGAGATTAATGCGCAACCGGGTATGCGGGCGGTCCTGATTCGTAAGGGCGATTATTTTGTTCCATTGAAGCGGCGCGTGCAATTGGCGCGGAAGGCCAAAGCAGATTTAATCATCAGCATTCATGCGGATTCAGTTAGGCAGCGGAGCGTTTCTGGCGCTAGCGTTTATACGATGTCTGAAAAAGGTGCATCGGATCATGTGGCTGCCATGTTGGCCAGGAAGGAGAATGCCTCGGATGCTATTGGCGGCGTCCGGCCGGGGGAGGTTCGGGATCCTCTCGTGAGCCGCATCCTCGCAGATCTTGTCAAACGTGACAGCCTGAACAGCGCCGAATTGCTGGCGGACGAGATGCTGAAACATATCCGGCGTATCGGACCTATCAAATACAGCGTTCCCAAACATGCCCGATTTGTTGTGCTGGGAGCGCCGGAAATTCCCAGCGTGCTGGTGGAACTGGATTATATCTCTAATCCGAGGCGGGAACGGTTGTTGCGTAGCCCCAGGCATCAGAAACAGTTGGCCACGGCCTTATTTCAGGCAAGCAAGGCATTCCTGCGGCAGCAAGGGCGGTTGCCATCCCCAAGGCGGAAAGCACGACTCTCGATCCCCGGCGCATCGAAATCATGATGGTTTCCTGATCAGGCCATGTATTTAAGGTTACTGGGATTTTTACGGCCTTATCGTATGCGCGTGGGCGTCGCCATGGCTTGCATGGTGGCACTGGGCGGGACCACTGCGGCGCTGGCATGGTCCTTGAAACCGGCGCTGGATGAGGCATTGTCGGGAAAGGATCCAAGCCTGATCTACCTTATCCCTCTCCTGATTATCGGCTTATACGTCATCAAGGGTGGCGCTTACTACGGACAGGCCTACTTGATGGGCTATGTGGGGCAAAAGGTAATCTACGATCTGCGCAATAGTGTTTACGATCATCTGACCAGGCAGTCTCTGGGTTTTTTTGCGCATCGTAAAACAGGTGAGCTGTTGGCGCGTATCAGCTATGATGTAACACTGGTGCAGGCAGCGGCCAGTACCTCCGTCACGGCCCTGATGCGGGATTCGGTGAGTATTGTATTCCTGCTTGGCGTAATATTCTTTCAGGACTGGACCCTGGCACTCATTGCCATGTTGGTTTTTCCGTTGGTCATTTATCCCATTGCCCGGTTTGGCAAGAAGATGCGGCATGCGAGTTCGGATGGTCAGGTTTCCATGGGGGAGTTGACCAGCCTGGTTGAAGAAACCGTGGGTGGAATTCGTGTGGTGAAGGCATTCGGAATGGAGGATTACGAACGTGAGCGATTCCGCCGGCTTACGGGTGATTTCCTCCATCACCAGATGCGCATCTTTCGCGTTCAGGCGCTATCCTTCCCTATCATGGAACTGCTGGCCGGTTTTGGCATCGCCGGTGTGCTGTTTTATGGTGGATTGCGCGTGGCTTCCGGCGAAACCACTGCGGGTACGCTGGTATCTTTTCTGGCGGCGCTGATTATGCTCTATGAGCCGGTCAAGCGGCTTTCGCGCGCTAATAATGAGATTCAGCAGGGGCTGGCGGCATCCGAACGGGTGTTTGAGGTGCTGGATGAACATGTAGCGGTGGAGGATGCGCCGGATGCCATTGATCTGCCCGGTTTTTCCAAAAGTATTCGTTTTGACCATGTGGCGCTTCAGTATGAGGGGACGGATAAACAGGTGCTGTCCGATGTTAGCTTTGATGTGCGGGCAGGTGATGTGGTGGCTTTGGTAGGGCGCAGTGGCGCGGGCAAGACATCGCTGGTCAATTTATTGCCTCGCTTTATGGATGTGACCGGTGGTGCGGTGCTGGTTGATGGTCTTAATGTGCGGGAGCTGACGCAATCCTCCCTGCGAGCATGCATAGCGATGGTGACGCAGGAAATTATTCTGTTTAATGACACTGTACTGAACAATATTGCCTACGGCCTTGAAGACATTGAGCAGGCGCAGGTGGAGGAGGTTGCAAAGGCGGCCAATGCGCACGGTTTTATTATGAAACTGCCGAAGGGATACGACACCCTGATCGGCGAGCGCGGCGTGATTCTCTCCGGTGGCCAGCGACAGCGTCTTTCCCTGGCACGCGCACTGCTCAAGGATGCGCCGGTTTTAATTCTGGATGAGGCCACCAGTAGCCTGGATACGGAGTCCGAACGCCTGGTGCAACAAGCTATCGACCGCTTGATGAAGGGACGCACCGTAGTTGTAATCGCCCATCGCCTCTCCACCATTCGTCATGCTGACCGTATTGTTGTGCTGGATGATGGCAGGGTTGTTCAGATGGGGACGCATGACGAATTGCTGGAGCAAGGTGGTATGTATGCTGAGCTATATCACATGCAATTTGAAGCCCAGCAGGTTGTTATGGCTAGTCCGAGCGTGTGAAAGGTCGCTTTGTCGCTTGGCTTGTGCCACGGATGATTCGTTCCATCTACCTGTTTCTGGCCCATACGATACACTGGCAATGGGCGGGTCTCCCTTATTCGAACGAGATGCCGGAGCGCTATCTTTATACTTTCTGGCATGCCCGCATGCTCATGATGCCCAAGCCGTTCCGAAAAACACTTTTTGGAAATGGACACCGAACATTTTTTGGCTATATGCTGATTTCCGAACATCAGGATGGTGGGTTTATTGCGGAAGCCATGTATCTGTTAGGTATTCGGACGGTACGTGGCTCTACGACCCGTGGTGGAAAAAGGGCTATGTTGAAAATGATTCGCGCGGTCAGGGATGAATACTGCAACCTGGGGATTACACCCGATGGTCCCAAAGGTCCGCGGGAGGTCGTACAGAAGGGCACTGTACAGCTTGCCATGAAGACTGGCCTTCCGGTCGTGCCGGTTTGCTATGCCGCCAGCCGCTGCTGGCGGGTGGATTCATGGGACAGATTTTATATTCCCCAACCCTTTTCACGGGCTGTGTTTGTGTTTGGCGCACCGCTTCCTATTGCAGCGGATGAACCAATGGGTGAGGCGCTGGAGAAGGTACAGCAAGGTATGGATGCCGCGCAGCATGCGGCCGATCATTATTTTGATTAACACCTGCCTGAACTATTCATAAATCGCCGCGATGATTGCGCAGGTCCTTTGTTTGCAACGTATTCCGAGGAAGGAGCCCGTAACCCATCTTTTGCCATGGATTTATTTTACATGGCAATCGTTGCGCCCATGTATATTCGTCAGACCGCGACCCGCCGTAAAAAATATATTGCACAAACACCTGTTTTGCTTCAGTTGGAATTGGACAAATGCCCTGTTTGAATAAGAGACATTCAAACGAAGGAGCATGGCATGACAACCAAGAGAAGGCAGTTCAGTCC
>VAOZ01240559.1_pt1 | contig 13182 bp, 5 predicted proteins | sample 3394041 | NCBI WGS metagenome assembly VAOZ01 (sample SAMN08290431, study PRJNA428436) | hydrothermal vent metagenome | isolation source: Deep-sea hydrothermal vent chimney | place: Indian Ocean: Southwest Indian Ridge
AGTATTCGCACCATACCTCGTTCCCACGCTCCTGCGTGGGAACGCATAGGGTGACGACGTAAGCTGAGGTATGGGTTCCCACGCAGGAGCGTGGGAACCGGGACAAATCTGAGGGGTGAGTCGTTACTATGCGGATACTTGTGCAACGATTAATAGGTAGTGTCCGTCCATAAATGCGGATGATTTAGAAAATACGTAATATTGTTCCCGACTGTGCTTATTGTAGATAGCGAACGGTAAGAGTATCGACACATGAATCCTTTTTATTTTGGGAACTCCAGAGAACCTTTGTTTGGCGTTTACCACCCCCCTATAACTATGGGAATCCGAAATTCTGCCATTTTAATATGTCCTCCTTTGGGACGTGAGTATATTCGCACTCACTGGGCTTTGCGTAGGTTGGCAGATCAGTTGGCTCAGGCAGGCTCTCACGTTTTGCGATTCGACTATTTTGGCAACGGTGACTCGGCGGGTGAAAGTGGCGAAGGAAATGTGGAGCGTTGGCAAAACGATATTCGTACTGCTGCAAATGAGTTGCTGGAGCTTTCCGGCGTGCGGCGAATTTCTATTGTTGCTTTACGTGCCGGCGCAGCATTAGCTGCGACTACGAATAATCTTGATGCCAGTAACCTTGTTTTGTGGGATCCCGTCATCACTGGCCATACTTATCTCGATGAGCTGCATGGTGTATATCAAACCAAGCTGGAAGCTTACAACAAGATCCGCAGTCAGCGTGTCGAAGAAACACCCGGCGAATTACTGGGATTTCCGCTTCCCGCAAGCATGCGGAGTTCGATTGAACAACTCGATATTTTATCCGGGTTTCACAATAAAGCTGACAGCATCTATGTTTTTTCTTCTCAAAAAACCAATGGCCTATCGCAGTTACAGAAAATGCTTGAGCAATGCTGCGGCAGCACGTTTCACGGAGAAATTATCAATGATGCAGGCGATTGGGATCAGGTTTCCAAGGTCGGTGATGCCTTTTTGCCCACCAGTATTCCTATTGCCATAGCGAAGACGTTTGAAGGAAAATAATTATGCAGGAGCAGGCTTATACTTTCGGCAATTCGGCGCTCCTGGTAGGGATATACACCAATACTCCAGAAGGTACGACAAAAAATAACGCACCAACTGTTTTACTACTTAATTCTGGCCTGCTCCATCGCGCCGGCCCATTCCGTTTGCATGTAGATCTTGCACGCAAGCTGTCTGTGCTTGGTTTCCCGGTTTTTCGGTTCGATCTTTCCAGCATTGGTGACAGCGGAAAACATCACGATAGTCGTCCCCGCGAAGAACAGATATTGTCGGATATAAAACAAGCTATGGATTTTCTATCCGCATGCAAAGGTGCGAAAAAATTTGTAGCGATGGGTTTATGCACTGGCGCAGACAATGCACATAAAATCTCGGTACGAGATGCAAGAATATGCGGCGCTGTATTTCTTGATGGTTATTGCTACCCTTCCACAGGTTATTACCTTCGGCTTTATGGTCAAAAGTTATTAAACCCCGCTGTTTGGTGGCGAGCAGTCAAAAGAACTGTTCTCAAACCAATGCCACGAAACGACGAATTGTCCGATGCCAATGACCAGAGAGAAGATAATTATTTTTGGAAACTTCCACCAAAGCAGAAAACAAAGTCTGAACTAAAAATACTAGTTAATCGTAACGTAAATTTACTCTATATCTATACTGGGTCAAATGACTTTGTTAACTACAAGAATCAGTTGGCAGCCAGCATGAAATCCATCAAGTTCGGAAACCAACTACAGGAAGAATACCTGAAAGATGCCGAGCACACTTACCCATTAAGTATAGATAGAAAACAGATGATGAGTATAATCTGTGACTGGATGCAAGAAAAATATTCTGGGGCAGGTTAACTATTCAATCCTACGAAGCTCTGCCCCGGTATATACATATTTATTTGTATAATAAAAATGCCCGACCATTACATAAGCTTCAATAAATTCGGCCACTTCTCGGTTGAATAAGTCGATAGAAAATTTATTTCTCAGAATATCAAATTCAATTTGAACTTCTTTAAAGTCTAAATATATATTCTTAATTGGAAAAAGGCATTTATAAACACTTTCCTTGGCACTAAAAATAATCTTGGCCCAGTCAGGATGGCCGGGTTCAGATACATGGGTTATCCATTGTTTTTCCTTTTGCCTGCAAACAAGTGACGTTATCTCTTCTTCCAGCGGCGCAATATTTTCTATGTCAACACCTAGTCCTGCAATACGCTTATCCCTTGATGCGACAACAATACAATTATCACGACAGTGACTTATACTTCCCACGATACCCGGTGGCCAGAGTGGTTCCCGGTTATTGCCCACTAATAGAGGAAAATTATCTATTCCCGATTTCTTCAACACTTCACGGGCGCACAATCGTCCTGCTGTAAATTCCCGATACCGTTTAGTCGCCACATTAGGCACACAATCTTGTTCTTCTGGATAAATCTCACCCCCCCACATTTCTGGAGTTGCATGCTGCATGATCACTTGTTTGGAAAATAAATTGTTTGTCATTTTTTATATCAATAACGCCCATGCTGCCGTGCGTTTTATTTCCCAAGTACGTCGCCGATTTCGGCAAAATAAGATTAAGTTAATGGGATTGAAGTGACTACAAGTACTAATAAGTACGTTGATTATGCGACATATAAATCATGTTTAAAGCTTGAGTTATCCCCACGAATTTTTACTGGTTACCACGCTCCGCGTGGGAACCCATACCTCGATCGATGTGTTAATCCCGGTATGCATTCCCACGCCGGAGCGTGGGACCGAGAATTTCGTGTCGCATAATCAGTAACCCCATTAGTATATATAAACACCTAACCTGGATAAACCACAAGATAAGTACCTTAGAAATAATTTTCTACAAAATGCGCAGAAAATTATTTCTAAGGTACTAATATCATAAAAGCCTGAAATCATCGAACAGTTATTTACAGAAAAATCAATTGCGTCGAAATTTCTTTCTGATTTTTGTAAAAATCGAGTCGGTTTTTTCACTGGAAACGTCTTTGTCAGATGCTGAAGGCAGAATTCGCTCACAATGAGCGGCAATTTGCGCCAGGTTATCCATAAACATGGCCCTATGACTTATCGTGATATTCATTTCTTCTTTAACTCGGATAATAACCTGCATCGACAACAATGAATGCCCACCCAGGTCAATAAAATTATCGTGTAATCCTATTCCGTTTATTCCATCCATTCCTAATATTTCCTGCCATATCCTGGCGACTTTTTGTTCCATTTCACTTTGGGGTAATTCCTTCACCGGTGTGGCGATTGCCTGTCCAAAGGGCTTGGGTAAGGCTTTGCGATCCAATTTTCCATTTGGCGTTAAGGGGATGCTATCAATTTCCACAAAATGCTGAGGTATCATGTAATTGGGCAATTTACTTCGCAACTGCTTACGTAAGTCAGTGATGGTTGTTTGCTTATTGTTCACTGAAACGTAGTATGCCACCAGCCTGACATCACCCGGTGTATCCTCTCTTACGATGACAACACCCTGACTGATGGCATCAATTTTCATCATAACATTTTCAATTTCACCTAATTCAATCCTGAAGCCTCTTACTTTTACCTGATTGTCCATACGGCCCAGGTATTCCAGGCGCCCGTTCGGCAGATATCGAACAAGATCTCCTGTTCGATATAATTTTGAATTCTCTTGCCGAGAAAAAGGATTATCAATGAAACGTTCAGACGTTAACTCAGGACGTTGCAGATAACCACGGGCAAGGCCCTGCCCACCGATACAGAGCTCACCCGTCACACCTGGTGGAACAGGTTGCATATTGCGATCAACAACGTAGATCTGGGTATTGGCAATGGGTCTGCCTATAGAAATAACACCCTCACTCACATTCACCCTGTGGCATAGTGACCATATCGTAGTCTCAGTCGGCCCATACATATTCCAGACGCTTTCGGCACGTTGACTCAGCGCCGTCGCCAATTCCAGATCCATTGCCTCTCCACCGCACAAAACCTTTAATTGCCTAGAACTCTTCCAGCCTGCACTCAACAATAATCGCCAACTGGCGGGTGTCGCCTGCATGACCGTAGCATTAGAGGATGTCAACCTGGCAAGCAGTCTGAGGCCATCGGATGCGTCATCGCGACTAACAATGACCGTCTTGCCGCCTACGACAAGCGGCAAAAACAATTCCAGTACGGCGATATCAAACGACAATGTGGTGAGTGCCAGCATAACATCCGTATCACGGAAACCAGGAGATCGGCTCATGCTGAACAGAAAATTCACGACGGCGCGGTGAGTAATCTCCACCCCTTTAGGCTTACCCGTCGAGCCAGAGGTGTAAATAACATAGGCAAGATTTTCAGGTGTTGAACCGGGATCAAGATTATCTTCACTGTTGATTGAAACGGCCGGCCAGTCCGTGTCCAGACACAACACCTTGCCATGTATTTCGGGCAGGTACTCCAACAAATGAGACTGCGTCAGCAAAATTGGTACATTCGCATCCTCGAGCATAAAAGATACGCGATCTCGAGGAAAATCCGGATCTACCGGCAAATAGGCCGCGCCTGTCTTGAGTATTCCTAACAGTCCCACCACCATTTCAACCGAACGCTCCACTGCAATGGCAATCAATGTATCGGAGTGCGCCCCCAATGAGCGTAACTGATGAGCAAGCCGATTGGCTTTTATATTGAGTTCACGGTAGCTGATTTCTTGATCATCGAATACCACAGCCGTGCGCTGTGGTTGAAGTTCGGCCCGATGTTCAATTAATTGATGCAGGCAAACATCGGGCGGGTAATCACAATGGGTGTTATTCCATTCATGCAATAATTGTTTGCTTTCAAACGGTGTTAGAAGAGGCAACCGCGAGACAGGCAATTGTGGACTTTCCACCATGGCTTGCAGCAACACTTTAAATTCTTCCATTCTGAGACGAATAGTGTCTGCATCAAATAAGTCGGTATTATAGGTCCAATGTAATTCAAAGCCATCGTCAGAATCCACAACATTAGTAAACAGGTCAAAGTTTTCAAAGTGTCTCGGATTGGAACCGACTTCTACCTCAAGAGCGGGTAATTTCATCTTGTGTGTGGACACCGCAATATTAAAAATCAAAGAAACCAGCGGTACGCGGCTCGGATCACGAGCTAAATTAATTTGCTTCACCAGGCTGCCAAAGGAGGTTTTCTGATGCTCGAAAGCGTTGAGTACTTCCTGACGGACAGACTTGATGTGATCGACGGTACTTTCCTTCTCAGGGAACCTGACCCTGAGGGGAAGAAAGTTGACACAATGTCCAACCAGACCCCAATCACCGGCCATACCCTGACCCGCAGCAGAAATGCCGACAACAAGATCATCCTGATTAGACAAACGGCTTAACAGTGTACTAAAGCTGGACAACAGATAAACAAACAGGGTGACGCCCTGTTTTACCGCTTCCTGTTTTATTTTCCCAGAAAGTTCTGTACCCAGTTTCATGTCCACCCGTGAGGCAGTATAGGTTTTAAAGGGCGGACGAGGACGATCCGTCGGCAGATCCAGCACGGGCACGGAGTCTTGATATATTTTAAGCCAGTAGTCATCGGAGCGTTTTCCTTCTTCACCATGGCGAATTCGATTATTCCAGCGTGTGAATTTGCTATATTGCATGACATTCTGTAACTGCGGCGACCTTTTTTCACTCCGCGCTGAATACAATTCAGCAAGATCACGTAATAAAACTTCCGTCGACCAGCCATCGCAGATAATATGATGTGTAGTAATAAAAAGAAGAAACTCACTTTTCCCTATTTGAATCAGTTTGGCACGAATAAGTGATTCGGTCGTTAAATCAAACGGCGATTCCATGTCTTCATCACGTATTGAATTCAGTGTTTCACTTCGTTGCTGATCAGTTTGCTGCGACAAGTCGAGGAATGGAAGGGCGATACGTCGCTCAGGATGGACAAACTGTCCACTCCCGTTAGCCAGAAAATTGATGCGCAATGCCTCGTGTCGCGATACCAGATCCTGGATCGCCTCCTGCATCATGGCAATATCAAGAGCACCTTTCATTTTTATCCAGTTGGATAGATTGAAGGCGCAGGAATTTTCATGACTGATTTGGCTCGCAACCCAGATCTCCAATTGCCCTTCGGTCAGTGGGAATTCCAGGCTGGCGGAAACGCTTTGATTGTCTCCGTAACCTGTTGTTAGAGCGGGTGATGATAATTCACAAATTTGTTGTCGGATGGAATCCAGTTCTTGCAAAAGATCGTGCTCTTCCTGAATTAACCTTTTGCGCTTCTGCGTTTCAACCGCAAATTCATTATTTCTATTCGTTTTGTTTTCGTTGGTTCCTGTTTTTTGGGTTTCTGCAGAAGCGTCTATTTTCTCGGCCCCAATATCTTTAAAGCCTTTATATTGTGTTTCTAGGTATTCAGAAAGACTCCCAAAGGTTGAAAAATCTTCTAACACCTGACGCAACGTTACTTCAACGTCAAATTCTTTTTTTATCCTGGCGCATATTTGTGTAAGAGATAGTGATTCGAATCCTAGTTGCAGAAAGGAAACATCATGCTCGATATCATTTTCAGATAAGCCACTTGAGTCAATTAAAATACGCAGCAAAATTTGGTAAACTTGTGATCTCTCTGTTGCAACAGACGAGTTTTCTATGTTGCTTGTACTACGTTCGTCAGAAAATTGTTCTACGGCAGCGTTTGCAACAGGTGCTTGTTCCCGTACATCGGAAAAATTAATCCAGTATCGTTTTCTTTCGAACGGATAGGTTGGCAATGATACATGCTGCCGTTTTTCCTCCGCATAAAATGCATGCCAATCGATATCACATCCCGCCAGCCATAGTCGTCCCAGACCGCTCAACACTACCTCAGTATCCGAAATCTCTTCCTTTGGGTGACGAATACTGGTGATCACAGATTGGTTTGGCTTTCTGTCAGGGTGTTGCAGTGCCAATGTTGCCAGGGTCCGACCAGGACCGACTTCTAGCAGGGCGATATTTTCCTGCTGCATAATAATGCCCAGGCCATCCGAGAAACGTACTGTTTGTCGCAAATGCCTTGCCCAGTAATCAGGACTGGTCGCTTCACTGTCAGTTATCCAATGTCCGGTCACATTGGATATAAATGGAACTTCGGGCGGAGACATATTGATCCCTTTTGCCACCTGAGTGAATTCTTGCAGAACAGGTTCCATCATGTGAGAATGAAACGCATGAGAAGTATGCAAGCGTCGCGCAGTGATTTCTTTTTTCTCCAGCTCTTGTTGCAAAGTACCAATTATTTCATTTTCTCCCGAGACGACACAGACATTTCGAGCATTGATGACCGCTAACGATACATCATCACTCAAATAGGACTTTAATCCCTCTTCACAAAGCGAGATCGCCAGCATTGATCCTGTTGGCAAGGACTGCATCAGGCGACCGCGCGTCGCTACTAGTTTGAGTGCGTCCTCAAGGGTAAATATCCCACTTAGACATGCAGCAACATATTCACCAATGCTATGACCAATCATCGAGATGGGAGTAATACCCCATGAACGCCATAGCTGTGCTAATGAGTATTCAAGCGAAAACAATGCAGGTTGCGTGATCGCGGTTTGCTTTAATTGTTGTTCTGCCCAATCTAAATTATGCGATCCTGGAAATAATATAGTACGCAAGTCATACTCCAATAATGGAGTCAGTAGTTGGGCGCAATGATCAAAATGGCTACGAAAAACGGGCTCTGTTTCATACAGGCCAACACCCATGTTGACGTATTGTGAGCCCTGGCCAGTAAACATGAATGCAACGTTGCATTCTGTTAAATCATTATCCAACGTACCAGCTACCGCACCTACAGGATGTTCTAATAGTTTAATTACTTCATGTACATTGCCAGATACAACAAAACGCCGCTGATTAAAACGTTTTCGCCCGGTCTGTAAAGTATAAGCAGTATTTGCCAGGTTGGTATCAGGATATTTTTTTAAATGGGAAGCCAGATTTTGTGTTGCAATTTCCAGTGATGTTGTTGTTTTTGCGGACAACAAAAATAGCTGGCAGGAACGCGACGGGGTTGATACTTTAAGTATTGGTGCCTCTTCCAGTATCAAATGAGCATTCGTGCCGCCAAGGCCAAAAGAACTGACGCCTGCCCTGCGTGGTTCGCCATTGCTTTCCCATTTTCGCAATTTAGTATTGACAAAAAAAGGACTATTTTTAAAGTCAATTTGTGGATTCGGCTGGTTGAAATTCAGGCTCGGGGGCAATATCTTGTTTTTAAGTGACAATACAACCTTGATTACGGCTGCCACTGTTGCACCCGCATCGAGGTGGCCAATATTGGTTTTTACCGAACCAATTGCGCAATACCCATTTCTGTTAGTAGTTTCTCTAAAGGCCTTTGTTAAAGCGGCAATTTCGATGGGATCGCCAAGAGGCGTACCGGTACCATGAGTCTCGATATAGCTGATACTGTCGGCATCGACACCGGCTATGGCCTGCGCATCAGCGATCACTGAGGCCTGACCGCTTACGCTAGGTGCAGTGAAACCAACCTTGGCCGAACCATCATTATTAATGGCCGAACCCTTGATAATAGCGTGTACACAGTCGCCGTCTTCAATCGCATCGCCCAAACGTTTCAAGACAATGAAACCCATGCCACTGCCTCGCACCATGCCTTTGGCTTTGGCATCAAAAGCACGACAGTGGCCATCAGGAGACATGGTTCCCCCTTCCACATACCAATACCCTGCGCGTGATGGTGTCAGTACTCGGCCCCCGCCAACCAGCGCCATATCGCAGTCTCCGGCAATAATTGCCTGAGATGCAATATGAATTGCCACGCCCGAGGTTGAACAGGCCGTTTGAATATTGACTGCCGGCCCCTTTAGATTGAGTTTGTAGGCAACCCGGGTAACAGAATAATCCTTTTCACTGGCGATAATAGCCTGATATTCGGCCACTGATTTCAGCTTGTCAGGACACGAGGTTAGAATCCCCAATGTGTAGGTGTTGCGGGCAACCCCACCATAAATACCAATAAGACCTTTGTAATTCTCACTGTTATAGCCGGCATCCTCTAAAGCCGACCAGGCACATTCGAGAAATATCCGATGCTGCGGATCGGTAAGTTCTGCCTCTTTTGGCTGGAAGCCAAAAAATTCGGCATCAAAATATTCCGCCTGATCCAGTGGCGCACCGGCCTTAACATAATCAGCACTGGAAATTACATCAGGATCAACCCCACTGGCCCGCAGCTCGTCAGCAGTAAAAGAAACAACCGATTCGACGCCGTTTTTCAGGTTTTCCCAGAATTCCTGAACATCTTTCGCCCCCGGAAAGCGGCCAGCCATCCCGATGATGGCAATATCATTTTCGCATTGGTCTTCATCCAGGACGCTCATTATGAGTCCTTTTTATTTTTGTTTATTGTGCGTCGTTTTTCCACACGCTGACGTCGTCCTGCCAGGGCTTGCCGTCTTGAAGATCTGTCACGCCGAACCTCAGAGACTTGGGCATCTGTCTCAACTGTCGAAGCTGGGCGCTCATAACCAAATGCAGTTGCTAACTCCCAGGTCATGCCACCGATAAAATTATCAGTAAGAACTCCCTGCCAACTATCAGCAACCTTTGGATCAATCGCCTTGTATTTAAGCAATCGGGTATCCCCCATTGGTTTGGAGTCCTTGTAAATACCGTCTGTCATCTTTTTATCCAGATCGTGGTATGGATTAACCATTGACTCATGGAAATCCAGCCCTAACCGGTTACAAAGTTCTGCCACGGATTGATGTGGATTGGTTACCAGATCTTCAAATTTCAGGCGGTATTGTCGCGCCTGCGGCACCTGCTTGAGAAAATCCACGATATTTTGATGACTGAGCAGCCAGAGCAGTTCACCCAGTTTGCGCGGTAGAAATGGCTGTTCATGCATGAACAAAACTTGATCCATATGATGATTCTCAAAAGAGTGCACCATGGCATATGGGTGTCTTACCAGGTGTATATATAGTGGGTTTTTGAAATCTCTTTCAGCCTTTCCTAATGCGCCAGGATCTAGTGCATAGGCAGGGGACTTGTCCATCAGCATCTTCTGCCCCAGCCATTCCTGCAAAACAGCGAAAAACTGTTTTGTGGTGAGATTTTGATGTTCAAAATCTTCCATGATTATCTTCGCTTGATCAGCATCACAATTCTTTATTTCCATTATAGCCCGGATGCTGCCTTCTAACCAAAGACTGAACTTTCCGGTAAATGCTTCGCGTCTCTCTTTTAGCGTGTTAAAACCCAGTAATTGTAATTCGGCAGCAGCAAATAATTTTGGATGCCCAGCGAGCATAACGCGAAGCAAGGTTGTCCCTGATCGTGGTGGTGCGAGGATGAATAGTGCGGGCGGATTTTTTACCGGCCCACTCATCTTTCCCTTCCATTCAGGAAGCATAGGGGTGCATTCGCGCATGCGATCGATATCGCTTTGAGTGATCTTGTTTTTTTCTAACCTTCTGGGCTCAACACGAGTGGATATCATGAATTTACACGACACAGCACTAGAGTAATCTTTTTTTAGAAAATCAGCGTACTCTGCAATCGAGGGAGCTTCAAAAATTGTGGCGACGTAAATGGATTCCCCCAGTTTTTTTTGCAGACGCGCTATGAACCGAGCCGCTTGTATCGAATCGCCACCCAGTTCGAAGAAGCGATCGTGAATTCCAATCTGATCGAGATTAAGAAGTTCCCTCCATAGCTCAGCGATAAAAATCTCAAGATCGTCGCGTGGTGCCACATAAGCCTTGTCCAGTTCAGGGCGGTGACGTTCCGGTGCAGGAAGCGCACTGCGATCCGCCTTGCCATTTGGTGTTAGTGGCATTTCGCCCAGTTCCACAAATGCAGCCGGTACCATATAATCAGGTATCTTCTCCTGCAGGTACTTTCGTATTTCCGCCATATTAAGTTGTTGGCCTGCATTGAGGACACAATAGGCCACCAAGTGCTTCATGCCTGGCTCATCTTCACGAACAATAACGACTGCCTGTTTGATAGCCGAATAGGTTTCAAGGGAGTATTCAATCTCGCCTAACTCGATCCGAAAACCGCGAATTTTGACCTGATGGTCAATGCGGCCAAGAAACTGGATATTGCCATCAGGTAGATATCTGGCCAGATCGCCGGTTTTGTACAGGCGCTTATCCGCGCCTTTACTAAACGGATCTTCGATAAATTTTTCTGCCGTGAGTTCAGGTCGGTTGAGATAGCCGCGCGCGACCTGTACCCCTCCGATATGAAGCTCGCCGGTTTTTCCTGCCACCACGGGTTTCATCTGACCGTCAAGTATATAGAGCTGGGTATTGGCCACCGGTCGACCGATAGGCGCAATGTGATGCGCGCCATCTTTTCTACACTGCCAGTAGCTTACGTCAATAGCAGCCTCTGTCGGCCCGTAAAGATGGTGAAGTTTCGCTGAAAGGCGTGAAAAATATTTGTTCTGCAGTTCACAGGAAAGCGTCTCGCCACCACAGATTACATGCCTGAGTGACGGGCAGTATTTTTCTAATCGTGGCTCATCCAGAAAGATTGCCAACATTGAGGGCACAAAATGCAGAACGGATATCTGCTGTTTTTTAATTAAATGAGCAAGATAGGCACTATCTTTATGACCGCCGGGTTTAGCTAATACCAGTTGCGCGCCACTTAGCAACGGCCAGAAAAATTCCCATACGGACACATCAAAACTGAAGGGCGTTTTTTGTAGTACAAGGTCATCGGCTGTGAGTGCATACTGGTCCTGCATCCCGAAAAGACGATTACATATTGCACGGTGGCTAATCATCACGCCTTTAGGCTTGCCTGTGGAACCCGAAGTGTAAATAACATAGGCAAGATGATCCGGCGTTATTTGAACGTCAGGTTTGTCAACTGATTGCTGGTCAATTTGAGACCATTCGGTATCCAGGCACAGGCAATGGGCCGATGATGTTTCAATGTGACCAAGAAACTTCGATTGTGTTAGCAGTACTGGGGCCCGTGCATCATTTAACATGAATGAAAGTCGTTCCTGCGGATAGCCTGGATCAAGTGGCACATAGGCCCCACCGGCTTTCAATATTCCCAGTAATGCAACCACCATCTCTAATGAACGATCCATTAGAACCGCGACAAGTTTGTCCGGTCCTATCTCAAGTTCAAGTAATTTCCTGGCGAGTTGATTTGCGCGTTGTTCAAGCTGTGAATAGGTGAGCCGTTTGTCTTCATAAATGATCGCTACAGCTTCCGGAGTGCGTTGTGCCTGCTCTTCAACCAACTTATGAAGAATCGCATTAGAGGGGTAATTTACATAGGTATCATTCCATTTTTTGGTTCTATTTGAAATTGATTTAGTCGTTGTTTTCACTGCAACCCCATTAACTTTTATATCAGTAAACTAATTACTAGTGGGCCATGTGGTTCATTGGTGACGCAATTTTTGGTCGCTCAAGTGAAGCCATAATTTTTCCGCGCTTTTTACTTATCTTAAATGTTTTAATTCTGTGGAGCTTAAGATCTGCGGCCTTGCATGTTTGTCGAACTTGCCAGGTATCCATTTCTGCATGTTCTGACATCAGCACGATGCTCCAATGAGTCGCTTTATGAGGAACCCGTTCAGTGGTTAGCTTCAGACCGTTTTTAACGGTTTTCTCCTCAATGATTGTTGGTCTACCTGAACGCGGCTGATCAAAAAGGTCACTCAGTTCTTCTTTTTTGGGGCGATTTTTCAATCTATATTATAGTTTTGTGAAAAACTCGTTGTGCATTGGCTATCATAGTTGTACCCATTCTGTCATCAAAAGACAATAGGACTTTTTCTCTAGTAACTTGATTCTGCGGAAAGGTCGCTGATTTCAGGCGGGAATTTGGCTCTATTTAATAGGCAGGTAAAGCCGGGTGAGCCACCGGTGCTTACGATGGGAGAAGCCCCCAAGGGAATGATCCTCAAGGGTTTTGGATTTGTTCAACCGTCCAGTCAACCCCGGTGATCCTGAATTCCAACAGTCCACTACATGGGTCACGCGGATTACTTTCAGGTCGGCCCTGTAGGGGGATCAGGCTATTTTCGATATTGCGGCATCGGTGGGCATGTCAATGCCTGCAATCTCAGCCGTGCGGGTCAACGCGGCAACCAGATCACGCGC
>VAOZ01147408.1_pt1 | contig 13126 bp, 13 predicted proteins | sample 3394041 | NCBI WGS metagenome assembly VAOZ01 (sample SAMN08290431, study PRJNA428436) | hydrothermal vent metagenome | isolation source: Deep-sea hydrothermal vent chimney | place: Indian Ocean: Southwest Indian Ridge
CCTCAACCCAATAATCTGTAGTGCCATAATAACCTTGCCGTTCGCGGTAAGGTGTTGTTTCATCAGATTTTATTGTCAGTGAAACTCAAAGATGGGCTAGGAAACAACCGGGCCCCTTCAAAAAATGCTTATTCCGACTAGGAATAATTCCTATGGAATGCCACAAAAATTGTTGCTAGGGTGTGATGCGCGTCACATATTCGCCTATAGGAGGGGGTAATGCGTGAAGACAACCCAGACTTATCCCATTTGCGTTCCGTCCATACAAGTTCCTGGCACGGACCGTCGTGGCGTGTCCAGTGCGTGTTTGTTTCTTGTGCTGGAGCCTTTCCTGTTACCAGGCATTTCCCATCCATGCGCCCCAGTGCGCATTTATTGATCAGGAGTCAATCATGATACTCAGCAATCATTTTCAGCAGCGCATTGAAGGCCGTCGTTTGCAGCGTGGCCAAGGCATGACCGAATACATCATCATCGTCGCTTTGGTAGCCATCGCTGCCATCGCTGTGTACTCATTCTTCGGCAAGGCCGTGCGTGGCCAGATGGCCTCGGTTACCAGCCAGTTAGCAGGTAGCACGGGCAACACTGGGCAAACCCAGGCGCAGAAGGCTCGCACCAATGCTAATACTGAAGCGAGCAATCAATATAACCTGAAAAATTACAAGACTAATGTGAAGAATGCCGGGCAATAAGGTCTTGCTTGAGAACCTGACATGACGCAGAGGCCTGCCCCACTTAGCCTTGTACTGAACGGTCTGTCGCGTTGCTGCGGTGGAGTGTCGTTGCGGGCTAGGCCACAAGGACAGGCCTCGGTTTTTGTCCTGGTTACGGCGGCGGTCCTGGTGATCGCCGCCCTCATGGTCTACAACGTCGGCCGGCTCAATCTCACCCGTGTTCACCTGCAGAATGCCGCCGATTCGGCGGCCTATAGCGGGGCGGTGGAAATGGCTAGGGCCTACAATTTTGCGTCCTATTCCAACCGGGCCATGGTGGCCAACCAGGTAGCCATCGCTCAGATGGTCGGGCTGGCCTCCTGGTCGCGCTATTACTGCCTGATTTATAGCACCGGTAAGTGCGGCAAGTTTTCTCCCAATGGAACAGGGGATGTGATCCGGGTGGCTTTGGATCTGGTCGGCGGTGGAAAACCCGGGACGTTAGTTCTCAAGGTATATACAACAGGCTCCAGTGCTATCTTTACGAAGCTGAACACGGCTACCGGCCTGGCGGTAACCGCCATGGACCTGGTGGTCAAGACACTGAGTAGTGCCTCACGTGGTTATTACACCGCGGCGCTATTCGATCTGGGTTTGTCCGCTGTCAATAACGGCGGCCTTGTCAGAACTGTTTTGCAGCAGAACGACAGCAAGGCACAGATCAGTACCGCAACGCTTGGCACCGGTGGTGCTGCAGCGCAGGCTGCGACCCTCTCATCACTAAACCAAGTCAAGGGCTTCATCAAGACCTACAAGCCCTTAAACCCATCCAACGGTGACCCCAATAATCGTTTCCACAACATAGTGATGGCCTCGCGAGATACCTTCTCCAGATCGCGATCTTCAGCTGAAATTCCACCCTTCACTTCGCTGCTCACCTCGGTCGGTAATTGTCTTGGTGATGGTGTCGGTTTCATGATCGTCAGCTCTTTCGGATTTCATGGCTCCACGTCACTTTCAGCCGACAATAAGACCTGGTCGGCGCAAGACAAAAGCAATATCTATCCGCTGGGATTTATGGGGTTCGGACTTTGCGTCATTATGGCCGGTCCCATTCCGGTGCCGATTCCGCTGCCGATTCCGATACCCGGATCCAAGGGGCTGGCCAACGTCACTGCAGCGAGTTCGGACAACGATACGCTGTCAGGCAGCACCTACAGCGGTCTACAACCCTACCTGGGCGTGAGCAATTGGCAGAAGCCAGACTATATCGCCCCTACTTTCACGATTTTCGCTGCACGCAAGAAAGAAACGATTGTCACCACCGACCAGCTCCAGTCGGGGTCGTTCGGGCCGAATCACAATATTGCTGCGAACTCGTTGCAAACTACCGATGCCGAGGCTGGCAGCATCATGCAGGTGGCAGCTTCTGCGGGCATCTACTTTGTCCGACCGCTATTCAGCGACAACACCACCCCGGTTGCGGGTAAATACAATACCTTTGGTAGCAACGTCACGCTGTACGCCAGCCTGTTCAGCCCATACTGGGAGCCACATCTGCTGCCAACGCCCACCGCGATCACCGCCAAGATCGCTCTAGCGCAGGGTGGGCCGTGAAGATGCGCACACTTTCGATCTCCTTGAAATCCCTGCAGACCCACGCACAGCAGCGCGGCCAGGCGGTGGCCGAGATGCTGATTGCCAGCACTTTTCTGCTGGTGCCGCTATTACTGATCATGACCTTGCTGATGAAGTACATCGATATGGCCTCGACCGTGCAACAGGCGGCACGTTATGCGGCGTTCCAGCGAACCATCTTCATGTCGAACAATAGTTTGCGTGGGGCCGCAGTAGCTACCCGTAGCAACGTGCAAATTGAGAATGCTGTGCGTATGCGCTTTTTCAGCGCTGGGGTCAACGATATCAATAATGGACAAAACCAGGGCACGGCTACGTTCGCGGCCCTGTCATTGTGGAAGGATACGACCAACCAGCCCATGGTGGCCGCCGCATCCGCTGCAAGCCTGGGCTTGACTGACGACAGCAGTCCATCGAAGCCGGACCAGACGGTCGGCACCATCCTCAAACCGTTGCAGAGTCTGGGTGTTGGATTTAATCTGAACTTCAATGGCCTGATGACGGCCAATATTTCACTCAAGCCAAATCCACCCAATGGCAACCTCGGTTATGACAATCTGGCTACACCTTCACTTTATGCCGCGTTGCTGGGTACGCTGGTATTCAGCGCTCACGATACCGTGCTCGCTGACGGCTGGAGCGCGGCCAATCCGGCCAACGTCAAGCACCAGATCGATAGCGTGCTGCCGACCTCGATTTTTTCTTCTCTGAACAGGAAACTGAAGATTGCAGCGTACCTGATTCCGGATATTAAGGGACTTGACCTGGGTCATGTACTGATCAACACCCCGATCGAGGTGCCGGCTGATCGGCTTGCCAACTACAAACCATCGCCTCCGGGAGGTGTTAGTAAAGCTCAGTCCACGATGATTGCCCAGCTCAAAAAGCAGTATACCTCTATGAGCTACAACAGCAGCACCCAGACGAAAAATTCAAACGGCTCGATCACGCTGTCCTTTACCCAAGGTGGCACCGTCATTCGCCAGATCGTGAAGCTTGATGGCAGCACCAGCGCGCCGATCAGCACCACTTTAAAATACTCATCCAATGGTGTGGTGAATGCTACGCTAAACCAGATCGCTGGTCTGGGAAAAAAGAAATTTGTGGTGGATAAAAACTATCCAACATATATCTGCGCCGTAAAAAAAATAGGGAAAAAAACATATATATACAAAGGCCCTTGCATACCTAGCGATATTTTTAACATGAAAAGCAAGTACTACAAGGGTACTGTGATCAGCTCAAAGACGATCTTGCATAAGATCACCAAGTACCCAGGTGGCGGCAAGAAGCCCATCACGATCACAACGCAGGCCGTACTTACCGTGAAATTGACATCCGGTGGTTCTGACATAAAGATCGTCATATCGTCATGACCAGCAGATGCTCCCCGGCGCTGGTTGCACTTTTGTTGCTGAGCTTGTTTGCACAGCAGGCCAGGGCAACCGGGGTGCCACCTACTCTGCAATGTCGCGCCGCACCGGTGCCACGCAACAGCAAGTTGACTTTGATCGCCTCCCAAATTGCCATCAATGGCTTACCCATGGCCATCGTTCAGGTCAGCAGCACCTTGTCGCCCAAGACCTTCTTGCAGTTCTATAGCAAATCATGGATCGGAGCGGATGGTAAGCCGCGTTACGTGCGTTACCCATTGGGACATTGGCAGGTGATTGCCCATGCCCAGGGTGGCTGCTTTTACACCGTGCAAGTGCAGGCCCGTGGTGGGAACAGTGTTGCGCTGATCGGCGTGAGCAGGCCCGGGCATGCCTCGGCGTCGGCGATAAACCTCAATGTGACCGCTCCCGGCGATGCCCGGGTCCTTACCCATATGGTCAGCGAGGATGGTGGCAAGCTCGGCGATACCTGGCTGCTGTATACCGCTAACCCCCCCGTGGCCGTGGCCAATTTTTATACCCGGACAATGCAGGCGCAGGGTTGGGCGCGGTTGATGCAGCAGCGCACTCCCGGCAGCACTGCGCAGATCGTGCAGATGTATCAGAAAGGGAGCAGCGACATGGGCTTGGTGGTGCAACCCATGCGCAACGGTTCGACGATTACGCTCACGGTTGAACGGCGATGAAGATGTCCGCCTCCATTGTCGCGCAATACCTGGCTGTCCAGCGGCGCTTGCGCACCATGCAGGGACAAGCCATGACCGAATACATCGTGGTGATCATGGTTGGGGTCATCGTGTTGATCCTTGCTACAAGTGGCCAACCATCAGTGATCGATCAGATGATCGCCGCGCTGAAAACGTTCTGGAAAAACTTCAGTTACATGATTTCACTGCCCTGAGGCCGATATGAATCTCAAACTACCTCGCATCAACAAATACGTCGGCATGCTAGCCCTCGCCGTTGTTCTCGCCGGACTTGCGGTCTTGCTCGCCTACACTTATCTGAACCAGAAACAGGTGCAATATCAGCAAGAGCTGCAATCCCGGCTCAAGGCCGGTAATGCGCAAGTGGTGGTGCCGGTGAGGGATCTGAAGTCGGGCATGATCGTGAATGGTACGAACATGGCTCAGAGACTCTATCCCAGGGACCTGATTTATGCGGGCACCATCACCACTAACAAGTGGGTGAATTATACCGGTCGCCGCTTGGCGCGGTCGGTACAGTCGGGTAAGCCCTTGCTGGAGTCGGATTTCATTTCCCGGGCCATTTTCGACTTCGCCAGTACCTTGCCAAAGCCGATGCGCGCGGTCACCATAAATGTTGACAACATCAACTCGATTGCCGGCCTGATCCGTCCCGATGATCGAATTGATGTATTGCTGTCGGGCAGTTTTGGGGCGAATAGCAAAAAATCTGAAGTCCTTCCGGTGCTGCACCAGGTTCGGGTGCTTGCAACAGGATCCCGTTTCGTCGGCGAACACCTGCAGAGAAATGAATACGGAGGATCTGGGGCGTCGGCGCTGCCGGTACAGTACGGAACGATCACTCTGGAATTGACACCCCGGCAATCTTCCGAACTGATTCTTGCCCAACAGATTGGTTCATTGCGAGTGGTACTTAGCGGTCTTCGTAGTGAGCAGATCGGGCCGAAAGTGCCCAGGCTTACCCGGGCTCAACTACTGGCAATGTTGCAGAAGCATGGAGCGAAGGGTCGTTATATCTATACCCGGGGCGTGCAGTTCATCATCGGCACGCCGAGTGGGGTGAGCCGATCCTATGCGGCCGGTCGGCGCGTTGCTGTGCTTCCAGGCAAGAAGCAGACTACGAGAGCAGCAAATCCGCAGCAGCAAGCCCGCAACCAGGCACTGAAAGCGCTTAAAACCCTAATCAAGGCCAGCCCGCAGGGACAGCCGTCCGCACCTTCGCAGCCATCGGCATCCGCGCATTAAGGCTATTTGCACATAATAATCAAGGAAATTCGCCATGAATCGACTGTCCCGTTTTGTTCTCGTGCTGCTGCTTTCAATGAGCAGTGGCATGGCCTTGGCACAAGCTGTCATACAACCGGTCAAGCCAAGCACTATTCACCTTTACCGGGGTGAGGTGCAGATTCTCCCGATATCGAGTGTGAAACGGGTAGCGGTTGGTAACGGAAAACTGCTCTCAGTCACCCATTTGCGTAATCAGCTCATACTTATCGGTACCGGTGTTGGCAGTACCAACATGTTGGTTTGGGGCAAAAAAAAAGATCAGGTGAGTGCCTACAATATTGACATCAGCGAACAGAATACCCGCCAGGTTGCAGTCAATCTACGCCGCTCCCTGCACAGTATCGAGGGCCTCAAGGTACAGGCCCGTGGTGGCCGGGTGATCTTGACCGGTGATGTCACACCGGGTGATGAAAAACGGGTCTCCAACTTACTCAAAAACACCCTAGGCGTGGTCAATCTTACCCATGCGGTCAATGTCAACATGAAGCGCATGGTTTACCTCGATGTGCAGTTGGTCGATTTCAAGAAGTCTGTGCTGCGCAATCTCGGCATCAAATGGCAGAACAACATTGCCGGCCCTGCTCTCGGGGTAATCGGCCAGTACGTGGATAACCCGTATTTTCGTCTCGGCGATCTTACCCAGGGCGGCACCCTGGCCAATGCCTTCCAGGGGCCGAAGGGACCGTTGCAGGGAATTGCAACGGGACTGCCATTCTCGAAATACGTGGGTATTACCTCGTCGCTTTCTTCGGTCATCAATATGGCTGTCCAGAATGGCGATGCTTATATTCTTGCTAATCCCCAACTGGCTACCCGCAGCGGCGGCGATGCAAGTTTTCTGGCCGGTGGCGAAATTCCCATTCCGGTTTCTAGTACGCTCGGGCAGACCTCCGTGCAGTACAAAAATTATGGTGTCAAGCTTAATATCAAGCCGGTTGCCGACCGCCTCGGTAACATACTTGCCAGTGTTGATACCGAGGTCAGTCAGCTCGATCCATCGGTGAATATCGCCGGCTATCCAGGCTTTCTCACCCGCAAGACCTCATCGGTAGTCAATGTGCACAGTGGCCAGACCGTAGTGATGTCCGGTATGGTCCAGGCGATCGGGGCCAAGACTTATGACAAATTCCCCTGGCTGGGCGACATTCCCTTACTCGGCGCCTTGTTCCGCAACAAAAATTTCCAGGCCAATCGTTCCGAACTGGTGATCTTCGTTACTCCTGTGGTCTTCAACCCAGGCTCGTCGGTTAACCGTGAGGCGATCCGTCTCGGTACCCAGCTGGCCAAACAGTTCAACAATACCGAGGGCCGCGGGGTCTACATGCCAGGGTTCGGCGTAGGACCCACCGCACACCTCCCGCCACCCTCCAAGGGAGGCGGAGATGAAGGGCCGGGTAAGTCCACTGTCAAGCATCAGGCAGCGGCTCCTGCTACGGGCAGCCGGGCAAATTTAGCCGTACCCAATGTGCTGCCTCCGCCAAGCCATGCTGCAACAGTCAAATCCACAACTGTACCGGCCAAGGCAGCAGCGGTTGTGGTGTCACCAAAAGCAGCGCTGGCGGCCCAACCCCCGCTTAGCCCGAGCCATAGTCCGGTACCGAAGAGTGCGCCCGTAACTGCGTCGGCGGATGCAGTGGCTGCCGACGTTAGGGCGCCGGTAGTTACCCCGGTCGAGGTGCACGCATTGAAAAACGTGCCGAAAGCAAAACATTTATTGGCCACTTCAACCGATGTCGCAATAAAAACCTCCATGATTGGCTCAGCCACGGGAAAGGTATCTGCCAGTAAGACTGCTTCCGGCACTCCGGGGGTTGGGTCGGCCCAGGTTCCAGCTGTGCCCACCAGAGGCAACGCGTCCAGTGCAGTGACCGAAGTCATGTTGGACCGTCCGCTGCTGGCTACGAATCTGCTACGGGTTCCGGCTTGGCTGGCTGGCGTGAGGTCTGCAGCGCCGAATGTTGAAGGCGTACTGATGGCAACCGACCGTTACGGTTGGTCGAAACGGCCACCGGTTTCGGCAGGCGGGCAGTGAATAATCGGAGAACAACGACATGTTTCAGGTAACCGTAACCAATTCGCGCGGCCGTAGTGAGCAGATCACCTGCAATGCCCAGGTCTGCCTGATCGGCAAGTCCGGCGAAAACCTGGTGGTTCTGCAGGGCTGGCAGGTGGCACGCAAGCACGCGAGTATCCTGCGCAAGGATGAGGAACTCTATGTGCGCGAGGAGGGCAGTGCACCGACTATTGTGAACGGCATGCGGGTTACGGGAACCCACGGCCCGCTTGCTCCCGATGACGTTATTGAAATCGGTTCCTACCGGATCAAGGTGAACGTGGCCGGGCCGGGTGCAAAGAAAGACTCCATGCATCGCAAGGTGGCCAAGCCTACGCCTGGAAGTAACGGTGTGGCAGAGGCATCGGAACCGGTCACAGCAGCAGAACGTGGTACCGCTGCGCTCACACAAGGCGTTGGGCACGCCGCGTCGGAAGGGCCGACAGCACCGCTGACCAACTCGGCCAAGGAACGTTATTTCGAAACCTTGCGTCTCATCCATGAGCGTATAATTGCGCGACTGGATTTCCGCCGTATCGACGTGACTCACCTGGGTGAGGAGGAACTGCGCAACAAGACTACAGATCTGGTCATTGAGATTCTCGATGAGGACCCCGCTCTCGTCGAAGGCAGTGATCGGGAAACCCTGATTCGCTCTGCTGTAAATGAAGCCGTTGGGCTGGGGCCGCTGGAAGGTCTGCTCGAAGATGACAGCGTCACCGAAATCATGGTCAATCGTTTCGATCAGATTTTTGTTGAACGCAACGGCAAATTGACCGAATCGGACATCGTGTTTTCCAGCGATGGGGCGGTATTGTCGGCAATCGAACGTATCATCGCTCCGCTGGGGCGCCGCATCGACGAAGCTTCACCGATGGTCGATGGCCGCCTCAAGGACGGCTCTCGAGTTAATGCGGTGATCCCCCCCCTGGCACTGAAGGGTCCCTCCATCACCATCCGTAAGTTTGCCAAGCGCAGGTTGGGTGCGCATGACGTAGTGAATTATGGCTCAGCCAATATGGCGATGATGAATTTTCTGCAGCTGGGCGTTGAGCAGCGCAAGAACATCCTCATTTCCGGCGGTACCGGATCGGGCAAGACCACGCTATTGAACATCCTCTCTAATTTTATTCCCGAAGATGAACGTGTGGTCACCGTGGAGGATGCCGCGGAACTGCGTTTGAACCAGCCAAACCTGGTGCAGCTGGAGGCGCGACCGCCGAATATCGAGGGCAAGGGCGAAGTACTCATTCGTGATTTGGTGCGTAACTGTTTACGCATGCGCCCGGATCGGATCGTGGTAGGTGAGTGCCGTAGTGGCGAGGCCCTGGATATGCTGCAGGCCATGAATACCGGTCATGACGGATCCCTGACTACGGTGCACGCGAATGCACCGCGTGATGTGCTCTCCCGCCTTGAGGTAATGGTGCTGATGGCTGGCATGGATCTGCCCGTGACGGCCATTCGCCAACAAATTGCCTCGGCTATAGACATCATCGTGCAGCAGCAGCGGTTATCGGACGGCACTCGCAAGATCACCCATATATCTGAGGTGACGGGCATGGAGAACGGGGTGATTCAACTGCAGGATATTTTTATCTTCAAGCAAAAGGGCTACGACGAGGAGCGCAGAATTCAGGGTGAATACCAGCCTACAGGACGTATTCCCGAGTTCTACGAGGAATTGACGCAGAAGGGTATCGAGGTGGACCGTTCGATTTTCTTCGGTGAGGGGGAGATCTGAAATGGTGCTGTCACTGCTGGTTCTGACGATCTTCGCTGCCGTGGCTCTCTTCGGTTGGCTGTTAGCCGGGGCCATCGGCAAGGGTGCCGAGAAGCAAATGGAAAAGATGCGCCAGACTACCGAAAAGGACCTGGGTGATTTATTCATCTTTCTCGATTACAAGAAGCTCGGCTACATCAGCATTGCCGCGTTCCTGTTTGTTCCGGTCATCGTCTTTGTGCTCACACTGAATCCGGTTTTTACCCTGGCAAGCCTGATCCTGCCAGTTATCGCTCCGAAGATGATCGTCAGCTGGATCCGCAAGCGCCGACTGGAGAAGTTCCGCATGCAGTTTCCCGATGCCATGATCACCTTGTCGAGTTCGCTGCGTGCGGGCGCGGCACTGTCGGTGGCGCTGGAAATCTTGGTTCGCGAGACCAAGCCGCCACTGAATCAGGAGTTCGCCCTGATGTTGCGCAGCCAGCGACTGGGCGTCAGCTTTGAGGATGCCTTGAAGAAAATGGAGGAGCGGGTTCCGTTGCAGGAGTTTTTTTTGTTTTCCGCCGGAACCCGCATCTCGCGTGAAGTGGGTGGCAATCTGGCGACCATGCTGGATTCCCTGGCGGATACCATGTTCAAGACCCTACAGACTGAGGGCAAGATCCGCAGTCTTACCTCGCAGGGCAAGCTGCAAGGGCTGATCATGGCCTTGTTGCCCCTGTTTATGATGTTTGCTCTGACTATTCTGGAACCGCAATCAATGCGTCCCCTGTTTCACAGCCCAACTGGATGGATTGTACTCGGCATCATTGCGGTGATGGAAGTGCTTGGTTACCTCGGTATCCGCAAGATCACGGACATAGACGTATGATTGAAATTCTTCTACTTGTGTTGGTGGTGTTGGCAATCGGTGGCACCATTGTGGTCTTCATCTGGGCGCTGGCCGGACTGGGCTGGCAAATACCCGAAGAGAATCGCGGCTATCTCGATCCACTTCCCACCATGCTCCGCGCGGCCTGGCCGCTGGTGCGTTTTTTCACCCACTACTTCAGTAGCAGGTTACCCGCGCCTCTGCTGGAACGTGCTCATAAGCAGATTGCCCATTCCGGTGCCAATTACATGATTACGGCCGAAGAGTTCTATGCCGTGCGTATGATCGGTGGGCTGTTCCTTGGTGGTTTGATCTGGCTTGGGGTGCATCGGCTGGGATCCACCGTGGGTACGTCCCTTGGGCTGTTTGGCTTGGCGCTGGGATTTCTGTATCCATCCCTGTGGCTGAGCGATCGCTACAAGACCCGGCGCAAGGAAATCCTCAAGGCCCTGCCGATATTTCTGGATTACATCATCCTGGGTGTAGAGGCTGGAATGAACTTTGTTGGGGCGCTGGCCCAAACTGTGGAAAAAGGTCCTCAGGGTGCATTACGTCAGGAGTTCTTCCTGGTGCTGCGCGATATTCGTGCCGGTCTGTCGCGAGCCGATGCGTTCAGGCGCATGGAAGAACGCTTAAAGATTCCGGAGATCAGTTCTTTTGTTTCAGCGGTCGTGCAGGCGGAGCAGGTTGGTGCAAGCATGGGCAATGTGCTGCGGTTGCAGGCTGATCGTCGGCGCAGCGAGCGTTTCCAGCGTGCCGAAAAACTGGCCATGGAAGCCCCGGTCAAGCTATTGTTGCCGCTGGTTTTGTTCATTTTCCCGACCACGTTCATCATTCTGGCCTTTCCGATCGTGATGATGGTCCAGCAGCAGGGATTGTTCTGATGCGTAGCGGGACACTGCTTGCCGCTGAGGACGGACGTGAAGTCTTGTCCCTGCAGAGGACTGACACCTACTGGGAACGGATGCGCGGTCTGCTTGGCCGTTCGGCGCCGGACCAGGGAACAGGCCTGTTGATCTCCCCATGTGGTTCGGTACATACCTTTGGCATGCGTTATGCCATTGACGTGCTGTATCTCGACCAGGCATGGCGGGTGATCAAGCTGCGCTCGGGCCTGCGGCCTTCGCGTATCGATTTCGCCCGTGGTGCACGGCATGTCGTCGAACTGGCTGCGGGCGAGGCTAAGCGGCTCGATCTGAATCGACTGACCCGGGTGACGTGGATCGAAAGAGAGGCTATATGAGGTTGCTAGCACATAGGGTTCGAAATGTCCTGGTAGGGGTGCTCTGTGCCGCACTTGCCGCGTGCGCCACGACCGGCGTGCGTACCTCGACGGCATCATCCACCGGCAGCCTGCTGCAGATTCGCGCAGCGGCTACTTCAGCTTATTTGCGAGGGGACGCGGCAACCGCGCGCCTGCTTTACAAGGCACTGTCTGAGAGAGCTCCCGATGACGTCCAGGTCTGGCGCAGACTTGGTAACCTGTATGTGCTAAGTGGTAAGAATGCGCGTGCGTTGAATGCGTATGCGCATGCGATCAAGTTTGGTGGCGCTGATGCGCAAGTCTGGTACAACGTCGGAGTCATTCGCGTGCGTCAGGCCGAGAGAGCATTGATCCATGCCCAGCAATCGGCCCCACCCGATTCGGCTCTGCATAAATCCCTGGCCGCGGCAACGCAGCGCCTGCATGCGATTTTCCCCGGCGATACAGCCTCGACCAAGGCGATCACTGCAGGGTCGAACAACCGCAGCAGCAGCAACCACACAGACCACGGAGAATAGAGTCCATGGATGCCTGGAGAACACGAGCACAGGCATTGAATTGCAGCGGGACGTGGCGAGCCCGTGGCCAGACTATAGTTGAGTTCATCGTGATACTGCCGGTTCTGTTGCTGCTGGTATTGGGGATCGTGCAGTTTGCGTTGGTGTTCATGGCCAAGTCGACCCTGGATACGGCCGCTTATGAAGGGGTCCGCCAGGGCACGCTGCATAATGCCAGCGCGTCATCAATCAAGCAGGGTATCGGCAAGGGATTGACTCCGCTCTATCAAAAATTTTTGCAGGGTGGGCAGAGTTATGCGAATTACCTCCTCGCGCGAACCCAGGCATCGACAGTTGCGAACAATCCACTGGATGTTGAACTGGAGATTCTGAATCCCACCAAGGCGGCATTCTTAACCTATGGGGAGCAGATTGCTGTGAATGGGAAAACCTATACGGAGATTCCCAACAGTCGCCTGATGTGGCGTTCAACGGTCGTCAGCGGTGCGGGTGAGAACATCCAGGACACGAATTTGCTCAAGATACGAGTGCATTACTGTTACCCCTTGTTCGTCCCCCTTGTCGGCGCCGCGATCAAGACGATGGTTGCCAGCAAGCTGATTCCTGCAGGGGGTGCGTTCAATACCCAGTGTTACGCCAACAATGGGCTTCCGATGCAGTCTGATGCCACCATGTTGATGCAGTCCCCGGCCCGGCAATAGCCGGCCAGTCCACTGGGTCATTCAGTCCTCTTCGGCGCGAGGCTTCCAGGCTGTGCTGAGATGTTTTTGCACGTTAGCTGGAGCCGGTTGGTAGTGGCTGAATTCGTACACAAAGCGGCCCTGGCCGGCCGTCATTGATTTCAACTCCGTGGCATAGTCCGTCAACTCTGCCAAGGGTGCCTGGGCCTTGATCAGGCTTTCCCCGCGGTGAGAGGCTTCGGTACCGAGAATGCGTGCCCGCCGTGAGGCGAGGTTGCCGGTAATATCACCGACGCTGATATCCGGAATAGTGACATGTAGATCGACCATGGGTTCCA
>VAOZ01198077.1_pt1 | contig 13050 bp, 11 predicted proteins | sample 3394041 | NCBI WGS metagenome assembly VAOZ01 (sample SAMN08290431, study PRJNA428436) | hydrothermal vent metagenome | isolation source: Deep-sea hydrothermal vent chimney | place: Indian Ocean: Southwest Indian Ridge
TACTTTGACAGCTGTACAGCCATCCGGAAGGTTTGGGGCGCTCAAAACAGATGAACAAAATAACGTTACAGAGTTTCAGGAAAAGCCGCAGGGGGACGGGGCTTGGATTAATAGCGGCTTTTTTGTGTTAGAACCTGAAATATTCGATTATCTTGAAAATGATGCTACCATTTTTGAAAGAAAACCTTTGGAGAATTTGGCACTGAATGGTCAATTAAATGCTTTTCACCATAATGGATTCTGGATGCCCATGGATAAACTTAGCGATAAGCAAAAACTGGAAAAAATGTGGAATAATGAAGAAGCCTTATGGAAAATTTGGGATTAAAAAAGCAGAAGCTTTTTAATGATATTTATAAGGGAAAAAGAGTTCTTATAACCGGCCATACAGGGTTTAAGGGCTCTTGGCTTAGTCTTTTACTCCATAAGGCCGGGGCTCATGTTTTCGGCTATGCTCTCGAACCACCTACCTACCCCAGTCTATTCAAAGAGGCAAGGATTGGAGAACTGATTACCTCGTTTATCGGGGATATTCGCAACTACGAAAAGTTTTTGGGAGTGATGCAACAGATTCAGCCCGAAATTGTAATCCACATGGCAGCACAATCTTTGGTACGCGAATCGTACAAGTTCCCAATAGAAACTTATTCCATCAATGTCATGGGAACAGTTCATCTGTTGGAAACATGCCGACATACTAAAAGTGTAAAAGCGATTGTTAATGTTACCACTGACAAATGTTATGAAAACCAAGAATGGTATTGGAGCTATCGCGAGAATGAACCCATGGGAGGTTACGATCCCTATTCCAATAGTAAAGGGTGCTCCGAATTAGTTACTTCAGCTTATAGAAGCTCCTATTTCAATCCGCAAGAATACTCAAAACACGGTATTGCTTTGGCATCTGCCCGTGCAGGAAATGTAATTGGTGGTGGAGATTGGGCTGTTGACCGTTTAATACCAGATTTTATCCGAGCCATTTCAAAAGGTGAAAAAGTAAAGATTAGAAACCCTTATGCTATCCGACCTTGGCAACATGTATTGGAACCTTTAGCTGGTTACCTCTCTTTGGCCGCAAAACTTTTTACTGAAGGGGCAACTTATGCACAGGCCTGGAACTTTGGTCCCGATGACAGAGACACCCAAAACGTGGAGTGGATTACCAAAACCATTTGCACTCTTTGGGGCAATGGTGCATCTTACGAGGTTGACACTAATCCGCAACCCCATGAAGCCCATTACTTGAAACTCGATTGTTCAAAAGCTAAAACCGAATTAGGTTGGATTCCTAAATGGGATATTGAGACAACCCTTAAATCCATTGTTGCCTGGAATAAAGCGTGGCTAAATAATGAAAATTTGAGAAAAGTGACGGAAAATCAAATTAGTCAATACTTTAATCTATGAAATTAATTATAAATAAAGTATTGCTTAAAGAATGAGGTATTTAGAAATTATATCTTCTTCCATTGTTGATGGTTTAAGTATTATTAAGACTAAACCATTTTTTGATCATCGTGGTAAGTTTTCGCGGTTCTTTTGTGAAAAAGAATTAGCTGTAATATTAGGAGATAGACACATTGTACAAATAAATTTTTCTAAAACGAAATACGTAGGTACAATTCGAGGACTACATTTCCAACATGCACCTTTTGAAGAAATGAAATTGATTCGGTGCCTTAAAGGAAAGGTATGGGATGTTGCTGTGGATCTACGGAAAGAATCGCCTTCTTACCTGAAGTGGCATGCTGAAGAACTGACACCTGGAAATGCAATAATGATCGTTATTCCAGAAGGTTGTGCTCATGGCTTTCAGGTATTAGAAAAAGAAAGTGAGCTGATGTATCTACACACAGCACCTTATAAAAGAAGCTCTGAAGATGGGGTCAGATATAATGATCCAGTATTGAATATTCAATGGCCATTGGAAGTAACTGAAATTTCTGAAAGAGATAAAAATCATAATTTATTAAACAATAAACTAAATAAATATTAATATGAAATGTCGTCATTGTGGGACATCGCTATCGAATGTTTTCCTGGATCTTGGTTACGCACCACCTTCAAACGCTTATCTTACATTTGCTGATTTTAAAAAACCAGAGAAATATTTTCCGCTTAAAATTTATGTGTGCCATAAATGCTGGTTAGTACAAACGGAGGATTATGCTTTGCGCGAAGAATTATTTACGGATGATTATGCCTATTTTTCTTCGGTCTCAAGTAGTTGGTTAGAACATGCGTTGCATTATACAGACATAATCACCAATCGGCTTAATTTAAATAATGATAGTTTTGTTATTGAAGTGGCATCAAACGATGGCTATTTGTTGAAGAATTTTATAGCAAGAGGAATTCCATGTTTGGGAATTGAACCAGCCGATGGAACAGCACAAGAGGCAGAGAAAAAAGGGATACCTACTATACGGAATTTTTTCGGGGTTGATTTGGCTAAAAAATTAGTACAGCAAGGAAAACAAGCTGATTTGATAATTGGGAATAATGTTTATGCCCATGTCCCCGATATAAATGATTTCACGGCGGGCCTTAAAAAAACACTTAAACCTAATGGTACAATTACCTTGGAGTTTCCTCATTTATTAAACCTAATTAGGTTAAATCAGTTCGATACAGTTTATCACGAGCATTATTCCTATTTATCATTACAAACAGTTGCATTAATTTTTGAGAAATTTGGCTTGCGAGTCTTTGATGTCGAAAAATTGAACACACATGGAGGTAGCTTAAGGGTTTATGGTTGTCATGATGACGATTCAAGGCCAAATTGTAGTCAAGTAAAGAAATTGCTTGAAGAAGAAAATAGAGCTGGCATGAAGAATATGGACATTTATTTAACATTTCAGCTCAAAGCGAATAAAATTAAAGATGACTTATTGGCTTTTCTAATTAAGCAAAAACAAGATGGGAAAAAGGTTGGTGCGTATGGGGCTGCTGCAAAAGGTAACACTTTGTTAAACTATACATGTGTTAAACCAGATTTGGTTTCTTTTGTTTGTGATGCGGCACCGTCAAAACAAGGAAAATTTATGCCAGGTAGCCATATTCCAATACTCCCTCCTATTGCTTTAGTAGAGGAAAGACCTGATTGGGTGATTATTTTACCTTGGAACATCTCTAAAGAAGTATTACATCAATATTCGATAATAAAAGAATGGGGCGGACAATTTATTGTAGCAGTACCCAAACTAAAGATTTTAAAATGACCATACTTGTCACCGGTGCAACAGGATTTGTTGGACAAAATATAATTCCTGAATTACTTAAAAGAGGTCACTCTATCATTGCTTTAGCAAGAGACGAATCAAAAGCTAGAGCATTTGAGTGGTACCAGAAAGTAATATTTATTGCTCATGATATATACTCTCAACCTTTTCTATCAATAGATAAAATAGGAAAACCAGATGCTTTGTTGCATTTGGCTTGGTCAGGGTTGCCAAATTATCAGTCTCTTTTTCACTTTGAAAAAAATCTATATTATGATTATATTTTTTTGAAATTGATGGTAGAACAAGGGATTAATCATTTAATTGTAACGGGTACCTGTTTAGAATATGGAATGCAGAACGGTTGTTTGTCTGTTGATATGATAACTAATCCAAACAATCCCTATGCATTAGCTAAAGATACTTTAAGAAAGTTTCTTCAAAACTTACAAAAGTTTCAGCCTTTTACCCTACAATGGACACGTCTTTTCTACTTGTATGGTCATGGCCAAAATGTAAATAGCTTAATTTCTCAACTTGACAAGGCAATTGACTCTGGTGAAACTATTTTCAATATGTCAAAAGGAGATCAGTTGCGTGACTATTTACCAATTAATGAAGCTGCAAATCAAATTTGTGATATTATTGATAAAAGTACTAAATCTGGAATCTTTAATATTTGTAGCGGCGAACCCACTTCCGTTCGTTCTTTAGTTGAAAAACATATAGCTCAACGTCATTCTTCAATACAATTAAATTTAGGGTATTATCCTTATAATAATTTTGAGCCCAAAGCATTTTGGGGTGCCCGATAGACAAACAAATTACTATCCCAAATACTTATAATCGAAAGCCGATAGCTTCAACTTTCATCCTTTCCAAAGTTAATATTATAACCTAGTTTCATTGTAAGGGATCCTCCAAGTTAGTTAGGATAGATTACTTATTGAACATCAATAGCCACCAACAATATTCATTAATTTAATTTTCTTATGGTAACATCAATTTCGTGCGGCAGGCTTTCTTCCTATTTATCAGCTCAATTAAATTCTTTTTTTCCAGACGACTGTCCTGTAAATTTCAACACAGAGTATAATTTAATAAAGCTCGCATTAGATAGGTTAGAATTTTGTTTTCAAAACGTAACACTACAGCATTATTATGACGGAAAAGACGTAAGATTCAACCATCTTTTCTCTGATCATTATGTAATGTTTCTATGGTATTTAGCAAATTCCGTTTGGAAAGAAAAAGGCAATTGTAGCTTGGCAAATAAAATATATTATCTGAACAAAGTCTTGAATGGACTGGACTGTATGTATGATACTCAAATGCCAGATATCTTCTTGATTTTCCATGGCGGAGGAACAATGCTAGGTAAAGCTGAATATAGCAACTTTTTCGTTGTGCTACAAGGCTGTACCGTAGGATCTCAAAAGGGAAATTATCCAAAATTTGGGAAAGCGGTTTCTTTAACAGCTAATAGTTCTGTCATTGGAAATTGTAAAATAGGAAACAGAACAACTATTAGCACAAGAACTACCATTTTTGAGAAAAATATTGATAACGATAAAACAGTATATATGAATTGGGAAACTGGAAAATATGAAACAAAGGAAACAAAGAAATGTTACGCCCAGCAATTTTTTAATACAAACTTAAAAATATTATAAAATTATGACACCAAAACTTTCTATTGGAATACCAACATATAATCAAGGGATTTACCTTGAAAAAGCAATAGTTTCCATCCTCAACCAAACGGAACAACCATTTGAATTTATTATTTGTAATAATCATAGTACAGATGGATTAACGGATGAAATATTATTAAAATATAAGAACAACAACATAAGGGTTATTTCTCCTCCAAGTCATTTGGGCCTAATGGCTAATTTTGATTATTTAGCTAGGCAAATGAAAGGGAATTGGGCTGCATTTCTTTGTAGTGATGATTATTATGAACCTAATTTTGTAAAAGAATTTTATGAAAATTTTGATTCTGAAGCGGTACTACATCGATTTGGTTTTAACTGGATTGATGGTGCTGGGAGGATTACTAAAACGAATAAAATTAGATCTGTCAAAAACGTTCAATCTTTTCCCGGGAATTTTTATGAACAAATTCGAGGACCGAAATCTAATTTTGGGGCAACAGTTATAAAAATGGAAACCTTTAAAAAAGTAGACTTTTTTGATAAAAATATTGAGTTGGCTGGTGACTGGGGTTTATACTTGAAATTATCTAAATTTGGTAAATTTCGATATATTAATAAAATAGTAGGGAATATTCGTCTTAATTATAGACCGAATATTACTATTGAAAGGTTTAGACTGGATACTGCAGATAAATATTACATATATAGTATAATTCAAAAGGATATTATAAACAAGTATAATTTGAACCAGTGGCTTTATCATAATACTTTAAAACTTCGTTTATATGAAATGCAACAAACCCAAAAAAAATATAATACCGAATCTTTTAAAGAATTTAAGGCATTTGAAAAACTTGTTCAAACGCACCGTATCGGCAATAAAATCGAGTATCTTTTAAGAAGCTATTATCAAAGATTTAATGAATTCTTTTTTAAGAGGTGAAAAATATAAGAGTTATTTTAAAAAACTTTGGAGCTAATTCATTCTCGGTTTTAATAAACATTGTTTTTCAAGTAGTAACGATCCCGATATTTATTAAATATTGGGGGGTTGATATGTATGGAGAATGGTTAATTTTAACTGCAGCTGCAGCTTATTTTTCGATGACAGACATTGGTTTAAGCACTGCTACGTCGAACGATTTTTCAATTAATTATGTTCAGAATAAATATGATAAATGCAACAGTCTTTTAAATAATAATTTTTATTTTATAGTGGTCGCATTTTCTATAATCTTTTTTGGTCTCTTTTTTACCTTGGTAAATTTTAATTTATCCGCATTTTTTCATTTCAAAATTATCAGTAGAAGAAACACTTCAATTGCTTTAGTCCTTTTAACAGGCCAGATATTTTTTGGCATGTTAGGTAATTTGTATTTTGCTATTTACAAAGCAACGCAACATTATGCAAGATGCTTAATGATTGACAATATTTTAAGAATTGTTGAAAGACTTGCCCTAATTGGGGGCATAATCCTAAGACTTTCCTTCATTACCATCCTTGTCCTTTACGTTACTCCTAGAATTTTGGGTTTTTTCATTAAATTATTTGATTCGAGAAAATATTACAAATTGAATCTAAGCATTAAATATTTAAACAAAACGGAATTTAAAGGGATCATTATTCCTAGCCTTTCATTCCTCTCTTTTCCAATCGGTAATTCAATAGTTTTACAAGGATTTACGCTCTTGGTTGGTTTTGTCTATGGTAGTGTTGCCGTGGTGTTGTATAATACTACTCGAACGTTAGTTAATTTTGCAAAAATCGGCCTTGGATTAATTGGGAATTCTTTTTGGCCAGAATATTCGTTAGCTTACGGAAAAAAGGACTTTGGCTTAATGAAGAAGATGCACAGATATTCGGTAAGTTCTTCTTTATATTTATCAATTTTATTGGCCTTTTTTTTGTTTTTGTTTGGTAAAACCATTTATATGCCTTGGACAAATTATAAAATGGATTTTAATTCAGTTCTTTTTTATAATTTTTTGTTTACGATGGTGCTAAGTACCATTTGGGGTGTAAGTAGTGTCGTCTTAGCCGCCACTAACAATCATAAAATGTATTCATTATTGTATTTAATATCTACAATAATATCGTTAGGGGTTGCATATGCTATATTAAAAACAGCGGGGAACATTAGTTTTTTACCGCTAGCTTTATTAGTAACAGATATTCTTTTAATTGTAGTTGTAGAAAAACAAGTATTAAATCTTGTTAGTGATACTTTACGCGAGTTTATTAAATCAATCATACTTACTCCGGTTTTAATTGTAAAATCAAGATTGAAATGAAATTATTTTCAAAAATAGAATCCATGTATGTATTTTAAATAACAAAGATGATTTATCCAGAGAAAGTAAAAAAAATTACGGTCGTAGTGAATGGTAGATTTCATGCATTTGACTATGCAGCCGAGCTTTATAAAAAAAAACAGCTTCATAAATTAATTTCAACGATGCCTTATTTTGTTGCGAAACGATATGGTATTGGTCATGAAGTTTATACTGGCCTTCCTTTATTTGAGGTTCTTAAACGAAGTTGGCAAATGATTTTTAAGAGGCCATTTCCACGAGTCTTTTATTCAAAATTATTTTCTCATGTAGCGCTATTTTTTATTCCTAAAAATACAGATGTTGTAATATGTAATGCTGGATATTGTAAAGAAATTTTTGAGTCGGAAAAATTAAAAAACGCACAAAAAATTCTTGATAGAGGCTCAAGCCATACTTTAGCAAATATCAGGGCCAATCATTTGGCTGCTGAATATCACAATATCAAATGGAAGCAAAATCCTCAAAAATTTGTAGAGAGGGAATTAATAGAATATAGGCTCGCGAATAAAATTCTCATCCCATCTAATTATGTTAAAAAAACCTTTATTGAATATGGGTTTTTAGAAGAAAAGTTTATACTTATCCCATATGCATTTAGCTTAAAAAAATTTGAAGGAGTAAAAATAATTCCTAAAAATAAAGAACTTGCTGTTTTGTTTGTTGGCCAGATGAATCACCTAAAAGGCGTAGGTGTATTAATTAATGCAATGAGACTTGTGAGAGATAAAATACCACAGGCAACTCTTTGGCTTGTGGGAGCAAAAAATCTTCTGTTAAATAAATCCCTTTTTAATGAAGAATGGATTAAATATTACGGAGTTTTGAGAGGAAAAAAACTTTTAGATAAATACTTGTCTGCCTCAGCTTTTTGTTTGTTATCTTTTGACGAAGGCCTTGCTCTAGTATTAACAGAGGCAAAAGAGTGTGGACTACCTATTGTTGCAACTACAAATACTGGTGTTTCTGATATTTTAACAGATGGCGTTAATGGTTTTATAGTACCTGTTGGTAGTCACATTAAAGCGGCAGAAAAATTGATTGAAATTCTTGAAAACCCTAATAAATTCATTTTAAAAAACAACAAAACGGACGGGAAACCTGATATGATTTGGGAAAAGTACTGTGATTTATTGTTGAAACAAATTTAAATTAATAATTTGTTCTGACACGCCCGCTCTGGCTGGCTTGCCGAACTCTAATTTTAAATGGTCGAATTTCGGGGAAGCTTACACATACATCTAATTTTGTAAATTATGCCAAAGAAAATATGTATAACCATACTGGATTATAATAATAGTATGGATACAATTATAGCTTATCAGTCAATTAGAAACTCCATTAATAAAATTAAACATAACTATGATATTGTCACAAGGTTTTTTATAGTTGATAATGGTTCAAACAAGGATAATAAAGAAAATAGCATACTTTTTTTTTCAAGTCAAGGTTTTGTAATTTTACATGATAGTCAAATGCCCAATCCAGATGAGAATAAGCATATTTACAAAAGTTTATCAATAAATTTAGGATTTGCAGGGGGAAATAACCTTGGGTTTAACTATGCAGTAAGAAATAAATTCGATTATATCTGGCTGTTAAACAATGATGTATTAGTTGAAAAGGATACATTGTCTGTTTTTTTGGATTTTGTTTCAGAGAACCACAATAATCCAAGCATTATTGGCTCAAATATTCTTGACTATTATAATAAGGATAAAATTCAATCATTAGGAACTTATCGAATTGGGTGGCGAGGATATAGTCAGATACCTTTAAAAGAAAAAAACAACGAAGTTATTGAGGTCGATTCTGTTTCTGGATGCAGTATGTTTATCCCTATTTCTATAATAAAGGATATCGGATTCTTTGATGAAGACCTTTTTTTATACGTTGAAGAAACAGAATTATCTTATCGTGCCAAGATTAAAGGATATAAATCATTCACTTTAACAAAATCAAAAATATTTCATAAAGGGAGCCAAACGCTTGGGAAATCTAGTAATCTTAAAAAATACTATAGTATAAGAAACTTATTTTTGTTTAAGAAAAAGCATTTTAGTAAATTTAACTTGTATACAAGCATAATATTCCAATTTTTTATTCATATTCCTAAACTGAAATTTTCCCCCAAAAAATGGCATGTTTTTTTTATTGCTATACATGATGCAATGGTTAATAATAGCGGTATTTGTAAAAGGACATTTAAATGAAGAGATTAGCAGTAGTATTTTACAAGTTTGAAGATTTCCACGTTACTAAGGAATATCTTTTAACTGCTCTTAGAAATCGCGGGCATAAAATTACCGTTTTTACCACAAAAAATATATCTATTGAAAACCCGCCATATAATATTGTAAGTTTATCTGAGAGGAATTATTATAGTGGAGAATGGCTAAAAGAGAGAAAATACGATATTTTATTTTTGTATCATCTTAATTTTAATCATATCAAAATATTAAAAAAAGCGAAAGACATTGGTATTAAAATCATAACGAAAGCCGATTCCAATGGTTTTTTCCCTCTTTTAGAGAGTGATATAATAAGAAATAGTTTTTATTATCAGTCCAAACGACTGATAAAGGCCTTTCTTAATTATAATTTCAAATTAAAAATGAATGAACTCCTAAACCTTAATGATTATGTCATGCTTGAAACTTCCACGGGATATAGGCGATTCATTACTAGTTTTCAAGAACATCATGAAAAATTTAAAATAATCCCCTATGGTTTTAGCTTTAAAAAAGGTGAATTTAATCAAAAAGTAAAAAAGATAATTGCTATTGGAAGGTGGGAAGATATAAAACAAAAAAAAATTCGTCGCTTATTAAAGGCATTTAGCAGATTAAAAGGGGTTTGGAATGGTTATGAATTATACATTATTGGAACTTGTAGTAAAAAAATAATAAATAAGTATGAGGGTAATTACGTTCATTTCTTAGGCTGGAAAACACGGGAAGAAATCGATTACTTGCTATTGGATTCTCAAATCACAATTATGAGTTCAGAATGGGAAAGCTTCGGATATGTACAAATTGAAGCTTTGAGCAAAGGGAATACAGTAGTAAGCACCCCACACGTTGGGGCAATCGATGTTATTCATGGATTTGAATTTGGGTTGGTTGCTCAAGGTTATTCAACCAAAGAATTATCTTCAGCATTAAGTGCGGAGATTTCATTATGGGTGAATGGGGAAAGAGATCCTGAGCTTATTTTTGAAAAGGCAAAAGAATACTATGATTGGTCTGTGATATGTACACAAATAGAAGAGCTGTTTTAACTCTAAAAAGCACATGAAAGTGATTGTAAACGAAGTAAATAATCTGATGTAAACTTCAAAAGGGATGGTAACGCGTAGCTTTTCCCAGTTGTAACACATAGAAAGAAAAAAAACTTAAATTTATCGCTATTGTTAAGTTAGGGTTTGCTGATTTTCTCAAAAGCCACTATTTTATTAACTGATATTTAACAAAATATGTTGATAACTTTAGGTCAGTAATAGGTTAATAAATACACGATTTTCATTAATTTTACATAAAAAGTCGTGCAGATATGATCAACTATTATCTATTAAACAGAACAGATGCTGTCAGATTTTTTTAAAATAAAAAAGAAAACTGTAATAAATTATTTAATATTATTCGTTCTCCTCTTTTTTATAAATTTTAATTTTGGATTAAATGATAGAGTTCTTACCCTTGAACTTTTCATTTCATTTACGTTAGTATTTGCCATATTTCATGTGTATTATAACCGAAAGAATAAGTATCCACTTTTTATTATTTATCATATTGGAATTTTTGCTTATTATGTTTTGCCTGGCTTTTATTTTATGTATCTACAAAAAACCTGGCTTTTTAATACACAAATTCTTAAAACATCTTTCAATATTAAATCTATCCGAGCTGTTATTTTCTTGATAATAATTATACAACTAATTAGCTTATTAATGGTTCTTATTAAAAAAGAAAAATATTTTGCCAGAAAAAATAATGGCGAGAAACTAATTCTAAAAAAAAATGCTAGTATTATTACTACTATTATTGTTTTAATCCTATTAACATTAGGAAACATTATTGATAGTCCGATTTTTTTACAATTAAAAGTGTTGCTTGATAATTTGGTTTATATTCCCGTAGCATTTTTTCTTTATCAATATTTGGGAACCAACAAAAAAAGAGATTTATTTTTTTTAATTCTGAACATTGGTATTATTAGTATTTCATTTTTAGCGAGAGGAGCTGCTGCTCCATTCGCAGAACTTGGCATTTTCATCGTCATAATCCTTATTTTAGAAGGAAGACCTCCAAAATTGTGGCATTATTTAACTGGAATCAGTCTTTTGTCTTTTATTATGTTATTTAAGATGTCATTTAGAGCCGTGTTCTGGTCCGGAGATTACTCAATTTCAGAGAAAATAGATGGCGCTTTTAGAATTATGGCTTCCACTTTATCAGAAGGAATAAATGTTGTAGTTAATTCAATAAATTTTTTACTAATTAGAACACAAGCCCTTTCTTTATTTATTATAATTACATCACTGACTCCAAATAAAGTTCCATACTGGCATTTTAGCCAAATAAGATTTATGTTATGGGCTTTCATACCGCGATTTATTATCCCTTCAAAACCAAAAAATTATGGAGGGCAACTTTTTGGTCATGCTTATTCAATCATCGGTGCTCATGATTTTGTTACTGCTGTAAACATTCCTTCTTTAATCGGATTTTATTTAGTCACAGGCGTATTTTCATTAATTTTAGGAGTTGTTTTTTTCAATTGGATAATGTTGAAAGTTGAAGATATTTATAAAAAAAATAGACATAACCAATCAGTAATTATTGCAATCACTTATTTCTCAGTTCAATTTATTCATTCATTGGATACTGGGTTTGTCGGAATTGGTAATTATATTTATAAAAGTATAATCATCTATTTAGTAAGCATAACACTTTATAAGTACCTTTTTTATAAAGAAAAACAAATATGAAAATTATCCCTATTATGAATTGTAACCGGGTGTTTCAGCCCCCTAAATAACTGGATTTGATTAGTGAATTTTAAAACACTAATTTTGTCTCGTTTCAAACGAGATGAGCAGCGTAAAAAGAACATGTGCCAATGGCATCCTTGCGGGAGATTATTGAAGAAAAAGTTACCATACTCCAAGACATTAAACAAGCAGAGGTGTAGAGGGTTGTCGTAAACATGGTATTTATGCAACAACTTATACAAAAAGAAAACCTAACAAAAAAGTGAAGAAAATTTATTTTTCTCTGATTTTATGGATGACTCTTAATGATTTTATCAACATGGATTATCATAAATGCTGTCCCCAAGGTAGCACAATTAGCTAAAAAAAAATAAAATTCTCTATATTATAGCTCACAGAACTTGCTCAAGACCTAAAAAATATTAGAGAACTCGAGCAAAAAGGCAAAAGCCTGGTAGTGAATTGATTTCTAACAAATTATTCTACAGAAACAATTATGAAAATACTTTTTCCAACAGGTTCATATTATCCTGACAATAGTGGCGGGCCAAGTATAACCCTTTATTGGATTACTAAAGCATTAGCTAAAAAAAAGGTTGATTGTTATGTCGTTACTGATTCTGCAAACCTTAAGAATAGTGCAGGCATAGTCTTTAATAAATGGAGTATTGTTGATGATGTTAATGTTAATTATACATTAAATAAATTTCATCAGTGCCCCTTTTTTATGCTTTATCATAGCCTAAAAATGATTTCTAAAGTAGATATAATTGTACTGACAAGCATATTTTATTTCCCTTCATTTTTAATATCAATAGTCTCTGTAATAAAGAAAAAACCAATA
>VAOZ01052698.1_pt1 | contig 13047 bp, 11 predicted proteins | sample 3394041 | NCBI WGS metagenome assembly VAOZ01 (sample SAMN08290431, study PRJNA428436) | hydrothermal vent metagenome | isolation source: Deep-sea hydrothermal vent chimney | place: Indian Ocean: Southwest Indian Ridge
ATGAAAACATCGAGGGACTCTTGAAAGAAGCACATGAATTAACTTCCATTTTTATAGCATCGAGAAAAACTGCACAAAAAAACAATCACAATTAATTCTTTAACTAACAATTTTAATTTCAAAGTTTTTTCATCAATTCAACATTTATCATTCATCACTCATCATTCGTCATTCGTCACTCACCATTCCAATTAGGTCCCGTAGTTCAACGGATAGAATGTCAGATTCCGGTTCTGATGATTCGGGTTCGAATCCCGGCGGGATCACTAAATTACTCATAATTAATGATTTATCAATTTTAGCTGTAGGAGGCTGAGCAGCATCTCATTATAATTCTCTCTCCCTTTTTTTCTGTCTTTGTTCAGCATAGAAGAGTTTTTTAGACATTAACAAAATGGCAATTGTGCATTAGCACCGCATAACAGGAAAAGCCAAAATGTAGAAAAGCTCCAGGCCGAACGCTTCCTCGTTCTATCATAAAAAAATTTACCCTTCAACTTTTAAAGTAGTTGTAAAAGAGGTTTTCTTACTTTTGTCAGCTATCCTCAACAAGAGACAGATGAACAAAAATATCAGAAAGTTCCCTTTTGTTTTTTTCAGATTTTTGCTGATGATTTTTCCGATATCTGTCTTTTCGCAGCAGCCTTTTCCCATTAATCACATACAAGAACTCACCATACATAGTAATGCACGTTTTCCCACCTTGTCAGCGGATGGCAGAATAGTTATACAATCGAATAATAACGGAATTGAGAATATTTATTTATTCAATCCTGTAACCGATTCAACTGTTGCCCTCACAGCAGATAGGGACAACGAGCAGCATCCGGTTTGGATACCGGGAAAAGAAGCGATAGTGTATGATAAAGGACACGGTGGACACAGCCGACTTTTCTACCTTAATTTGAAAACGGGAAAGAGTAAACCTCTCCTGCGGCGGGATATTGCCTGCCGGGAAGCTTCTTTCACTCCGTCGCACCATCTTGTAGCCTTTTCCGGCTTTGACGATCGTACCCAACACTGGCAAATATACAGCTATGACTTTGTTTACGACAACCTAAACCGGCTTACCACAGAAAATGGCAACTGTAGCTTTCCTGTTTTTTCTCCTGACGGAAAAACAATAGCCTTTACACTCCATGGCAGGGATAACAGAATGAAGCTGAAAATCATCAACTGGTACGGCGGGGAGATGAAAACCATTGCGTATGATGTGCAGGGAAAAGTTTTCTGGACACCAAAGGGCTGGCGGATTCTTTTCGTTTCGATAAAAGGTAACCAATTCGTTATTTCAAGCATCAGAAATGACGGAACGCACCAAAAAGAGCTTTTTTCCAGCAAGCATCCGCTTTGCTGCCCTACCCTCTCGCCAAATGGAAAAGAGCTGATTTTTCCCATGAAAAAGGTAGATATCTATAAAATTTTCACTCTTCAATTTTTTCCGTAATAAAATATCTTCTCATTAGGGAATTATTACTGTTTTTGTCATAAATAAATCGGTGGGTAAAAGATAGAAATCTGACACAGTAATACCGGGAAGACTTGTTGGCGTAAAGAAAACACAAATATCCGGTATTGAAGACAACACAAAAGCTGTAAAGTTTTTAACCAATCTGAAAATTTTCTCCACGCTGAAAGCCAACACCAAACAGAGGACCATTTTCCATGTCGATTCCCATATGGAGGTACCCTGATTTAAAACCAACTCAGGTCAGCCTCACCCGCGGATCAAGCAGAGTATAAATAATGTCCACGAGAATGTTGGTAATGATGAGGATGACGGCAATGAACAACACAACTCCCATAATGACGGGCAGGTCATATTTTTCCAGTCCATCCACAATGACCAGTCCGATACCTTTCCAGTCGAAGACGTATTCAACAAAGACCGCTCCTGCCAGAAGGGAAGCAAACCAGCCGGTGATGGCAGTAATCACCGGATTGAGTGCATTACGAATGGCGTGTTTGAAAATTACCCGTGCCGGGCTGAGTCCTTTGGCGTAAGCCGTCCGAATGTAATCTTTTGAAAGTTCTTCGAGCAAAGCGCTGCGCGTCAGACTAATTACAATAGCCAGCGGCCTGATACCCAACGTAATGGCAGGCAGAATTAAATTGCGCAGACTCAGATAAACTTCACCGGTATAGTTATCCACCGAATAAAGGCTGCCGAACATGGGTAACCCGGTATATTTTTCCCACACGAAACCAAAAAGCCAAGCGATAAGAATAGCTGCAAAAAAGGAAGGAACCGACATCCCCAGCGAAGAAAAAACCATCATAAACCGGTCGTAAGGACTATCCTTGTTAAGTGCAGCCGGAATACCCAGCAAAACACCAAAAAACATAGCCATGATGATGGCAGCAGTAGCGAGCAGAAAGGTCTTTGGAAAAGCCTCGGCGATAATGGAGGTCACATCGCGCTTGCTCTGGTACGACCGCCGCAAATAGGGAAGCTTCAACACCAGTACATCATGACCAAGATGTATCAATACATGCGCCGAAGGATATTTATTCCGGTTCAAATACCAATAATTTTTCGGATTATCTGCATTGTGCAATGAAACCGGCGACAGGTCGTTGAGAAAATTAAGATATTGAATATAAAGCGGCTTATCCAGTCCGAGGTCTTTTCTAATGGCCTCAACCGAAGATATATCCGCCCGTTGCCCCAGCAACATGCGCGAAGCATCGCCCGGCAGGATATTGAAAAGCATAAATACCAGTGTCACCACACCCCAAAGAACCAGGATGCCGTAAAAAAGCCGTTTTATGATATAATGTAACATAGCGCTATTGTGTGGGCGAAATTAAAAAAAAATTGATTTGACTGCTGCCGGGAAAGTCGTGGTAATGCCATTTCTTTAAAATCACACCATGATGCAGCAACAGCAGGCCGGGGTTGGAACGGATCATAGCCTTTAGGTCGGTTTCATCCGCCTGAAAAACAGGAACTTTTAGTCCGTACCGCCTTTCAATATGTCTTACCGTTTTTTGATCCGTAGCCGTTAACAGCACTATTGAGATTCCTTTTTTGTTTAGAAATTCCGCCAAAGCAGCTGCTTTTTTCAGTCCGCCCACGTCTGCCCGGTTCATATCAAAAGAGACGAGGATAAACTGAAATCCCGGGTTTTCAATAATGGCTCTCGTCCGGTCGTTACCCAGGCTATCTTCTATAACCAGGTTATATTTTGCGACAACAGACGGAGCAACGTTTTGTTGTGAGACAAAACTCCACCGGGACATCCAGACTGAATCATTCCATGGATAGTCAGGGAAAAGAAACTCCTTTTTCTCACCAGTCTTTTTATTTTGGTAGGTGACATAAGTTTTGGGCTTTTGTGTAGTATCCGTTGTCATGTTTCGACCTGTTTTCCAGTTGCGAAAATCCACTACAGGAAGGTGGTTTAGGTTAAATAACATAAATCCGAGGAATCCACCTCCCAGAAAAACCAATATCAAAAATTGCGGTAAAAATTTTGGCCTTTCACGCCAGCCCCTTCTGTTACCCAACACCAAAAGGATAAACAGGATGATCAGGAATATGTTTTTGTAGAATGTCTGCCAGTTGGTGAGTTTCACAGCATCGCCAAAGCATCCGCAGTCAGTCACCATGTTAAAACGCGCATCGAGATAAGTAACCACGGTAAAAAATATCAGCATCAATAGCATGGCTCCGGATGCTGTCCGAATAAATATTTTAAACAAAAAAGAGATGCCAATCAAAAACTCAGAAAAAATTACCAAAAAGGCAATCCACAAAGCATAAGGAACCAATGAAGTCCATCCGTAAACCAGCAGGTAATCTTCCACGCGATAAGATGTCCCCACGGGGTCAACACCTTTTACTACAGACGAGAAAATAAAAACCAATCCGAGGAAAATACGGATAAAGGGCAACAAACGGGAAAGAAAAGTCTTCTGTTTATAGCTGTTCACTTTCGAGTAACAATTTTATCAATGCAAACACTGAATAATTTATAATATCATAATAATTGCCATTCAGGCCTTCGGAAACCAACGTTTTGCCCTCGTTGTTCTCAATCTGCTTGATGCGCAAAAGTTTCATCAGGATGATATCGGTAAGCGAAGAAATGCGCATATTCCGCCAGGCTTCACCATAGTCATGGTTCTTGTTTAGCATCAAGTCACGCGACTGTGCAAGATACTTCTTAAAAAGTTTTATGGCTGTTTCATTTTCCATATCCGGCTCATCAGCCACGCCAAGCTCCAACTGAATCAATGCCATAACGGAATAGTTGACAATAGCAATAAACTCAGGCACAATACCTTCGTCCACCTTTTGCACACCTTTTTGTTGGATGCTTCTGATACGGCTGGCTTTAATATAAATCTGATCGGTGAGGCTGGGTGTTCGCAGAATACGCCATGCAACGCCGTAATCTTTCAACTTGTTTTCAAAAATTAAGGTGCACTTCTGCATAATGGTTTCAAACTGCTGCGCTGTTTTATCTTTCATGAATCACGTTCTAATTATCCGTACCTTTGGCATTGCAAAAATGCAAAAATTAATGGGCAATAAAGATACTTCTTTTCCAAAAATCAGGAGCATTCGTATAGGAGAAAAATTATTTGACTTTTCAAAGCCTGTAATTATGGGCATTTTGAACCTTACACCTGATTCATTCTACGATGGTGGAAAATACCAAAACGAGGAACAATGGGTGAGCCAAACCCGTAAAATGCTGGAAAAAGGAGCTGAGATTATTGATTTGGGAGCGGTTTCCACCCGGCCGGGTGCAACACCCGTTAGCGAAGAGCAGGAATTGGCGAGGCTGTTGGCTCCTTTGAAGAAACTGGTGGCGAAGTTCCCGGAGGCTGTTTTTTCTATTGACACTTATCGTGCGGAAGTAGCGAGGCTTTGCGTTAAAGCTGGTGCCCGGATGATAAACGATATTTCAGGTGGTGATTTTGATGATAAGATGTTTCAGACTATGGCCAAATTAAAAGTTCCGTACGTTCTGATGCATATCCATGGCAAGCCTGAAAACATGCAGCAACATCCCCTTTCTAAAAACATTGTTACCCTTGTCCGTACATTTTTTGAAGAAAGAGTTTTGGCGTTGCAGGCATTTGGTGTGGAAGATATCATTCTGGATCCTGGATTTGGCTTTGGAAAGACACTCGAAAGCAACTACGAGCTTTTGGCTGAGATGGCCTCCACACGTGTTGACGACCTGCCACTAATGGCTGGAGTATCACGGAAATCTATGATTAACAAAGTCCTCAACATCGACACCTTAGAAGCAATGAATGGCACAACAGTGGTCAATACGCTGGCATTGCTGAACGGGGCCAACCTGTTGCGGGTACATGATGTGAAAGAAGCCCGCCAAGCCATTGACATTGTCCATTATTACCGTAAATTTGGCCTGTTCCCAAAATAATATTATTTTTACCTTTGAAAAAAAACAATAAACTTGCTGACATTATTTATTCATATCCGTATCCTTGACCTGCTCGACATTTTTTTCGTGGCTGTCTTGCTGTTTACGCTTTACAAGCTACTAAAGGGAACGGCAGCCATAAACATTTTCGTCGGTATTGTCGCTATCTTTATTTTGTGGAAAGTAACGGATGCATTAAAAATGCAACTCCTTTCTGATATTTTAGGAGCATTCATAAGTGTGGGTATTATTGCCCTCATCATCATTTTCCAACCCGAGATTAGACAATTTTTGCTGGCACTTGGTACCCCTTCTTTTTTAGGAAAATACGGCAAACGTTTCGCATTCATATCCAGTTGGTTCGACACCTCTTTTGAGACAGATACAGACCCAGTCGTAGTCGCATGCCAGCACATGAGTAATGTAAAACAAGGGGCACTCATCATCATTACACGCCAGAATGAGTTGCAACAGATTGTTAACACCGGTGTATTGGTAGATGCGGAAATCAGTAGTCCGTTGGTTGAAAATATTTTTTTCAAGAACAGTCCGCTGCACGATGGAGCCATGATTATCACGAAAAACAGAATAAAATCGGCTGGCTGTGTTCTTCCGGTATCTAAAAAGAAACTTCCCCGTTATGCAGGACTTCGCCACAGGGCAGCTATTGGATTGACCGAAATTTCCGATGCTATCGCCATTATCATTTCCGAAGAAACAGGAAATATATCTTACAGTACTCATGGAAATATCAGGCACAACATCGAGCTTGCCACACTCCAGCAAAAGCTGGCTTCTGACCTGGGTCTTATGAGAGAAGCAGCTAAAAAAGAGACCGTTGATGAAAATGTTAAAAATGATTAAGGAGAGCACCTTTGCTATCTAAAATTTTATACATTTGCCTTATTAATAATCAATTTAAATTATAGGATCATGAAAATTAACAGATATGTCGATATTTCAAGTATTGACCGCGAAGCAAAAAAAGATTATATCGATCGCCATTCTCCGTTTATCCATTGTGAAGGAACGGCAAAAAAGGGCGAGAAATTTACAGTTACCATTAAGTTAGGCGATGAGTATCCCCACCCTGACGATTTTGACCACTATATTGCCTGGGTTCAGTTGTGGAATGGCGAGAACAATATTGCTCAAGCTACTTTTGTTCCCGGTGCTTTGGGCAACCAGGCCGGCCATGTGGAAGTGGATTTCCATATTGTCCCTACCCGCAACATGAAACTTACAGCCATGGCTTTCTGTACCAAACACGGCTTGTGGCAAAGCGATGAGGTTGCTGTTGAAGTCACTGAATAACACTTGTCTGTTCTTTTGAAACACCATCCCCGAAGACAATAGTCTCCGGGGATTTTTTATTTCTAAACAGAGGAAACTTTAGGAGTCGGAAAGATGTCAGGTCTTTTTCACACTTATTAATTATGAAAAAGTAAACGGTGAAGAATTGCGAAGGTCTGTAGATAAAGGCGTGACGCGTGGCGTTATATTTCCAGCAAGAAAAAGATATCTTTGCAGCGCATGAATCATTTCGACGTAATAGTAGCAGGAGCCGGTCCGTCCGGCCTGATGGCAGCAGGAAGAGCTGCCGAATCCGGCAATCGTGTGTTGGTGCTTGAAAAAATGAGTCGGGAGGGAAGCAAGCTTCTGATAACCGGCAAAGGAAGATGTAATGTCACCAACGAGGCCGACATAAGCGATTTTATCCCTTTTGTATATCCAAATGGCAGGTTTTTGCGTACTGCCTTTTCGCAATATTATTCTAAGGACATTCTCAACCTGCTGCATAACTATGGGGTAGAAACAACTTTGGAACGGGGAGGTCGCTATTTTCCCGTCAGCAACAAGGCAAAAGACGTACTGCATGCTCTCTTGTGTTGGGTAAACGAACTAAAAGTTGAAATTCGCCTTCATCATAAAGTTGAAAAACTGTTAGTACAGGACAATATTCTCCAGGGTTTGATAGCAAACGGACAGAAATTTACAGCTGACCATGTTATTCTTGCCACCGGTGGAATGTCTTATCCCGCCACTGGTTCCAATGGCGAAGGTTTCGAACTTGCCCGTAGCGTGGGACACACCATTGAAAAACTCAGGCCGGCACTTGTCCCACTCGAAACAGCAGGCGGCGTAGCACAAAAGCTTCAGGGACTTAATTTGAAAAATGTAAAAGCAGTAGTATGGGTCAACGGGAAGAAAGAGGCCGAAGACTTTGGAGAGATGATTTTTACACATTTTGGACTGTCAGGCCCCATTATTCTTACCCTGAGCAGAACTGTGGTTGATGCTTTGCAACAGAAGAACATTGTGGAAATTAGCATCGACCTAAAACCTGCACTTGATGAACAGAAACTGGACAAACGTTTAATTCGTGATTTGAATGAACACGGGAAGAAACAGTTTAGCAATATTTTACGCCATTGGTTACCATCCAAACTGGTTCCTGTCTTTCTCGAACTTTTAGCGCTTGATTCGGAAAAAGTATGCCACCAGATTTCTTCAAAGGAACGTAAACAAGTCCGATATCTATTAAAAAACTTTCGTTTTAGAATCACCCAATCACGCTCATTTAAAGAGGCCATTATTACGGCAGGGGGAATTGCCACCAGGGAAATCTCTCCGAAGACTATGGAGTCAAAACTAATAAAAGGGCTCTATTTTGTCGGCGAAATGATTGACCTCGATGCCAGGACAGGAGGCTACAACCTACAAATTGCTTATTCCACAGGATGGCTTGCCGGCAATTCCTGTAAAAGGCATTAAGCTTCCCGGACACTAAACCATCCTGAACAAGAGACGGGCAAACACACATAGGATGCTGCATAATTGTGAAAAGCGGTATCTCATTTACCAGCAGGATTATCCATCATATTTGTTTCTTGAAAAGAAGAAATTATCAGAAGTTACAGGAGGTCATCAAGAAGTACCGTTATCTGAAATTGACGATGAAACTCCGTCCTTTATCATGGCACAAAAGTTGCGGATAGCGGCAGTTTATTTAGAACGTTTGCAACGATGAAAAAGGAAAAAGGATAAGTCAAAACAGAGGGAGTATTTAGTGGTAACATCTTAAATGTAAAAAGCCGGGAAAACGCCGGCCTTTTACATTTTGCGGGTGGAAGATGGGACTTGAACCCACGACCCTCGGAACCACAATCCGATGCTCTAACCAAGCTGAGCTACATCCACCATTTCAGGGCCGCAAATATACAATATTTTTCAATTCCTTATCGATGAATAAAAAAAAGAATCCCTTAAAAATATATTGAAAAAATTGAGGAAAAAGTTTGTACTGTCACTTTGTTTTTTACTTTTGGAACGATGTTTTCGCAAAAGAAAAAACTTTATTCATCTGGCTCTCTTACGCATCTTGCCTGGCAAAAATTCAAAAGAAATATTCAGGGTATGGTCGCACTGTCGGTTATTGGTCTGGCCATTTTGGTGGGGATATTTGCCTATCTTCTTGTTCCCGATGCTTCTCCCAACGCCAACCGGCAGATATTGGAGCTGGCCACACAAAAACCTGGTTTTAAAGTCAAACTTTTAAAAGTCCGCAAAAACGGCATCCTTCCCAGCGAAGACTTTCTCAACCAACTGTTTCTCGGCACAAAAGACAGCTATTCTTATATACCGGTCTCGGCTTATCATTTTGACAAGGGGAAAATTATCGTTAAAATTTTCGATGAAGACGGAAGCGGGCTCACAAAATCTTTTGCCTTGACGAATGTTCTTTTTTCCGTAAAAGGAAAACAAAGAATCATTGGTGACAAGTTAGAATTTACCTCGTTGGAAGGGAAAAAGCATCTTATGTCTATGGCTAATTTAAAAGCGCAGGTATTACAGCAAAACATGATAACCAGGACCTTCTGGCTAGGAACCGACCAGTTTGGAAGAGATCTGCTAAGTCGTTTACTGCTGGGAACGCGCATTAGCCTTTCGGTAGGATTTATTGCCGTGGCCATATCGCTTCTCGTAGGAATTTTGCTGGGTTCCATGGCCGGATTTTACCGTGGGAAAGTGGATGAACTCATTATGTGGTTTATCAATGTGGTTTGGTCAATTCCCACATTACTACTGGTGATTGCCATCACTTTTGCTTTGGGAAAGGGGTTTTGGCAGATTTTTGTGGCTGTGGGTCTCACCATGTGGGTTGAAGTGGCCCGTGTAATTCGTGGACAAATGATGAGCGTACGAGAAAAAGAATATGTTGAAGCCGGCTTTGCTTTGGGATATTCCAATTTTCGGATTATGATGCGACACATTCTGCCCAACATTCTAAGTCCGGTGATTGTGATTTCGGCTGCCAATTTTGCCGCAGCCATTCTGATAGAAGCAGGACTCAGCTTTCTCGGTATTGGTGTTCAACCCCCTGTCCCTTCTTGGGGAAATATGATCAAGGAGTATTACAGTTTTATTGTACTTGATTCTGCCTACCTTGCCATTATCCCGGGTGTTGCCATCGTTATCCTCGTACTGGCTTTTATGACACTCGGCAACAGCCTGCGAGATGCCTTAGATGTAAGGATAGACACGTAGGGGAATAAGATATGTATGAAAAATTGACTAACCGATTATAAATATTTTATAATAATCAAATGAAATAATAGTTAATAACTTTTCTTAACATAAACATTAGCAGCAGAAGATGGTTTCAATTAATTTTACCTGAAAATAAATTAGCACCCTTTTATTATGGAAACTTTTTATCTTGTTTTAGTCGGTATTTTATTCCTGCTGGCAATTTCCGATTTAATTGTGGGAGTCAGTAACGATGCCGTAAACTTTCTTAATTCAGCCATTGGTTCGAAGGTAGCCTCTTTTAAAGTGATTATTATTGTTGCTGCCATCGGGATATTGGTAGGAGCCGTTTTTTCCAGTGGAATGATGGAGGTAGCCCGAAAGGGGATTTTTCATCCTCAGATGTTTTACTTCTCGGAGATCATGCTCATCTTTCTGGCGGTTATGACTACCGATATTATTATGCTGGATACTTTTAACACATTTGGCATGCCTACTTCCACCACGGTTTCCATTGTGTTTGAATTATTGGGAGCTGCTGTGGGAATGGCCTCCATAAAGCTTATGGCTTCTCCCGAAACTATGGCTGCTTTTAAACAGTATCTTTTTGAAAACCATCTTATAGAAAGTATACATCAAACCTTAAATCTGGGAAGTTTCATTAACTCTGCCAAGGCACTGGCCATTATTTCCGGAATCTTGTTTTCCGTAGCCATAGCTTTCATTGCAGGGGCTGTGATTCAGTATATTGCCAGGATTGCTTTCTCCTTTAACTATAAAAAACGAATGAAATGGTTTGGAGGCATCTGGGGAGGACTTGCCTTTACTGCCATCACCTACTTTATCGTTATCAAAGGGGCCAAAAGCGCCTCTTTTATGTCCGACGAGCTCAAACAATGGATGCAGGTCAATACTGTGCAAATCATGCTTTATAGCTTTGTTTTCTGGACTTTGTTTTTGCAGCTTCTCAATTGGCTGTTTAAAGTGAATATCTTAAAAACTATCGTGCTGGTAGGAACTTTTTCTCTTGCCCTGGCTTTTGCAGGCAACGACCTGGTAAACTTTATCGGAGTTCCCATTGCCGGATTCAATGCTTATGAAATATTTTCTCATTCTGCGGGAGCCGATCCCAACACCTTGTCGATGCTGGCACTTAGCGGGAAGGTAGCAACGCCAACTTATTTTCTTTTGCTGGCAGGATTAATCATGGTGCTTACTTTGGCTTTTTCTAAGAAGGCTAAAAGCGTCATCAAAACCTCATTAGACCTAAGTCGTCAGAATACCGGAGATGAACGGTTTAAGCCAAATGCCATTTCAAAAACACTGGTACGCTCTTCCATTAATTTTTCAAAAGGGTTCAAAAAGGTTGTTCCTTCAAAACTTTCGCAAGCCATAGGTCACCAATTTGAGCCTTATTCCGAGGAGATTGAAGAACACGATGCACCGACCTTTGATCTTCTCAGGGCATCCGTAAACCTTGTCGTTGCAAGTTTATTAATAGCCCTTGGAACCTCCTTAACACTACCCTTGTCCACCACCTATGTTACTTTTATGGTAGCCATGGGCTCTTCTCTTTCCGACAAAGCCTGGGATCGCGAAAGTGCTGTTTATAGAATTTCCGGAATGTTTTCCGTCATAGGAGGCTGGTTTCTGACTGCTTTTGTTGCTTTCACTTCTGCATTTATTGTTGTCTATCTTTTCTACTACGGCGGCAACATAGCCATCTTGCTCATTTTATTGTTGATCTCTTATTTCGTGTACCGCTCATACAAAGCTCATGGTAAGAAAGTAAAAGAAATAGAAAAAGAAGGCGAAGACGTTTATGGCATAACCGATGATAATATCTCTGAACGTTTTCTTACTCTTGTGGCAGGAAATCTGAAAAAAGTAATGCGGGAATACCGGCATACTATGGAAGGTCTGGAAGCTGAAGATATAAGAAAGTTAAAGAAAACAAAGAAAGCCATTGATGAAATGGCTGTCAGAACCAAATATGTAAAAGACCACATCAATGTTGTCATTGAACGCCTGGATGAAATGTCTATTGACTCAGGGTCATTCCTCGTTCAGGCCATGGACTATATGCGCGAAATGATTCACAGCATCTCTTTCCTCACCGGCCCTGCGCTGGAACATGTAGACAACAACCACAAGCCACTGATCACCGAGCAGATCAATGAGTTGAAACATTTGACTATGCACATGGAAACCGTACTAAAAATCACCTTGGAGAGTTTTATAAAAGAGGATTACTCAGCCCAGGAAAGGCTACTGGCAGAACAAACTAAGGCACTGAGGCACATTGAAATAAATAGAAAAAACCAAATTCAAAGAATTAAAAGAAGATTGGTAGGCACAAGAAATAGTATTTTATACTTAATTTTGCTTGATGAAAGTAAGAACCTTCTGTTGCAGGCCATCAATTTATTTAAAGCCCAACGAGATTTTGTTAACAACTCAAAGTAGCTAATAATGAGTCTGATAAAATCGTTGCGCATCATTTCAGGAGGCCAGACAGGTGTGGACAGGGCAGCGTTGGATTTTGCACTGGAAAATAAAATTGACTGCTTCGGATGGTGCCCCAAAGGTCGAAAAGCCGAAGATGGGATTATCCCGTATTCTTATCCCCTGAAAGAGGCTGAGACATCCTGTTATAAAAGTCGTACACTCAAAAATGTGGAAGAGAGCCAGGGTTTGTTGGTTTTTATAGATGGAGAACCGGACAAAGGAACCATCCTTGCCATCGACCATGCCGAAGAACAAAATAAACCCATTTATATCATCCATCTCTCCATGAATGTTGAAGACCAGGAAACCGGTATTTTAGACCTTTTTGAAGACCAGTGTGTGACCATTGTAAATATTGTGGGACCACGCGAATCAAACAGCCCAGGAATATACCAAAAGACAAAAATATTTCTTGAAGAACTACTTCTCCGTCCCGGAGAAGCATCAGCCGGCAAATAATGAATGCTTACTGGTGAGAACTCGCCCAGGAAAATTATAAACTACTAAATATAAAATCAGTAGGGGTGCTCATCAAATATTTCTTTTGTAATTACTACCGACTGGCCACCCGGTGACAGCTAAAAAGAATCATCACCTCGTCAAC
>VAOZ01136937.1_pt1 | contig 13001 bp, 11 predicted proteins | sample 3394041 | NCBI WGS metagenome assembly VAOZ01 (sample SAMN08290431, study PRJNA428436) | hydrothermal vent metagenome | isolation source: Deep-sea hydrothermal vent chimney | place: Indian Ocean: Southwest Indian Ridge
CCATATTGATGCCATCGTTGGCATTGAGTCGCGCGGATTTATATTTGGCGCGGCACTGGCCCAGCAAGTAGGGCTGGGGCTGATTCCCGTGCGCAAACCCGGCAAATTACCGGCGGCCGTGCATGGCGTGGATTACGAATTGGAATATGGTGTGGACAGGCTGGAAATTCATCGTGATGCGGTGAGTTCCGGGCACAGGGTTGTTATCGTGGATGATTTACTGGCAACCGGAGGCACGATGCGCGCAACCGTCGAGTTAATTCATCACTTGGGCGCGGAGGTCGCTGCCTGTCTGTTTGTCGTTGAGCTGGCGTTCCTGAACGGGCGCAGCCAGTTGCAGGGTGTCCCGGTTCATAGCCTTATTTCTTATACGTAAGGGTGCATACGCAGACAATGGTTTGAACATGACCAAATGGCAAACTTGGATTAAGGATAGATTCATCCAGACTGCTCAATATTCGTTTCCAAATACAAATATCTTTATCCTGAAGCATAAATATTTGTAATTCGAAATCAAAGGAGTATGTAATATGAGAAGAAAATGTATGACATCAATTGTCAGTTTCGTAGCTATTTGCGCCACGGTCTTTGTTTTTGGCATCAATGCGCGAGCGAGAGAAAAGCCGGGAATCACAAGTTCTACGAATATCAAAGCACTTTCAACACTAGCCAATCGGGAAAAATAGGCTGTCTCTCTGGCGGCTGCCCGCGTTCTTTTATCATACCGAGCAGGCTCAGCTTGCCGTTGTCGACAAGAAGAAAAGTAAAGCCCTCAAGCAGATCGATCAGGGAATCAAGTTGATTCGAATCATCAAGAGCGCCGTACCCAAATACAAGGTTACGACGAACATCAAATCAGCCAGTCTGAATTATAAAAGTTCGGAAAGTGTCGTCACGCCTGTTATCCAGGCCAAGAGGAGCAAGGTATTCCACACCATCACCATCGCAGGTCATCAGCGAGGCCGGAAGAGGATTTTTCCATGTCGCATAGAATGACGGCAACGCTGGATACGTTGCTGGCTGGCCGCATGCTCAATATTGCGAAGGCCGATGTAAAAGCCAATAAAATGGTAAATGCGGACAAGGCTTTGATGGAAATCCAAACCGATGGGGTGGTGCTTAGTTCCGTGACAGTGCCGCTGCCTTTGGCTGATGCCTCGGATAATTTATATTTAGCCCAATCCGAAATGTCCAGGAAACACTACAGGAATGCCTACGCGACGCTGAAAGAAGCCTCGAAGGATCTGAAGGCTTACGAAAAAATCAGTGGCAATATTCACAGCAAGGAAGCGGGTAGACTTATCAGGAAGATTGATGGCCTGACGTCGAAGATTGATGCGCATAAAAACAAAAAGGATATTAAGTCCATTATGGAAAATTCCAGGGGCGATATAACATCCTGGTGGCGCGAGGTGAAAGGCTGGTTCAAAAGAAATGGTTAGTTAAATCGTGAGCATACGGGGGGAGGCTGGCAATATTTCTCGATACTGTCAGCCTTTCCTTTTTCAATCTGGATTATTCAGAATAACCCAGATTGAAAAAGGAAAGCGGTATGATCGCGTAGGCAGGGAGTCGGAGACTGTGGCTAACACCATCGACAGTTGTGGCGTTGTAGGATCCACGAACAAACCATTGTTGCACCATGCCGAGCCGACGCATCGTATTGGTGTGGTGACGCTGACGCTGATGACGGCGGAGCTTGCCACTGCCTGGCCGAAGAACGGCGTTTTTCACTGGGTCGAAGAAGCGTTCGGCACGCGCTGGGGGCTCACCGCCGTATGGCTACAGTGGGTGCAAAGCCTGTTCGGTATCACCTCAATCCTTTCCTATGTGGCGGCGAGTCTGGCTTACGCGATCAACCCGGCACTGGCCGGTTCCCGCATTTTTATCGTTACGGTTATTCTCGTGGTATACTGGACAGCTACGCTGTTAAATTTGCGCGGTATGCGCGCTTACGGCCTGATTTCCAGCGTGTGCCTTGGCGCCGGTGTGCTGTTGCCTACGGTCTTGCTGGTTGGTCTGGCGCTGCTCTACGTTGCGCAGGGGCATCCGCTGCATTTGAACCTAACGATAACAGCGGATAACTGGTTGCCGTTGAATGATGCCAGACAGAGCTTGGTATTGTTTCTGAGTTTTATTTTTGGCGTAGTCGGCATTGAGGTTTCGGCCAGTCATGCCAGGGAGGTGCGCAATGTGCGGCGCAATTACCCCATTGCCGTGTTCGCCGCCGCCCTCCTCGGCTTCGTGTTGACACTCCTCGGCGGGCTGGCGGTGGCAGCCGTGGTATCCAGGGATCAACTGAACCTGGTTTCCGGCAGTGTGCAGGCATTACAGGTGTTGCTTAACACCTGGCATTTGGCTTACCTGTTGCCGCCCGTCGCGCTGCTGGTCGCGCTGGGGGCCGCAGGGCAGGTGAGTACCTGGGTGGTAGGTCCGATCAAGGGTTTGTGGGCAGCCGGGTGTGCCGGCAATTTGCCACCCGTGCTACAGGCGACGAACAGCCGTGGTGTGCCGCGCAACCTGCTGATGGTACAGGCCATCCTGATGAGTAGCGTGGCTTTGGTCTTTCTTGTCGTACCCTCCGTGGATAGTGCTTTTCTGCTGCTTACGTCGGCAGCGGTTATTCTCTACGCCGTCATGTATCTGGCGCTGTTTGCCGCCGCCATTCGCTTGCGCTATACACATGCCGACACGGTACGGCCTTATCGGGTTCCCGGCGGACGCACCTGGGGGTTGTGGTTGGTTGCGGGTATCGGTTTTGCCACGACCTTTGCCTGTTTTCTTATCGGTTTTCTGCCACCCGGTACGGATATTGGTGCAGTGACTTATGCATTGTCCATGCTTGCCACGCTGGCGGTCATGTTACTTGCGCCGCAACTACTATATCACTGGCGCCGCCCTGCATGGGTCGCCATCAATAAGGAGTAATCACGATGGTTAAAAAACTATGTCCCGAATTCGCACTCAATCCGGCTTATGGCTCGCGCGCCATGACGGAGCCTGTGCCCAGGTACACCTTACCCGAGAGGGAAATGTCGCCCGAGACGGCTTACCGCATGATTCACGATGAATTGATGCTTGATGGTAATGCGCGCCTCAATCTGGCCACCTTCGTAACCACCTGGATGGAGCCCGAAGCCGAACGACTCATGAGCGAGACGTTTGACAAGAATATGATCGACAAGGATGAGTATCCGCAGACGGCGGAGATTGAGACGCGCTGCGTGAATATGGTGGCGCGCCTGTTCAACGTGCCCGAGGATGCGGAGGCCATGGGTGTATCCGCAATCGGTTCCAGCGAGGCGGTGATGCTTGCCGGGATGGCGTTGAAGTGGAACTGGCGCAAGCGCGGGGAAGCCGCCGGTATTTCCACCGACCGACCCAATTTAATTCTCGGTTCCAATGTACAAGTGGTGTGGGAAAAGTTCTGCCGTTACTGGGAGGTTGAACCGCGCTACATTCCGATGCGTGAGGGGCATTATGTCATTGAACCCGAAGAGGTTGTTGCCCGTATTGATGAAAATACCATTGGTGTAGTCGCTATTCTTGGCACCACCTTTACCGGTGAGTTCGAACCGGTCGAAGCCATCCATGATGCCGTAGTCAGCCATAATGCTACCCATGGTCTGGTCGTACCCCTGCATATTGACGCGGCCAGTGGCGGTTTTGTCGCGCCCTTCATCCATCCGGATCTGCGCTGGGATTTCCGCCTGCCCAATGTTGTTTCCATCAATGTGTCCGGTCATAAATATGGTCTGGTTTACCCCGGTGTTGGCTGGGCGGTGTGGCGCGACCACCAGCATTTGCCCGAGGAACTGATCTTTCACGTTAATTATCTGGGTGGCGACATGCCGACCTTCACCCTCAACTTCTCCCGCCCCGGAAATCAGATCGTCGGACAGTATTACAACTTTCTGCGTCTCGGGCGTGAAGGCTACACCCGCATCATGTCCATCCTGCGCGATACAGCCACGGATCTGTCCAGACGTATCGCTGAGCTTGGCCCATTCGAACTGTTGAGTGACGGCGGTACGATTCCAGTATTTGCTTTCCGCCTTAAGGATGCCTCGCGCTATTCGGTATATGACGTCTCCGAGCGCCTGCGCATCCGTGGCTGGCAGGTGCCCGCGTACACCATGCCACCCGATGCCAGTGAGGTTGCCGTATTGCGTATCGTCGTACGTGAAGGTTTTTCACGTGATATGGCCGATATGCTGATGGCTGACATCGTCAAGGTCGTGGATGAACTCGAGGCATCGCCACCATCGCGGCCCAAGGCGCCGGACGGAGGGTTTTGTCATGGATGATGGTGTGCTTTTTTATGGGACAGGACACTAAAGGTTTGCGTGCCATGACAACATTTCGCGGGTTTCTGTATTTCATTATATTGCTGGCGACATCTGTATTCCAGCCTCCGCCGTCGTTTGCGTCGGAGGTTCCGGAGGATAGTCCTTCAATTCTGGTTTCCATGAAAAGTCATGCCGAAGGTCTTGTGCAGGCAGCCCTTACCAAGAACGCGCCCGCGACGCGAAAACTGTATCGAAAAATTCAACATGAACTGGCAGGCCTGCATCACCATATGGGCGTGCTTCCGTTCAATGAACGTCGTTCGCGCGAACTGGTCATGGCATATTCATGGCTGCGCGTCATCGCCATTGATCTGAGACATCATGCATGGGTCGGGGCGGCTATCGCGGCCAATCAGTTAAGTGCTTCCACCATACGTTTTACAGATTATTCAACGCTTAGAAAACGCGATATCGCATGGATGGGTTATCTGGGGCGGGATCTGTTGTTATTGAACAAGGAAGATCCTCAGGTCAATGCTGAATTATTGGATGTTCGTCGCGCTGACCTGGCTAACACATGGCGACGGGTTAGCAAGGATTTAATCGAAGATTTTCGTAATAAGACGCTGGTCATGCAGGGCGGCCGTTTAATCAGAGAAATTGAGAAAGAACACAGACCGGTGCAAACCATCAAGCTGGCCGACCAATTGTTGAGTTTCGTGGATCGGATTGAGAAAGCGAAATGAACCGGGAAGCGGGAGAATAGTATGCGCATGCTGCTGATTGAAGATGACAGCGAGGCTGCGGCTTATCTCGTGACAGGGCTTACGGAGAGCGGCCATGTCGTTGATCATGCCGCGGATGGCGAGGATGGACTTCATATGGCCCTGAGCGGAAATTATGACGTGTTGATTGTGGACCGCATGTTGCCCAAGCGGGATGGGCTTTCCATTATCCGCATGCTGCGCGCCGATGGCAGGAACACGCCCGTGTTGGTGTTGAGCGCCATGGGAGGCGTGGATGATCGGGTGCTTGGGTTGCGTACCGGGAGTGACGATTATCTTGCCAAGCCCTATGCTTTTTCGGAATTGCTGGCTCGTCTTGATGCGCTGGTGCGTAGAGGCTGGGCACCGGAGGTTCAAAGCGAATTGCAGCTTGCCGACCTGGAGTTGAACCTGCTCACGCACAGGGTTACCCGTTCGGGCAAGATGATCCGCCTGCAACCCCGGGAGTTTCGCCTGCTGGAATATCTGATGCGTCATGCAAATCAGGTCGTAACCCGCACCATGTTGCTGGAACATGTGTGGGATTTTCATTTTGACCCTCAAACGAATGTGATCGACACTCAGATATCACGTTTGCGCGGCAAGATAGACAAGGATTTCGATATGCCTCTGTTACACACGGTCAGGGGGGCCGGGTATCGCTTGGGCGATTCATGAATAATTCCATGCTAGTGCCCCATAAGGACCTTCGTCTTGCTTGACCCGTTCGGGGCTCTGAAGGGAAACGGACTTATGGGGCGGAACACCAAACTGCTTCATACTGGCGCGGTTCGGCTGTCATTGCGTTATGCACTGTTCTACGCATTGCTCATCGGCATGGCGCTGAGCCTGCTGTACTGGACAACCAGTCATTACGTCAACGGCCAGCTTATCTCGGGCCTCGATTATGAAATGAAAAATTTGAAGAAGCTGGAACACAAACGCGGGCGCGAGGTTTTGAGGAAGGTTATTGAAGCCCGTAGCCATAACGTGGGGAAAAACAAGGCATATTACCTGCTGCTTTCTCCGTCTGGAGTGCGTTTGGCTGGCAATCTTCATGCATGGCCTCACGGCTTCAGGGCGGACGGCAAGGTGCGTAATGTCTGGGTTGAAGGCAAACTCATTACCGGCCATGCGGAGCACCCGGGAAGCCCTGATCAGGACGCATACTGGCCCATGATTGGCGTGCGCATGGCCGATGGCGGGCGTCTGTTGATTGCCCATAGTGTTCGGGGCGCCGAGGATATGCAGGAGTACACGCTGCTGATGATGGGGCTTATCCTTGCGGGTTCCATCATTCTGGCCCTGACCATGGGCTTGTTCCTGGGCCGCGCGGTGCTACAGCGGATCAATGCAATCAGCTCCACCGCTGGTGCGATCATGGGTGGCGATTTGGGCCGCCGTATACCCATTACGGACCGAAATGATGAATTCGATGAACTGGCTGGCCGCCTCAATGCCATGCTGGACAGAATCGATCAGTTGATGACCGGTCTGCGTCAGGTGAGCGACAATGTGGCCCATGATTTGCGGAGACCGCTTTCGAGGCTACAAAATCGCCTGGAGGTTACGCTACTGGATCCCCGCAGCCCGGAAGAGTACCGCGATACCATCCGGGAAACGCTGGACGATGCCAACGAACTGCTGTTCACCTTCAATGCCTTGCTGGAAATCGCCCAGGCCGAGGCTGGCGGTTATTGCGGTGAGCAGGGGGCCTTCGACTTGTCCGAGCTTGCCGAAAGCATGGGCGGGCTTTACCAGGATCAGGCTGACACCCAGGGCTTAAATCTGTTACTGGATATCGAATCCGGCATCACGCTTGCGGGAAACCGCCACCTGATCAGTGAGGCATTGAGCAATCTGTTGGAAAATGCAATGAAATACACGCCAGCGGGTGGCAATATTGACTTGATGCTACGCCGCCGTCAAAACGATATCTGTCTGGCGGTTTGTGACAACGGCCCTGGTATTCCCGCCAGTCAGCGGGACAAGGTGTTGGAACGCTTCGTCCGTCTGGACAGCGCCCGCAGCACATCCGGCAATGGCCTGGGTCTGAGTCTGGTCAAGGCCGTAGCTAACTTTCATGGCGCACGCCTGCTGTTGATGGATAACCAGCCTGGGCTTCGGGTAGAGATGTTGTTTCCATCGCCGGCCTGAGTTGCTTGCTTGCTGACTGACCAATCGGTAAGCTTCCGGCAAGTTTTCGGCAAGGTTGATGGTTATACTATACGGCAATCCACCCGTCCTGCGGGTTGCGCTTCGCGGGTATGGTCGGCTTGTGCATGAACATTACCAGACAAATGAGGAACAGACATGAGTATTCCCTTACGGCGGATCGTTCAGATCGGAAGTTACATGATGCGCCTTCATCCTCACTGAAGAGAAGAATTGCGCAATATCAATAGGCTGACCGCGCTGGTGTTGGTTGCCGCCCTGCTGGGTGGTTGCGCCAGTGTGCCCGGAGGGCAAGTCTATGATCCTCTCGAGAAGGTCAACCGGGTGGTATACAAGTTCAATAATATGGTAGACCACGCCATCCTCAAACCGCTGTCGAACGGTTATGTGGCGATAACGCCCAGGAAGGGGCGGATTATCGTGTCCAATTTTTTCGATAATACGCAGTATTTTGAAACGGTTCTGAACGATTTCCTCCAGGGTAAGGGGAAGCAGGGGTTCTCTGATTTTGGCCGTTTTCTGGTGAACACCACGCTGGGCATCGGCGGGTTGTTCGATCCCGCAACATCCATGGGGCTGACAAAACACAAGGAGGACTTCGGGCAGACGCTGGCTGTTTGGGGCGCTCCTCCCGGTGCCTATCTCGTATTGCCGTTGTTGGGACCCGATACCGTGCGGAACACGCCCGACATCGTTGTCAGCACCCTGACCAGCGCATTGTTTTATGTCAGCTATGTCGCCTCGTCTGCCGTGATGATTCCCCTGTCCGTACTTGGCGCCGTGGATGCGCGTAGCCGGGCTTCGGACGCCATCCGTTTCGTCAACGAATCGGCGCTTGATCCCTATGTGTTTACGCGTGAGGCATGGATGCAGCACCGCACGTTCCTGATTTACGACGGCAATCCGCCTGAATCCCCGGACATTGATTTTGGAGACGATACGCTGGGCGATGAGGGCGGGGGTAGCGGATCAATGCCGGGGAAATAACGGCGATGATTGCGTAAGCGGAAAAACTTTGAGTCGCCCATACCGTAACAAGCACCGTATCCGAAAATTCCGATCTTACGATCCGGTATGCTTATGGAAAGGCGCGTACAAGCAATGTTAATGCAAAATGATGGCCATGCTTGCGGCGGGGCGATGTGTCAGGAGAGGTATATGCAACACGGAATTCGATTCATGCGTTCGACCAGGCAGGAGGATGTCATGTCCTTCAATAAGGATGCGGCATTGCGCGGCTTCAATGGGTTACTGGATGATGCCGTGGAGCAGGCTACTCATACCCTGTTGGCGCTTCAGCATGATCAGGGTTACTGGAGCTTCGAGTTGGAGGCAGACTGCACCATTCCCGCCGAATATATCCTGATGATGCACTTTACGGATGAAGTGGATGAAACCCTACAGGCCAAACTCGCCCACTATCTGCGCGCACATCAGGGGCACGATGGGGGATGGCCTCTTTATCTGGGGGGTGAGGCGGAGATCAGTTGTTCGGTGAAGGTTTACTATGCGCTGAAGCTGGCGGGTGATGCGTCCGGGGCGTCGCATATGAGGCAAGCGCGGCGCTTTATCCTGGCACAGGGCGGTGCGGCAAGGTGCAACGTGTTTACACGCATTGAGTTGGCTAAATATGGCCAAATTCCATGGAGCGCCGTGCCATTCATGCCGGTTGAGATCATGCTGCTGCCACGCTGGTTCCCGTTTCATATCAGCAAAATTTCCTATTGGTCGCGTACGGTCATGATCCCCTTGCTGATTCTTTACACCCTGCGTGTTAAAGCCAGGAATCCCGGCGGGGTCGATATCCGCGAACTGTTTACCACTCCGCCGGAGCAGGAAAGAGGCTACTTCCCGGTTCGTTCGGGGTTGAACCGCCTGTTCCTGTACGCGGAGCGGTCAGTACGTGTCTTCGAGCCGCTGATTCCTTCCCGGTTGCGCAAATACGCACTGAACAAAGCGCGAAACTGGATACTGGAACGTCTGGATAACGGTGGCCTGGGCGCCATCTTCCCGGCTATGGTCAATGCCTATGAGGCACTGAATCATCTGGGTTATACGGCGGATCATCCGCCCTATATTCAGGCAAGGCAGGCGCTGCATGATTTGTTGATCGTCAAGGAGGATACGGCTTATTGCCAGCCCTGCAATTCACCTGTCTGGGATAGCGCGATTGCCTGCCTTGCCTTGCAGGAGGCGGGTTCGGAAGAAGCCGTGTCGGCTTCGTCCCGGGCGCTGGACTGGCTGAAGACGCAGCAGTTGCGGGATGAACCGGGTGACTGGCGTGAGACTCATCCCGGCCTTGCCGGAGGTGGCTGGGCATTCCAGTTCAATAACAGCTTTTACCCTGACCTGGATGATACGGGCATGGTGGCATGGGCCATGGATCGCGCTGAAGATGAACGCTTCGAGGAACCCATCCGGCGGGCCATGGACTGGGCCTGCGGTATGCAATCAAAAAATGGTGGTTTTGCCGCATTTGATTCGGACAACGCCTCTGCCTATCTCAACCACATTCCCTTCGCCGACCACGGCGCCTTGCTTGATCCGCCCAGCAGTGATGTCAGCGCCCGTCTGCTCATTATGCTGGGCCGTCTCGCCCGTGACGATGAGAAATATCGTTCCCGTCTGGATGCATGTCTGGCCTTTTTGCGCCGCGAACAGGAAGAAAATGGCGCATGGTTTGGCCGCTGGGGAAGCAACTATATTTATGGTACATGGTCCGTGTTGATCGGCCTGGTGGATGCTGGCGTGAGTCCCGGCGATGCAATGATCCGGCGCGCCGCGTGCTGGCTAAAAAGTGTTCAGCATCCTGATGGTGGTTGGGGCGAAAGCAACGATACCTATGAACATCCCGAGCTGGCCGGGCGTGGCCAGATGAGCACCTCGTTCCAGACCGCATGGGCCATGCTTGCTCTGATGGCCGCGGGCGAACATGCAAGCCGTGAGGTTCAGCGCGGTGCGCGGTATTTGCTTGCACGTCAGCAACATGATGGCTTGTGGAAGGATGAGACCTTTACCGCCCCCGGATTCCCGCGCGTATTTTATCTAAAATATCACGGCTACGACAAGTACTTCCCGTTATGGGCGCTGGCTCAATACCGAAATTTTCAATATGCCGACAGAAAATAATGTTGAAGAAGAGGCTCAGGAGTCATCCGGGAGTAAAAAAAGCATGCTGAAACGATGGGCTATTCTTGGATTGCTCCTGTTGACCGCCAATCCCGCGTGGGCAATGTCGATTAAAGGCGTTGTCGTGCCGGATCATGTGCTTGCGGACGGGCAAAATCTTGTTCTGAATGGTGCGGGAATCCGGACAAAATTCTTTTTCGATATTTATGTCGGCGCGCTATACCTGCCCGTAAGGGTAGAAGATGCGAAGCGGATTATTGCCAGTAGGCAGCCAAAACGGATCAGCATGTATTTTCTTCGCGGCGGTGTAGGGCATGCCATACTGGCCGCAGGGTGGACGAGCGCCTTTGAGGGTGAGCTGTCAGACAGCGCAATGGTGCGATTAAAAGCACGGATCAAGAAATTCAACGCAATGTTTGGCGATATACATGAGGGTGATCAATATACATTCGATTTTCTGGGCAACGGTTCGACCGCTATCACCCTGAATGAAAAAAGAAAAGGGCGTATCGAAGGCGTTGATTTCCAACGAGCCTTGCTGGGCGTCTGGCTTGGTCCGGCACCGGATGATCCGGACTTAAAACAAGCCCTGCTGGATGGCGCCACTTGATATCTGTTTGATGCCGTTTGCTGTCACCGAACTTCCTCCATATATCCATCCTGCTGCACTCGCTTGAATTGGCTATGGCCAGTCCCGCACTCGCGCGCCTTGCCGCACATCCCGCCAGTACTTGCTTAGTTAAAATAGCAATCCGCTTCTTTCTGAGTTGCATCCATGGCGGACTGGATACGAATCAGACTTTTGCTTTCATCCGCATTCGCATCAATGCGTAATGGCTCACCAAACACGAACACGCCTCTGGTGCAGGGTTTCGGAATATAGAAATGATCCCAGGATTTAGTGATGCGCCAGTGATGTTTGGTAGCCCACATCACCGGGTAAATTTTAAGCCCTGTTTTCCTGGCTAACAAAACAATTCCCGGTTTCACAATTTCGCGTGGTCCTTTCGGCCCATCCGGAGTAATACCGAAATCACATTCTTCATTTCTGGATTTACGTATCATTTGAATCAGTGCCCGGCTTCCGCCACGGCTTGAAGAACCGCGAATAACCCTGAAGCCCTGTAACGAAAGTGTATCCGCAATGAGACTCCCATCCTTGTGTTCGGATATCAGAGTATAACCCTTGCAGCCCTTCAGACCCTTACCCATCATCAACAAGCGTGCATGCCAGAAGGCAAAAATATATTGCTCACCAGAATTCGATTGATAGCACCCACCTGAAAATTCCCAACGTATCGTGGCGGACAGTCCGGCAATCGTTATTCTGATCAAATGTGGTATCAGCCAAATGCCCAAACGCCGCTTCATGTTCTCATCCGACTAACCTGCATGATTCATGGATCTCCGTGATGCTTGCGCTGTTCCGGTAAGTTTCCAAGCATAGACACACTCTGCATAGCCAACATTGCCATGACGTGTCTGGAACATGATCAAATGGACATGTCGCGGGTAACTTCCTGCAACATTGCGTATGCAGTATTCTTTAAACTTTAAACATCGTTAACCGATGGAAGTTTTACGAAAAATACAAGGAGTACTTATGCCTATTAATATTGCCCACATTCATCCCATGTTGGTACATTTTCCACTGGCCTTGTTTCCCGTGGTTTTGGGGATTCAGTTTGTTGTCCTGATCAGGGGGCAGACTCTGTTCGACCGGGGGTGTCCGCAGAGTTCTGCTATGGGGTTGTTGGTTTTGGCAGCAGTCGCTGCAGTCGCCGCTGCCACGTTTGGCGATATGGCGTTGGATAAGGCGGTTGCTTCCGGGGTGAAACTTTCGCTTCTGGAAAGCCATGAAGAGCTGGGTCAGGCCAGCGCCACCCTGCTTGTGCTGATGGCGCTGGCGGGTGCTTGGTTGTTCAAGGTTCAGGCACCATCCATGAAGGTGAGTTGGAGTTTTTGGCTGGCAGGCGCAGCTATTTTTGTTGTCCTGATTATCACCGCCTGGCATGGCGGTCATCTGGTGTACGATCTGGGCGTCAACGTGACCGTCAAGGGGCATTGACGCATAAATTCGAAGGGAGAGAGGCCATACTGATGAGCCGGTGGCGAGCTAAACTATTGAGTACATGTGTCGGGATAGGTTTGACCTTGAGCGCCTGCGCTACCTATCACCCCCAGCCTCTGAATCCGTCGCCCAGTCTTGCGTCATCGCTCGGGCAACTGCAATTGAAGGTCAAGGCGGGTAGGCATCTGGAATTGCCCCGTGCGTGGCGGGGCCATGCCGTCCATGTGAAAGATGGACTGGATGAAACGGAAGTGGCTTTGCTTGCCGTGTTGAACAGCCCAAAGCTGCGTGCCGCGCGCATGCAAATGGGCGAGGCGGCGGCTCGGCTCATCAAGGCCGGATTGCTGCCCGACCCACAATTGAGCACGTCTTTCGATTTACCCACCAGTAACGATTCTTCACTGATGACCGGTTACAGCTTTGGGCTTGGATTTGATCTTCAGTCGTTGATCACACGCGGGGCCAGGATGAACGCGGCTATTCAACGGGCGCGCGCCACATGGTTCCATGTCCTGTGGCAGGAATGGCAGGTGATCCAGCAGGCCCGCATGCTTTATCGTCGCACCCTGATTC
>VAOZ01026955.1_pt1 | contig 12967 bp, 12 predicted proteins | sample 3394041 | NCBI WGS metagenome assembly VAOZ01 (sample SAMN08290431, study PRJNA428436) | hydrothermal vent metagenome | isolation source: Deep-sea hydrothermal vent chimney | place: Indian Ocean: Southwest Indian Ridge
AAAAATGAAATCGGATTTGTGTTATAATTTGAAATTTGGAGTGCAAAATTAGGAAATTTTTTGGTTAATAAATCAAATAATAAATCTTTAGTAAATTGTTCCGTTTCATAATGTCCGGCATCCACGAGCAACATTTGGTTTTGATGCAGAAAGAAATCGTGGTATTTAAAATCGGCCGTAACAAAGGCATCGGCAGCGGAAGCAAACGCCTTCTCCACCAGGAAACTACCGCTACCCCCGCAGACAGCAACTTTTTTCACCTTTTGCTCCATTAGGAGTCCGTGACGAAGGTGCTGCACACCGAGTCTCTTTTTCACATCCAACAGGAAGTCGCGGGGCGACATGGCCACAGGCAACTCCCCGATCATGCCGGCTCCCACACCCGTCCCGGAATTTTCCAGGGGATAAATATCATAAGCAACTTCTTCGTAAGGATGTACGGTAAGCATCGCCCTTAAAATAGTATTCACCAAATAATCAGGGGCAATGGATTCCAGACGTATCTCTTTTTCAAAATGAATTTTGCCCTGTTTTCCCTTAAACGGATGCGTCCCCTCCAGTGCTTTAAAACTCCCTTCGCCGTGGGTGCCAAAACTACAATGACTGTAACGGCCAATGTGTCCCGCACCAGCTTCCAGCATGGCTTCACGAACCACATCGGCATGATTTTCAGGGACAAAAACTACCAGCTTTTTTAACTTTCCGTTTGGAGCTAAAATATGAGTATTCAGTAATCCTAACTGTTTTGCCAAACGCTGATTCACACCTTCTGTAACGTTGTCGAGATTGGTGTGGATTGCATAAACGGCCAAGTCGTTTTTTATCGCTTTTATCACTAAATCTTCCGTTAGGTTTCCTCCATTCAATCGCTTTAACCCTTTAAATATCAATGGATGGTGGGCAACTATCAACCCGGCTCCATCGACAATAGCCTCATCCAAAACAGCATGGGTTATATCCAGTGTGATGAGGGCTTTTTTCACCTCTCTGTCCGGAGAACCGATAAGCAAACCGGAATTATCGTAAGACTCCTGTAAAGTTAATGGCGCCAATTGCTCCAGATAACGGGTTATCTCTATTATCTTCATGACTGATTATGATTTCTTTATAAAACTTTTTAATGTGGTGATTTATCTATTTATTTTTTTATAAATTTACACAAAATTAAAGAATTGTAGGGATCGTAAATTTTTATCTTCTTCATGCTGAAAATATTATTATATCCATTCGCACTTTTGTATGGGTTGGTTATTAGTTGTAGGCACTTTCTATTTAATATCGGTATATTACCGTCGAGGTCGTATGATGTGCCTATAATTGGTGTGGGAAATATTTCCATAGGCGGAACCGGAAAGACACCACATACGGGATATATCACCCGCCTTCTTAAAAAGGATTTCAGGGTGGCTATCCTGAGCCGGGGTTACTTGAGAAAAAGCAAAGGCTTTGTTCTGGCAGACGAGTCCTCATCATTCATGGACATCGGCGACGAAGCCATGCAATATCTACACGATTTCGGTCATCAGGTACTGGTGGCGGTGGACAGAAACCGCTGCAGGGGTGTGGAAAAGCTATTAAGTCTTGATGTGGCTCCCGAGGCTATCATTTTGGATGATGCTTTGCAGCATAGGTTTGTCAAACCCGGACTTAATCTTCTGTTAACCGATTACCGCCAACTATATACCGACGACTATCTATTCCCAACCGGCAGGCTTCGTGATTTGAAAATAGTTTCCCAACGAGCCGACATCATTATTGTTACAAAAACCGAAAAGATTCTTTCACCTCTTGTAAGAAGATTAATTAAAACGAAGCTGGCTCCGGAGGATCACCAAAAACTTTACTTCTCTTATTTGAAGTATGGCACACCTGTCAGCATCCCCTCTTTAGAAAAGGTAGAAATTGAAAAGCAATACAGCACGATTATTTTATTTTCCGGAATTGCCAATTCTTATCCGCTCAAAGATAATCTTCGTTATCGTTGCCGCGAACTGATAACCCTTGATTTTCCCGATCATCACAACTACAAGAAAAAAGACATCCTGCTTATAAAAAAGACATGGGATGAGCAGTTCTCCATACACAAACTTATCGTTACAACGGAAAAAGATGCCATGCGGTTAATAAATTCTCCCTATCTTCGCCTGCTGAAAGACCTTCCCATAGTTTATTTACCCATTGAGGTAAAATTTCACGGGCAGGATGGAATAGAGTTTAACAAGCAAATTCTAAATTATGTTAGGGAAAGTAAAAGAAACAGCAGCATACCTTCAATCGAAGACAAGCGTTAATCCCCGTATAGCCATTATTTTAGGTTCCGGCCTGGGAGATCTGGCCAACGACATCGAAGTCAGTGAAAAAATATTATATGCTGACATTCCCAACTTCCCGGTTTCAACTATTAAAGGGCACAAAGGGCAACTGATTTTCGGCACGCTCAGTGGTATGGAAGTGGTAGCCATGCAGGGACGCTTTCATTATTACGAAGGCTATACCATGGAGGAAGTTACTTTCCCTATCCGCGTTTTCAAACAGCTGGGCATTGAATATCTCTTTGTTTCCAACGCCAGTGGTGGAGTAAACCCCGATTTTGAAGTAGGCGATATCATGTTCATTACAGACCATATCAATCTTTTACCCAATCCGTTGATTGGGCAAAATATCGATGAAATGGGTCCCCGTTTTGTGGATATGAGCGAAGCATACGACAAAAAATTGCTGAGTATAGCCACCCGGGTAGCCCGCCATCAGGGTATCCGGTATAAAACAGGCGTATATGCCGGCACCACCGGCCCTACTTACGAAACGCCTTCGGAATATTACTATATGCGGGGGCTGGGTGCCGATGCCGTTGGAATGTCAACAGTCCCTGAAGTCATTGTAGCGCGACACATGGATATGCCTGTCTTTGCCGTATCGGTCATTTCCGATCTCGGGGTGAAAGGAAAAATCATAGAGATTTCTCACCAGGAAGTACTTGCTGCGGTAGAACAGGTTACCCCGAAACTTATAACCATTATTAAAGATGTTATTAAAAGCTTGTAAATCGTAAGCTTGGAAAGAAAGAACATATATTTTGTTTCCGATTTCCATTTGGGAATCCCCAACCACACCAGAAGCCTGGAGAGGGAGAAATTACTGGTAAAGTGGCTTGACGATGCACGCCATGACGCAGCAGAAATTTTCCTCATGGGCGACGTGTTTGATTTCTGGTTTGAATACAAAACAGTTGTGCCAAAAGGCTTTGTCCGATTGCTGGGAAAGTTGGCTGAGATCACCGATGCCGGAATCCCCGTTCACCTTTTTCGGGGAAACCACGACCTTTGGACTTTCGATTATCTCGAAAAGGAAATCGGAATAAAGCTTCACCGCAAACCGGAAATCCGCGAAATAATGGGGAAGACCTTTTACCTCGCACATGGCGACGGCCTGGGCTCCGGCGATCGGAGCTATAAATTTCTGAAGGCTATTTTTGAATTCAGACCCAATCAGTTGCTGTTTAGCTGGTTACACCCCGATATTGGTGCATGGATGGGCAACTATTTCTCACGCAGAAGCCGGCTATCAAAGATGAGCCAGGCAGGGACGGAGGAAGTGTCTTTTGATAACGAAAAAGAGATGCTACACAAACATGCCGGCGAAATAGCAGAAAATTTTCCCAATGTCGATTATTTTGTTTTTGGACACCGCCACATGCCGGTTATGACGGAAATAAATGCCAAAGCCACACTCATTATCCTCGGTGACTGGATATCCCATTTCTCCTTCGGGGTTTTTGAAGAAGGTAAATTCAGGCTGGAACGTTTTGAAGGCTGACAAGAAAAGATAGCGGAGAGCCTCTGTTATTTTTATTAGCAACTCATTCTATCAACTCAAAACCCCGAACCTTAATATCCAACAAGGCGAAGAGATTTTTTCGCAAAAGGGAGTAACCCTCACAAATTTTGAATATTTTTGAACATTTGAAATCAAATCATATAAGACCATGGAAATAAACTCACGCTTTATTAAACTTACCCTGATTCTGATTGCTGCCGGTGTTTGGGTACTGATTTTTCAAAATGCAGGCATTATTCCGCAGGTTAACCCGCAACGCATAGCCGTGGATTCGGCACTAAACGTAACAGGCTCTGTGGATGTGGATAACACGGTTTTCATTAAGGGGTCGGTAGATGCCAACATTGAAAGCATTAACGGGTATAACAAATTTTACAAAGATCCGCGTACGGGAGAATATTATGTACTTCCGGTAACAGACCCGTATCAGTAAAAATGATGTCCGGAATTTACATTTTATATCTTTTGAGAAATCGTCTTTTACAAAGAGGGGCAGGAAGTGTGTTGTAATCTTTTCCGTTTTTGGGCTATTTCTCGTAAAAGTGCATCTCTAAAATATACCGGTACACTTTTTCGGGCATCCAATAAGACATGTTCTTTTTTGTCCGGATACCTTCCCGGATAAAACTGGCAGAAATCTCCAATAACGGGGCATCAAAAAGCCTGATTTTAGGATTCTCAGCATATTTGCCCAACGATGAACCGGGACGGGGATAGACATATAGCTGGTATTGATGCAAAATCTCCCGGAAATTTTTCCATTTGTGAAAATGGCTAAAAATATCGGTGCCACAAATCATAACAAACTCATGTTCAGGATATTTATCAGAAAGCCAGGTCAAAGAATCAATGGTATAGGAAGGTCTCGGCATTTTAAATTCGATGTTGGTAACTTTCAGCCGGGGCTGATCTTCCACGGCAAGGCGTACCAGCAACAGGCGGTGAATATCGGACAGCAAACCCGCTTTTTGTTTTAGCGGATTTTGCGGAGAGACCACAAACCAAACCTCATCCAGATCGGTAAACTCAGCCATATAATTGGCCAAAATCAAATGTCCCGAGTGAATGGGGTTAAATGAGCCAAACAACAAACCCGCTTTTTTTTTCTGCTTCAAAACGGTACTTCTTTCTACTATTACTGAAAATTATTTTACTTCTGCCTTTATTAGCATTTTCCCTTTGCTCAGATGCCGAAGGCAATGAATAAGTCCATCACCAATATTGTCGAAGCCGACACTCCCCTGTATTTTTGTCTGATATTTTCCGGAGATAAACAGCTGCTGCATTTCCTTTGAAACCTGTTCAAAAAAGTCGTCGTCCATTTGTTCGCGCCATTCGGGAAGATTAAATCCCGAAATAATTTTATCATGAAATATCAGCCCCAAAGGATCAATACCTGAAATGTTCTTTGTTGACAGGCCTCCATACGACACCAGTTCCGCATCGTACGGCATGGCATTGAAAATCTGCCCGGCCAAAGCGCCACCCACCGCATCAAAAGTCAATCGTGCATCCAGTTTGCCGGCAAGCTTTTGCAGTTTTTCTTCAAATTGCGGATCGCTTTCCAGCAAAACATATTTAGCCCCTTCTTTTTTAAGACGTTCCACCGTTTCTTCTTTTCTGACAATATCAATCACTTCAATACCCATGTTGCCGGCCATCTGACGTACAAAAGCAGCCACTTGTCCGCCTGCTGCGTCTTGGATAATAGCTTGGTTATCACGCAACAAGGCGATATCCAGCAATCCACGAGCCGTAAAAGGATTGATGGCAAAACAAGCCGCCTGATCCATATTCATCCCGGCATCCAGCACCACAACCTTTTTACGATTTGAAATAACAAATTCCGACCAGCTGCCACAATTTTCTTCCTGTATGAAAAAGCTCACCTTGCTATTGATCAGGTCTTCAGCACCTTCGCCTGCTTCCACCACAATACCGGAACCTTCAAAGCCGGGAACAGTCGGGACTCTCTTCACGATGTTGTAGCCACCCATCAAAAAAGCAATATCCGAAGGATTACAGGGAGCGGCATGTACTTTTATCAGAACCTCATTCTTACCGGGTTGCGACAATGCACATTGCTCTACACGAAGACTACGTAAAGCCCTGATAATATTTTTGTTGTAGGAAGGTAAAATGACTTTTTTCATTTCTTTAGTTTTAGGTTAATGGTAGCAAAATCAGTCTTTTTCAATAAAATCATGAACTATTTGCAGGGCTTCCTTTCGGGATTTTTCCAAATCATCATTCACCAGCACTTTGTCAAAGTATTTTTCAAAAGTGAGTTCATAGGCTGCTCTGTCAAGCCGTTGGCGAAGGCTCTTCTCACTTTCTGTTAAACGGTGGCGAAGGCGTGCTTCAAGAACGGCTATTGAAGGTGGCTTTACAAAAACGGCAAGAGCATCATCACCATACAACTTTTTAATGTTAACGCCTCCTTTCACATCCACATCAAAAGCAACCGAATTGCCGCGTTCTCTGATTCTTTCCACCTCACTACGCAAAGAACCGTAAAACTGATTTTCATAAACCTCCTCCCACTCCACAAAGGCATCTTCCTTTATCTTTTGCTTAAACTCCTGAACACTGATAAAATAATAGTCCAGACCATTCTTTTCTCCGGGTCTCGGCAGACGGCTGGTAGCCGAAACTGAAAATGAAATTCGCTGCAGGTGCGCCATGACGTAGCGTACCAATGTTGTTTTTCCCGAACCGGAAGGTGCGGAGAAGATAATTAGTTTTCCTTTTTTATAATTTTTAGAATCCGGCATTATAAAATATTCAACATTTGTTCCTTAATCTTTTCCAATTCGTCTTTCATAAGTACCACAATCTTCTGCATATCCGCATCATTGGATTTTGAACCCAGTGTATTTATTTCGCGTCCTATTTCCTGAAGAACGAAAGCAAGTTTTTTACCTACGGTCTCCTCTGAATCCAGCACCTCAAGAAAATAATCACAATGTTTTTTCAAGCGGATTTTTTCCTCTGTAACATCCAGTTTCTCAAGATAATAAATCATCTCTTGCTCAAAGCGGTTTTTATCAAAATGAATATCGGAGATGTGCTCGTTGAGACTTTTAATAATACGCTCTTTCACCCTTTCAACGCGTGCCTTTTCATAAGGATCAACCTGACTGAGAAGCAGCAGGATGATAGCCAGGCGCTGGCGAAAATCTTTTTCGAGCACACTTCCCTCATGCGTTCTGAACAGCGTCACTTTATCAATAGCTTCCTTAACCGCTTTCAGCAATGCACGCCAGTCATCCACAGCCAACGGGGTCTGATCTGCAGTAAACACATCCGGAAAACGGGTAATCAGAGCGAGAAAATCTTCTCTTTCTTCGCTTCCTATCTCTTTGGCAAATTCCTTTAGCTGGCTATAATAATGGTGTGCAAGTGTCTTATTGAGAAGAGGGCCATCTGCTTTTTCCGATTGTTCCCTTGAAATGGAAAAGTCAATCTTTCCCCGGATAAGGCGCTCACGCAACAAGGCTCTGAGCTCAATCTCCTTTTCCCGAAAAGATTGTGGAACACGCATATTAAGATCCAGCTGTTTGCTGTTTAGTGTACGGATTTCTACCACCAACTTTTGATGTTGAATGTCGGCCACAGATTTCCCATAGCCGGTCATAGATTTAATCATACCAATAAATTTACCTGCAAAGATAAGCGAATATAACAAACACTATTACGTGAGTAGTTGGCGATTAAAGAAAAGAGCAGGAACAAAGCAATCGGCCTATTTGGAAATAATTGGCAGTAAGAGAACAATCTTCAAAAAAAAAATCTAAATTTGCACGAAAGGATGAAAATAATACGCTTTATTGGTTTACTACTGTTGCTCCCCGCATTGGTGCAGGCTGGAAGTATATCGAATGCCGACAGTTTGCAACAACTGCTAAACAATGCCCATGGCAAAGCAAAGGTTTCTCTTCTCATAAAACTTTCAGAACAAAACCGTGATAAATCGGTTTACAACAGCAAGAAATACAACGAGAAAGCTTTTGCCATTTCCCAAAAGTATGGCTATAAAAACCTTATGGGATTGTCCAAAAAATCGATGGGTGTCAGTTATTTTTATTGGGGAGACATGAAAAATGCTTTTAATTATTTCAAACAAGGTCTGTATTACTACCGGCAGAGTGGTGACATGGAGGGACAATCCAACTGTTTGAACAACATTGGCCTTGTTTACGAAAACTGGGCAAATTTCGACAGTGCTGCATACTACTACAGTGCTTCCTACCTTATAGAAAAAACGCTGAACAATGTGGAAGGCGAAGCCACCTCACTCATCAACATGGGAAATATTGATTACTACCGGAAAGATTATCACGGAGCACTGACAAATTATTTTCAGGCGCTGAAGGGATTCTTTCAAACCAATGACAAAAAGGGTATAGCTATGGCATATAATAGCTTGGCAATCATCTATTCACAGGTGGGAGATTTTAATAAAGCACTGAGTTATACTGAGAAAGCGAGGGAGATTTATTTAGTTATCGGAGATATCCGAAAGCTTTCGCGTGCACTCAATAATATGGCGGATATCTATGGCGACCATTTTAAGGAATACAAAAAAGCCCAGATACTTTACGAGAAAGCACTAAAGATAAAAGAAGAACTTGGTGATAAAGAAGGCATTGCATTGGTAAAATCTAACCTTGGTGTACTGTATGGCCATTTGGGAAACATTTCGCTGTCCCTTTCCTATTTTAATGACGGTTTGAAAATATATGAAGGAACAGGGGATAGAACCGGTCTGAGTATGGTTTATCAGAACAAAGGCAAAGCCTTGCAGGAAGCCGGTTTGTTCCGACAAGCACTGAAAGAATTTCAGAATAGTCTCGCTATCTCCTCTAAAGTAGGACTAAAGAGTTACACCATCAGTAATTATCAAGGTATCTTTAAATGTTATGCCGCATTGGGCGAATACAATAACTTTAATAAATATTACAATCTTTATGAGCAAAACAGAGATACTTTAACGGAAAAACTGCAAAAAATCAGAATTGCCGAATTGGAAGCCCGGTTTAAAATTGACACGCTCCAACAGCAAAGAAAAAGGTTAAAAGAAGAAAGCAGACGTAAAGAGATTGAAAGCAGACACTATTATGAACTCTCTATCGGGTTCGCCCTTATTGTTATTGTCCTGGCCTTCATCCTTTACAAAAGGGCCAAAAATGAATCGAAAAAATATAAGGTAAAAGAGTGATTCACAGGTGAAACTTTTTTTGCCGGCCTTTCGAAATTTTTCCTATCTTCATACCATAATTTTTTTATTGTGTTAACCCAACTCAAGATGGGCGAATCAGCTATATTTCAGTTATTTTCCGATCCATGGAAATATTATGGCACCATGCTGGAGGACATTGCATCTGCCAAAGAATACATCTACCTCGAAACTTTTCGGCTGGGAAACGATGTAATAGGTGAACGTTTTTGCGTCAAGCTAACCACAGCTGCAAAAAAGGGGGTAACGGTAAAACTACTCATCGATTACTGGGGTGCCGGAGGCATCCGTTACGGCTTTTTAGACAAATTTATCGAGGCCGGCGGAGAAGTCAGATTCTTCAAAAAGATAAAATATAACTTTGACTTTTTTACAAGAAGCCACAGAAGGAATCACCGGAAACTCCTTCTTATTGACGATAAGATAAGTTACATAGGTTCTTCAAACATAACCGGTTACAATTTGAACTGGCGAGAATCGATGCTACGTATGGAACATAGCATCACTCCGGTATTGAAAAAGTTATTTCTTCAGGATTACAAAATCTATAACCGGTACATCTTCAGCAAAGCTTACAACACCCGCCCTGTCAGACATGAAGACTTCGAAATTATCAGGGATGTTCCGCTTATAACGCAAAAAAAGATTAACAATAAATTCATTTATTATATTAAACAAGCCACGGAATCCATAGACATAGAAACCCCCTATTTCCTCCCGGGTTTTATGTTGCGTAAGAGCCTGACGGATGCAGCCCGGCGCGGGGTAAAAATAAACATCTTTTTACCCAAAAAGTCGGATGTGAATCTGGTGGACATCCTTCGTAACAAGTATCTGGGACCACTGGCAAAGAAAGGTATCAACTTTCTGTTTTTTGAGTCCAATAATCTGCACGCTAAAATATTCCTCGCTGACAAAAAGATTTTTGGTATTGGCACTTCCAATTTCGATTACCGAAGCTTTCGTTATATGTTTGAAATTATGCTATTTGGCGACCAGCCGGAGATTGCACAGCAGGTTTCCAGGCATGTAAAAGAAACCCTGAAGTCTTCCATCCCATTCGTTTATGAACAATGGAAAAACCGTCCGCCTATCGAGAAATTTTTTGAATGGCTACTCCTCCCCTTCCGGCATCTTTTATGATTCTGCCATTGCTTTCTAACCTGAATAATAAACCCTAAGTAATACCCTGAAATTTCTTTCGACTTATCGGATTTCCTGAAATAAACCTACATTTGTACCACAGTAAAACAGAAGAATAATTAATAACTTAAAAAAATAAGGATATGTCTGAAAAACTCACTTCAAAAATGGCCATGGAACTGGAGAATAAATACGGTGCACACAACTACCATCCGTTGCCGGTAGTTTTAGCCAAAGGAAAAGGCCCCAGGGTTTGGGATGCAGAAGGAAAAGAATATTTTGATTTTCTCTCAGCATATTCAGCGATAAATCAGGGGCATTGCCATCCTACAATCATCACAGCGCTCACTGACCAGGCACAGATATTAACCCTCACCTCCAGAGCTTTTTATAACGATTCACTCGGCGTTTATGAAAAGTATATCACTGACTATTTTGGTTACGACAAAGTACTTCCCATGAACTCCGGTGCCGAAGGTGATGAAACAGCACTGAAACTCTGCCGAAAATGGGCCTATACCAAAAAAGGAATTCCTGAAAATGAAGCCAAAATTGTTGTGTGTGCCAATAATTTCCACGGTCGCACTATCACCATTATTTCCATGTCAACCGACCCGGAAGCCCGAAACGATTTCGGCCCTTATACCCCCGGATTTATCACTATCCCTTACAATGACATTGAAGCATTGGAAAAAGCATTGCAGGATCCCAATGTTGCGGGGTTTCTTGTAGAGCCAATCCAGGGTGAAGCCGGGGTAATGGTTCCTGACGATGGTTATCTGAAAAAAGCGTACAATTTATGTAAAGCTAAAAATGTACTGTTCATTGCCGATGAAGTGCAAACAGGCATTGCCCGCACGGGAAAACTGCTGGCCTGTGACCACGAAGGCGTGCGTCCGGATATCCTGATTCTCGGCAAAGCACTCTCCGGAGGGGTTTATCCTATTTCGGCTGTTTTGGCTGACGATGATATTATGCTGACAATCAAACCCGGCGAACACGGCTCAACTTTTGGAGGAAACCCAATTGCTGCGCGGGTAGCCGTAGCGGCACTGGAAGTTGTAAAGGAAGAAAAGCTGGCCGAAAGAGCCGAAAGACTCGGCAAAATCTTTCGTGATGCCATGAGAAAAATCCCATCCAAAATGATTGAAACAGTACGCGGAAAAGGATTGCTGAACGCGGTAATCATCCATCCAAAAAATGGTAAAACCGCATGGGATGTCTGCCTGAAGATGGCCGATAACGGGCTGCTTGCCAAACCGACACATGACCATATTATCCGCTTTGCACCTCCGTTAGTTATCACAGAAGAGGAACTCATGCAGGCGGTGGAAATCATTAAAAAGTCTATTCTTTCTTTTGAATAGTTTGACTTTTCATGACCGCAAAAAGGGAGGCATATTGAAAATATGCCTCCCTTTTTGTTCTTCAAAGCCACAAAATAAAAAGCTCCGATCAGATGACCGGAGCTTTTCAACATTAACCTAAAACCCTCAGAATGAGGGGTAACCCAAAAAATTAACCTGCAATTAAGCTTTGTTTAAAGCAATAATTACTGTACAAATATACACTATTTTAATACAATCTAAATAAATTTAATATTTTTTAAGATATTTCTTTTGACAAACCATAGGGGCAGCAACGACAAATAAAGAATACATGGTTTATATTTCAATTATTACCCGGCCATCATCTTTTGAGACATGAGTACAACGCAGCATATTAAATATCGTTGGTTTAATCATTACATTTGTAAAAAAATAATTATAATTTTAATATTTATTCCATGAAAAAGCATTTCTCCCTAATGCTGCTTGTCCTTATTGGTTTTACCGCCGTGGCTCAAAACAATACTACCACCACAATAGAAACCTTTGATAAAACGTGGCTCATCCAGGAGTTGAAAAATGGAAAAATGTCTGGAGACCGCACAACTATAGCCGGTAATCCATATCTCAACAAAGATTTTCAGGAAGGCAGGCCTATTGGTAAATTCAATCTGACGTTCCCCGTTGTTCCATTGCGTTACAACATTTACACTGACAATATTGAATACAAATCCCAGGACAATAAGATTTTTGAACTGAAAGGCCAGGATAAAATAAAAGCTTACAAAATTGGTGACACAACTTTTATTTATACGCCTTATTATAAAAGTAATAATAAACTTCTGTCAGGTTATTTTCAGGTGCTTGTCTCAGGAAAAAACACAGGGCTGATAAAATATATGGTTTATTTGCTGGAAGCGCAGCCCGAACGCCCATACAAACCGGCCAAACCCGAACGTTTTTCACAAATGACCAAAAGTTTTTATTTAAAAGTTAACGATGGTGCTGCCGTTCCTGTTTCAAGAAAAAAAGATATCCTGCAACTTTTCCCCAAACAAAAAAGTCAGCTTAGCAAATACATTAAAAAAGAAAAAATCCATATTCATAAACAAGCTGAATTCGTAAAACTTATCAATTACATCAATACTTTAACAAGCTCCACAGTCAACAATAAAAAACAATAGACCTCTCTACAGGCCGTTAAAATTTAAAAGCTATTTTCAGGTTTACTCTGCGTGTTGTAAGATAGTTGGGAATGGCAAACGAACGGTTGTAAATATCCTTTATCCATGTGTACGAGACGGTATTGTAAGTCTGGAAAAGATTGAAGACTTCCAGGCTAATCCACATAGCCTTAACTGTTTTATGAGAAATGCGGTTTACATTTTTGTCCATAGGATTCCATGAAAAGCCTATGTCC
>VAOZ01002576.1_pt1 | contig 12916 bp, 13 predicted proteins | sample 3394041 | NCBI WGS metagenome assembly VAOZ01 (sample SAMN08290431, study PRJNA428436) | hydrothermal vent metagenome | isolation source: Deep-sea hydrothermal vent chimney | place: Indian Ocean: Southwest Indian Ridge
ACACGTCCGGATTCGATACGCGACAAATCCAACACATCATTTATCAATTCAAGCAGTTGTTTACCGTTACGTTCAATGACATCGATGTAAGAATATTCTTCTTCAGGAATGGCCGTTTTAAGCTTTCGCTTCAACACGCTGGAGAGTGCAATTACGGAATTAAGCGGGGTTCGCAGTTCATGGCTCATATTGGAAAGAAATGTCGATTTCAGCCGGTTAGCTTCATCCAGCTGATTCTTTTGCATTTTCAGTTCGGTGTTTTGCCGGCTGAGTTCCACCGATTGTGTCGAGAGCTCTTTTCTCTGAATTTCAAGCTCGGTATTCTGCTTTTCTAACCGTGTGGATTGTTCCATGATCTGATGGAAAAGAAGAGCCCCGTTGATGCGGGCAGTGAGGGATGGGAAAATATTCTGTAACAGCAGTAAAGTTTCGTTCGTGTAGGTATAAATGCTGGCGATGGAAATAACGGCTACTGTTTCTTTTCGTGAGATGATAGGAATGGTAATAATCTCCTTTGGCTTAAAATTACCACTTGAGGTAGCAAAAGTAAAGGAAGTGTCATCAGGGATTTTCCGTAAATGAACGATCTTTTTGCCGGACAAAGCTTTTCCGAATTCTCCTTCTTTCAGCTTGGCTGAAAACCGGGTTTTGACTTTCGACGAAAGGCCCAGGGATTCAAACAGGATAAATTCGGACTTTTTATTATTGAGTAAATAGAAGGCAGCTATTTGAGACTCACTGAAATTAAGCAGTTCATTAATCAAAGCCTGGGAAAAAGTATTCAGGTCATCTCTTTCGAATAGCGTAGTGCTAAAATCATTCTCTTTTTGCTCCAGTGCTACCTGAGTTTGAATGGTGGAGGCAAGCCGGTTAAATGAAGCCGAGAGTTCGCCGAGTTCATTTTTTGATTCGTAAAGGCTCCGGGATTCCATATTTCCATTGCCAAACTGCCGTGTTGTCAGGGTTAGCTCTTTCAGTGGGGAACGAATACTTTTTACCAGCCAATAGAAAATTATCAATAATAAAATGGAGAAGGCTGTCAACACAATCATCATTTGTGTGGCCGATGTTTTTCTTTTTTGTATAGCCCGTTTATAATCTGAATACGCGTTGTTTTTTAAAAAAATGCTGATATCAGAAACTTCTTTCATAAATTTTGCTGCGTTGTTTCCTCCGCCTTCACTGCGTTCCATTGTTTTTAGTGCTTCATCTTTTTGTCCGTTACGTAAAAGGTCAATAATATTACCTCTGATTACTTTCCAGCGTATAAAGTCGTTATATGCATTATTTATTAGATTGGAAGGGCCAACGTAGTCTTGGCGGAGAATGGTAAAACGTTTTTCAGCATCAGCTTCACGGATATAAATATTTTGTAAAATATCCTGAACCTTTTGCTTGTCTTTTACCAAAAAAAGTTCTTTCATTCCCATGTTCATAGCAATAACATCTGATTCAATTCCTCCTATTGCCCTCCGCATTACGAGGTGATGGTTATAGAAATCATTGACCTGCTTCCACATTGTATTATTTTGTTTTCTCGCTGTTCCGGCAAAGAGCACTAAGATTAGGAGAACAATACCAAATGCAGCGCCAATTTGTATTTTGATGGATAGATCTTTAAGTTTCATTTTTCTATGTTATGATTTGATTTACGTATTACAGGGACATTATATTTGTAAAATTTGTTCAAAAGATTTTTTTACTTTTCTCATCTACCGAATATTTCCTGATTTCTTATGTTGAAAAATAGCAGCCGGAGGGCAAACCGCGTGTAGTTTATATTTTTCAGGAATTTCCCTCTCCGAGTTGCCCGTTATTAGCAAACCATCGTTTGACAGATTCTTTTTTAGCTTTTGAATGATTTTACTTCTCGTTTTGGCGTTGTAGTAAATAAATAAATTGCTACAATAAATCAGGTCAAAAGAACCATAGATACTGTTTGGCGGGCTAATAGTCTTCGTATCCATTATGTCGTAAACGGAAAAATCAACCGATTCTCTGATGCCGGGAGTCAACTTGTAGTTTTTACCATTGGGATAAAAATATTCACTCAGATATTTTAGCGGAACATTTTGCAACTGGTCAGCCGGATATAATCCTTCTTTCGCTTTTTCTATTTCAGACCGGCAAATATCGGATGCAAAAATATGAACGGTTATATCGCTGTGGTATAGTAGTTTCAGTCGGCATGCGAGTATGGCCAGCGAATAGGCCTCCTGTCCGGCAGCAGCAGCAGCCGACCAAATCCTGATCTCATTATTTTCGGAATCATTTTTTCGGGACAAAACGGAAGGTAAAATCCACTGACTCAGTAAAGCAAAAACAAGAGGGTCTCTGAAGAACTCGCTGTAAGTAACGTTAAAAGAATGGACAAAATCTGTTACCTCTTCCGGGTGCTCTGAAAGATAACGGTAATAATCTTTGGGAGTCCGGAAGCCCGCCTCCCCGGTTTTCATTTCCAATATGTGGCGAAAAAAGTCTTTGTCAAATATAGATAAATCTTCACCTGTCGAAAGTTTGATAAAATGAATAATATTTGATATTGTATTTTGCATTTAGTTGAATGTTATTCCCGTTCCTCCATACAACAGAACAAGTAACATTTGGCACAAAATTACATAAAATTAACAGCTACTTTACTAATTTACATTTGTTTTATTAATCCTAAATACAAGTTTGAAGCGTATCTTTGGGTATTAATACCTCTTTATAGAAGAAGAATTTTTGGAGTAGTTACGGGCCCAGATACTTCTTCAACAGCTGAAACAGATCTTCGCGACGAATGGGTTTGGTAATAAATTCATTGGATCCGGAAGCCATGGCATTGGCTTTGTCATAATCAAAAGCGTAGGCCGTTTGGATAATAATAGGAATATCAGGGCAGTTTTCTCTTATCTCCCTTGTGGCTGTCAGGCCATCTTTTAATGGCATTTTAATATCCATAAGGACGAGATCAACCAATGAATTATCACAGCAATAATCAATAGCTTCTTTTCCGTTCTTTACAAAAATTAGCTTTACTTTGGTAGATTCCAGTACTTTGGCAAAATATTTTTGCGACAGCATATCATCATCAGCTATCAGAATAGTTTTATCCGGCCAGCTGTATTGGTTGTAATCCATTTAAGTTTTGTTTTAAATCAAAGTAGTCTTGAGCAAAAAACCAACTACTATTTCATTATTTTGCTTAATACTGCTGCAAACTTACAAAAAAATATTTTCCTGAATTTTAATAATAGGATCTATTTTGATAAATGGGAAGAAGGCGTAATTTTCTTATTTTTGCGCCTCATTCATATCACTGCATATTATGAATCTCGTTATCATTGGCATCACAGCATTAGTTTCCATACTCGCATTTAGCAATTCTGTTTTGTTTGAGCGTTTGAAGTTTAGTCCTTATAGCATTAAGCACAGGAATGAGGGCTGGCGTTTTGTCTCCTATGGTTTGGTTCATGCCGGCTGGTTACATTTGCTGATAAACATGTGGGTACTTTACTCTTTTGGAAGTCTTGTTGAAAGAGTATTCAAACTGGATTATGGTATCAAAGGCATGTTTTATTATTTACTGTTTTATATTGGCGGTATTTTATTCTCGGTGCTTTTTGATTTTGGAAAATATAAAGATAATGTGTATTATAACGCTGTGGGAGCTTCGGGGGCAGTATCGGCAGTAGTGTTTTCCAGTATCCTGATTAACCCTGTGGGGAGTATTTATCTGTTTCCAATTCCGTTTGCCTTTCCATCATGGCTTTTTGGATTATTGTATCTCGTTTATATGATATACATGCAAAAGAACGGACGTGACAATATAGGGCACAGTGCACATTTATGGGGTGCTGTGTTTGGTATGGTTTTGACAATAATACTGATTCCCCATGTTGTGAGTAGTTTTATGACCCAAATGTTTTAGAAAGATGCTCTGTAGTCAATAGGATATGACTAACGTCCGGAAACTGCCGGTCTCTCAGCAATTGTTTATTTTTGTGTGATGCAGAAAAAATTCCTGAAGAATCTGATTTTTTTACTTTTTCTGAATCTGTTGGTGAAACCCTTCTGGATTTTGGAAATTGACCGTCAGGTACAAAACGTAACGGGTACGCAGGAGTATGGATTTTATTTTGCGATATTCAATTTTTCCTATCTCTTTTTCATCTTTCTCGATTTGGGAATTACCAACTTTAATAACCGCAACATAGCCCGTAACAACCACCAGCTCCGGGAACATTTTAGCGGCATGGCCACCATGAAACTATTGCTTGGCTTTGGATATGGCATCCTCGTTTTTGTAGTCGCCTGGCTTATTGGATATCAGGGACATCAGCTTTATCTGCTGGCTTGGGTGGGCTTCAACCAGTTCCTGCTCTCTTTTATTTTATACCTGCGTTCGAATATTTCAGGACTTTTACTATTCTCAACCGACAGTGTTATCTCCATTATGGATCGGCTGTTAATGATTCTCTTTGTGGGTATTTTGTTGTGGACAGGGGTTCTTGGCCACCGGTTTTCCATTGAGTGGTTTGTTTATGCCCAGTCGCTGGCTTATTTTCTTACAGCCGGTTTTGCCCTGATGATTGTGTTGCGAAAATCGGGAAAGCTGCGATTACACTGGGACTTCTCATTTTTTAAGATGATTCTTCGCAGGAGCCTGCCTTTTGCCTTGCTGGTATTGATTATGAGTTTTTATTCACGTATGGACAGCGTGATGATTGAACGTTTGCTTCCCCCTCCGCTTGGCGACCTGCAGGCAGGTGTTTACGCCCAGGCCTACCGCTTGCTGAATGCTTCCCAAAATATGGCTTATTTGTTTGCTATACTCCTTCTTCCACTGTTCTCGAAAATGCTAAAAGAGAGAAAGGCTGTCGATGGTCTGGTACGGTTATCATTCTCAATCCTTATGAGCGGAGCGCTAATTATGGCTGTTGTAACGCATTTTTTTGCCAAAGATATTATGCTGCTGATGTATTCGCAACATGCAAGCGAAACAAAAATGGCGTTCGATTTGCGCATAGGACAATCTGCACTTATCTTCAAACTTCTGATGTGGAGTTTTGTAGGTGTATCATCAAATTATGTCTTCGGCACGCTGCTTACCGCAAATAATAGTCTGAAGACATTGAATCTCATTGCGCTGTTGGGGTTGCTGCTCAACTTTAGCTTAAACTGGATTCTGATACCGGGATATCAAGCAGTAGGTTCTGCTATGGCCACCCTTGTAACGCAGCTGGTGACGGCATTGCTCCAGATCATCTTTGCCTTTACTGCTTTACATTTGAAAAACAGGAAGGGTATGTGGCTCCGGTTGCTTTTGTTGTTTGCCGGCACATTTCTGATGGCTTCGGTTTTGCAACAGCTCAACTTTGGCTCGTGGGAGGCTCGGTTAGTATTGCTGATGGGGCTGGGGTTTCTTCTCGGTATTTTAGTAAAAACACTGGATGTCAGGCAGTTCGTTAGTATTCTTATGGACAAAGCTGACGAAAATATTTAAGAATATTCCTGCCGCCTTTCATGGGATTCTCTTTTTTCTTTCTATTGCCCCGTTTATTTTTATACTTTTGACTTTTGAAAGGAATGGAATAGTTGCGAAAAAGAGAAACCGAAACGACTGTTGTTTCAGGCAATATTTTGCTTTTCTCAAAGTTTCTTTTGGTAGTAATAAGAAACCAATTATGTGCTAAACAAACAAATTGATCTCTTAAAAAAATCATTGCTAAAAATTGTGAAAATATGGAATATAAATTTGACAGCCGGACAAGTTTGAAACTTTTAATAAAATGGAAATACCCACTCATTCTCATTGTGCTGGTTACGGCCGGTCTGGCAGCTGTTTTCTCAGGCTCCCGGTTTATTACGCCACTTTATAAGTCGTATGCTGTTGTTTATCCCGATAACATTAAACCATATTCCAAAGAGAGTACGACTGAGCAGATGATACAGGTATTTAATTCTCAGGATATTAGGGATAGTGTAATTAATAAATTTGATTTGCTAAAGCATTATGAGATTGATCCAAACTATAAATATTCAAGGACGGAACTCCTGAGACGCTATGGCGAAAATGTCAAAATTAGTAAAACCAGCTACGAAGCTGTGGAGGTTGAGGTACTTGACAGAAACCCGGATACGGCCAAATTTATGGTTGATGCTCTGCTGAAGTTTTATAATAAAAAAGTACGGCGCATGCAGAAAGAAAAATTCCGGGAACTGGCCAATGCTTATGCCGGACAATTGAAACGATCACGCATCATGATGGATTCGATAAAAAAACGTTTGACAGAACTGGGAACCCAAAAGGGCATTTTTGAATATACTTACCAGTCACAACAAATTATGATGGCCTATCTGCATAATATCCAGGGTAGTCCTGAAGCTGTGAATACAAAAGAGGCCAAAAGGCTGGCGCAAAATATGGGAAAGTATGGCGGTGAGCTGGTTCAGCTTGTCAATATGCTTCAACATGAAGCTGCTGCTTATGTTCAGGTGAAATTAAGCTACGAGGTCGAATACAGGCATGTAATTTCCAATGTAACTTATACGAATATCGTTACTCATCCTTTTGCATCTGACAAAAAAGCTTATCCTGTACGTTGGCTTATTGTATTCGTAGCTGTTCTGTCTGTATTTACACTTTCACTGATTGTGATTTCTTATCTGGAAAGAAAGAAGAGTACAGAAAATTAATTACAGGCTATGCATCTTTCGGCTAAAACAAAGAATATCATAGTATTATACCTGCTTACCGCTTTATTTTTAAGTGCAAGCATCTATTTTATGTTGAAAAAAGAAACTTTGTGGTTTTTTGTTTTACCATTGGTGCTAATAATCGCTTACTTCTATGTTGTTTCGTTAGATAAAGTTCTTCTTTTTATTACTTTTTTCACGCCTCTCGCCATAAATTTTCAGGATCCCCGCATTGGTTCGACGCTGTCAATACCTACGGAACCGTTGATGTTCGGCGTGGTGATTGTCTTTTTGGGAAACCTGCTTTTGGAGCGAAACTATAACCGGCATGTCGCACGGCACCCCTTATCTTACCTCCTGTATTTCAGCCTTCTCTGGATGTTGATTACCTCTTTTACGAGTCATTTGCCACTGGTTTCTTTTAAGCATCTTTTATCCCGGATTTGGTTTGTGGTTCCATTTTATTTTGTAGCTGTTCCCATGTTTCGGAACAAAAAAAATATCCACCGTTTTTTATGGCTTTACATAGTGGCACTCAGTGGTGTTGTTGTTTATACCCTCATCCGTCATGCAGCCCATGGTTTCGGCGAAGAATCGGGACATTGGGTTATGTTGCCATTTTACAACGACCATACTGCTTATGGCGCAGCACTGGCATTGTATCTGCCTGTTTTGGCAGGTTATCTTTTTTATCCCGGACTTTCATTTTACAAAAAGTTATTCACCTTGCCATTTCTTGTCCTGTACATCGTTGCCATTATTTTTTCATACACACGGGCGGCATGGCTAAGCGTTGGCGTAGCTGTTGTTGTTTTGTTACTAATATTGCTCCGTATTCGTTTCCGTTGGGTATTGGTTGGAACTGTTGTACTTGTGGCAATGGGATTTGTGTTTTATCAGCCAATAATGAATCGTGTGGAAAAAAACCGGCAGAATTCGTCCACCAACATGGAGCAACATTTGCACTCTATGACCAATATTTCATCGGATGCCTCCAATCTGGAACGACTTAACCGCTGGGCTTCGGCAATCCGGATGTTTGAACAACGGCCATGGTTAGGATGGGGGCCGGGAACATACCAGTTTGTTTATGCGCCTTTTCAGCTTGCGAGTGAGCGTACGGTTATCTCTACCAATCTCGGTGACCGTGGAACCGCGCACAGCGAATATCTCGGACCGCTATCGGAAGAGGGTATTTTGGGTCTGCTTTTCGTATTGGCTCTTTTCGGATATGCGGTTTACCTCGGGTTGATGCTTTATCACCGTGCAGAAGATAAAGAAGTCAGGGTGATGAGTCTGGTCATAACTTTGGGATTGATCACCTATTTTGTGCATGGTTTTTTGAATAATTTTCTTGATACGGATAAGCTGTCGGTACCGGTATGGGGGTTTATGGCTATCCTGGTTGCCCTCGATGTATATCACTCCCACAAAAAGCTAAACGCATAAAAAAACCGGAACACTTTGGCTCCGGCTTTTTTCATCAATAGGTATGTGTTTATCCTTTAACGCGTTCTGAATATTCATAACTGCGGGTATCCACTTTAATTTTGTCGCCAATATTAATGAAAAGCGGTACTTTTACGATGGCACCGGTTTCCATTTTAGCCTCCTTAAAAGTGTTGGTAGCTGTATTTCCCCGTTCTCCCGGCTCGGTGTAGGTCACTTCAAGAGCAACATAAGTAGGGATTTCGCAGGCAATGGGAGAATCTGTTTCCGTATGAAAAGCAATGGTTACCAGCTCTCCTTCTTTTAGCAGGTCGGGAGCAGGAATCATGGCCTTATCGAGAAATGTTTGTTCGAAGTCCTCAGTGTTCATAAAATGAAACTGGTCACCATCGTTATAAAGGTATTGGTAGTTTCTCTTTTCAATACGTTGTACGTTAATTTTTACCCCGGAGGTAAAAGTGTTAGGCAAAACGCGTCCTGTTTTTACATTCTTTAGTTTGGTACGGACGAAAGCCGGACCTTTTCCCGGTTTTACGTGCTGAAATTCAACAATGCTCCAGAGGTCTCCGTTAAATTCAATGCACAAGCCGTTTCTAAAATCTGCTGTTGTTGCCATAATATCCGTTTCTTTATTTTAAGATTAGTCTTTTATTCGGCGGTATCCACGCATGATGCCCCGTTGGGAATTGCTGATAAAGCTGAGTATTTCATCTCTGTCCCTGTTGATGGGCATGTTTGTTTCAATAAAGTCGGTAGCCTGGGAGATATTAAGGCCTTTCAGATAGAGATTCCGGTAAACATCGTGGATAAAGTTAATCTGTTTGTTAGAGTAACCTCTGCGCCTGAGGCCGATGGAGTTTACACCTACAAAAGAAATGGGATTCCTGCCTGCTTTGGTAAACGGAGGGACATCCTTGCTCACCATGCTACCTCCACCTACCATGCTGTATTTTCCGATGTGTACAAATTGATGAATGGCTGACATCCCACCGATAATTGCAAAATCATCAATTTCTATGTGACCTGCCAGATTGCAGGCATTGGCCAGTATAGTGCTGTTTCCGAGAATACAATCGTGTGCAATATGGACATAAGCCATAAGCAGGCAGTTGTTTCCCACCACTGTTTCCCAGTTGGCTTTGGTACCCCGGTTGATGGTTACAAATTCCCGAATGACCACATTATCACCGATTTTAACTAAAGTTTCTTCACCTGAAAATTTTAAATCCTGGGGGATGGCAGCAATGACTGCCCCGGGAAATACTTTGCAGTTTTTTCCGATACGGGCACCTTCCATAATGGTAACATTGGAGCCAATCCATGTACCTTCTCCAATTTCTACATTTTTCTCAATATTCACAAAAGGCTCGATAACCACATTGGGTGCTACTTTTGCCTGAGGATGTACGTAGGCTAACGGTTGATTCATCTCTTATTTGTTTTTAACGATTTGAGCAATCAAATCGCCTTGCATAACCAGCTTGTTACCGACAAAAACTTTTCCTCGCATATCACAGATACCTCTTTTTATCGGGGCAGCAAGCTCCAGCGAAAAAATAAGTATGTCGCCAGGAATTACCTTGCAACGGAAACGAACGTTATTTACTTTCAAAAAGTAGGTCGAATATTTTTCAGGGTTGGAAATGCCGTGAAGGACAAAAATACCTCCGGTTTGTGCCATGGCTTCTATTTGAAGTACACCGGGCATAATCGGCTCATTAGGAAAGTGCCCCATAAAAAAAGGTTCGTTCATGGTGACGTTTTTCAAACCTATAATATGGTGTTTGGAAATTTCAAGGATTTTATCCACCAGTAAAAATGGCGTGCGATGTGGGAGTATCTTTTTTATCCGGTTGATATCATATACCGGTTCTGCATAAATATCGAAAGGCGGTTCTTTAATCATTGGCTAAGACGCTAATTTTTTCTGATATAATCCTGGCAAACTCGGTATTAGCATGATGCCCAGGACGATAGGCTGTAACGTGTCCTTTGATAGGTTTTCCCAGCAGGAACAGGTCGCCAATCATATCAAGCAATTTATGCCGGGCGGGTTCGTTATCAAAATAAAGTGATAAATTGTTAAGAATTCCGTTACCGTTTACTTTTACCCGTGGTTTTTTGAAGAGGTCGGAGAGATAGTTCATCTCTTCCTGTGGTAGCTGATGGTTGACAAAAACAATGGCATTGTTCAAATCCCCTCCCTTAATCAAGTCGTTTTTCAAAAGAAATTCCAATTCGTGAAGGAAAACAAAAGTACGACAGGGAGAAATTTTTACAGGAAACTCTCTGATGTCATCCATGGCGGCAGTTTGTTCTCCCAATACCCTGGATTCAAAATCAATGGTTACACTCAATGAAAAACGTTTGGAAGGGCGTATTTCAATTCTGGTCTTTTTCTCCGGAATTTCCATACTGATGTTCTCTTTTATCTCGATATACTCCCGTTCGGCATCCAGCATTTTTATACCGGCCTTTTCAATAGCCTGGACAAAAAATCTGGCCGAACCATCTTTAATGGGGATTTCTTCCATGTCAATTCCTACCAATATGTTATCCACATTCATGCCCCTGAGAGCAGCCATAACGTGTTCGATGGTGAATACTTTTGCCCCGTTGATACCAATGCAAGTCCCACGGTCGGTGCTGATGACATTTTCGATGAGTGCATCAATCACGGGTTGACCTTCCATATCCGTTCTTTTAAATTTGATTCCGTGATTTGCCGGAGCAGGGTAAAAAGTCATCTTCCCCATTATTCCTGTATGAAGACCCTGCCCCTCAATGGAAACGGGAATTTCCAGTGTTGTTTGCCTTTCTGTCATTAAATCAGTGTTATGTTGATGTAAAATAATTGGGCACAAAATTAATGTTTTTTTTATTTGGTGCGCTTTTTTTCTTTCAAAGAATAGGACAGCACACGGAAGTACCCTGTTTTGAAAAAGAAAAGAGCTATAACTTTCCCTTTGTTTGCTGCTCAAGCCGGCGAAGTTGCTTGGCAATGCTATCCAGATTTTTAAAGTTTACATACGACCGTTTAAAATCCGGCAAATTAAAAGCTGGCGAACCTTCCCAAACACTGTCCGGTTTTTTAATGCTTTTTCCGATTCCCGATTGAGCCGAAATCTTTACCCCATCAGCTATGGTAAGATGTCCGATAATCCCGACTTGTCCGCCGAACATGCAATTCTTTCCTATTTTTGTGGAGCCTGCAATTCCTGTTTGCGCAGCTATAACCGTGTTCTCTCCAATTTCCACGTTGTGGGCAATCTGGATGAGGTTGTCCAATTTGACCCCTTTTCTGATGATGGTGGATCCCAGCGTAGCCCGGTCGATAGTTGTATTTGTGCCAATCTCTACATTATCTTCGATGATGACATTTCCAATTTGTGGAATCTTTTTGAAATCGCCGGTACTTTGTGGGGCAAACCCAAAACCATCCGCACCAATAGTAACCCCGGCATGTAAAGTGCAGTTGTCGCCAATGACACATTCATCATAGACTTTTACGCCATAATAAAAGGTAGTGCCGGCACCAATGCTGCAATGGTCGCCGAGACAGGAATTGGCATAAATTTTTGTATTGTCACCAACCACTGTGTTTTCTCCAATGACCACAAAATCACCGATATAAACGTTTTGTCCAAGCTTTGCCGAAGTGGCAATACTGGCTTTTTCCGAAATTCCCGTCTTATTGTTCTTTGACTGCTGAACCATTTCCAGCAAAGCTGTAAAAGCTGAGTAGGCATCTTCCACTCTGATAAGCGTGGCTTTCACCGGCTCCTCCGGCTTAAAGTCTTTATTTACAATGATGATGGTAGCTCCTGTTGTGTAAATAAATTTTGTGTAAACAGGATTAGCCAAAAAACTCAGACTGCCGGATTTGCCTTCTTCAATTTTTGACAAAGTGGAAACCTCCACGTTAGCATCTCCTTCCACAACGCCGTTTAAAGCCTCTGCAATTTGATCTGCCGTAAATTTCATAATTCTTTTTTAGTGTGCCAAAATACAAAAAATTGTAAATGAAAAATTAGTTTCTCCGGGCACAGGGTAAAAAGTGGAAACGCCTGTTTTCCTTATTTATTTTCCGGTTACCCAATGCATCTCACGGCATACAAAGGAAATACCGGTTATTGTTAGCCGGCAGGAAGCTGCCTTCTGAAACCTTCCTCGAGAGAAATAAATGTATCTGTGGCCGTTACCTCAAGGATAGACTGAATGTTATTCACCAGAATTTTCTTCAGGTGTTCATTATTATGAGAATATATTTTCAGAAACAGAGAATACTTTCCGGTGGTGTGATGACACTCTACCACTTCGGGTATCAGTGATATCTTTTCAAAGACTTCCTCATGCGTCCGGGTATTAATCAGGTTTACCTGAATCCCCACAAATGCCGTGGTGTTATAACCCAGTCCTTTTGGCTCGATGCAAAACCGTGAGCCGGAAATAACAGCCGCATCCTGCAACTTTTCCACCCGCTGATGAATGAGTGCGCCCGATACATGACACTGACGTGCAATTTCCAGAAAAGAAGTACGGGCATCCTGACCAAGGAATTCTAAAATTTTTTTATCCAGACTATCAATTTGAAAATGTTGTGCCATAGTTTTTTATTAAAAATACAAAATCAATAGATATTATCGTTATTTTCTGCAAAATTATAAGTTTTATTTAAAGATAAGAGATGAACCAATAAAAAATTGTAAAATAAATTGTAAATGTTTAAATTTGCCAAAAATTAACCGAAGAAAGTTAAAAGATGAAAAAGACCTTTGACCCGGCA
>VAOZ01206014.1_pt1 | contig 12884 bp, 15 predicted proteins | sample 3394041 | NCBI WGS metagenome assembly VAOZ01 (sample SAMN08290431, study PRJNA428436) | hydrothermal vent metagenome | isolation source: Deep-sea hydrothermal vent chimney | place: Indian Ocean: Southwest Indian Ridge
CAGCTATATGGTTAGATTCTTGCCTATGGACAATGTGGCACTACCCTTAGCTGTATGTGCCTCTACTATTTGAACCGGCATGAATTATCACTCAAGCGGCGTACTTGACGCGCGGATCGCTGAAGAAGGTGCGCACGCCTTTGGTTGCGTTTCTAGGCTGGTCATGTGGACCTAGGCGGCGGCCTTAAGTTTGGCCTTGGCGCGCAAGGCAGCCCCTGAGCCCAGGGCGTGCTTGAGTCCGGCGTTGAGTCGCTCGTCGGGGTTGAGCTCGGGACTGTAGCCGGGCGGATAGAACGCCTCGATATATTCCCCAATGGTTCTCCAGGATGATGAAGACTTCCCGCGGCGCATCCCTGACCGGCGCTTCGCAGAATTCGATCAGCAGGAGGTGATTGAAGGCGCCGCCGAGATCGGCGCATACCCGCGACCGTGCACGTCGGTGTCAACCACCACCCCGGCTCGCTCGGCGATGCCCGGGTAGGTCCACGCCATCACCACTGGGGCGCTTTGCTCGTACCCCCGCTTGATCGGCTTCTGCGGACTCATGCAGTTGCCCACCGCGCGGATCGACGGCGCCAGGCCATCTTCAGCCGCTCCGGTCGCCGCTGGCAGATCAACCCGCGAAGGCGCGCCTCCTGCGCTCGTAACGCCAGTGCGGCACACCGCCTAATAACCCGCCCCTGAATTCCGGCCGATGGCCGCCTTGTTTCAGCCCCGCTTGAAGGCGCGCGCAATTCGTCGACGCCTCTCATGAAGGGCCTCTTGGTTCAACGCCCCGCCATTTGTCGCCGACATGATCCGCCTCTCTATGGGCTCCAAATCCGAGACCCTCGGAAAAGAGAATAGTTCAGCTTTATTCCATGCCGGATCTAATAAGGATGACACGGTCGGTCTGCTACGTCGCTGATTATGCGAACGCCCTATCATTTTAGAGGTTACTGCGAAAAGGCTTGATATAAGATAGAATCAATGTGCTATATAATTGGGTTATTGGCCTGCGCAATTTGGCTTTCTGGTCAAAGCATCGCCGGTTCCGGCGATCGGGGCTGACCGCGGAGGTATCAAGAGTCAGCATGTGCTTCGATTCGAACGCGCTGGCTTCTGTAGAGCCCTCGCGTTGACGTACCAGACGCACGATGAGTGTCAGGAAGTCGAGGACCTAAGGGGCAAAACTGCGCATGTGCCCAATGGGATAGATACGGACTTTTACACGCCGTCACCGGTAGGGTGGGAGCAGTGGGTCTTGAGTGTGGAGCAGCTTGTGGATGGTCAGAAACGGGTGTCTGACTCGATTCGTGTTCTGCGCTTGCTGTCCTGAGCCTAGCGTCTGGTTGTGTGGCGAGGTCGGAGCCCGATAGAGTGCGGGTTGGAGTCGCTCGCGACACAGGCTCCGTGTAGGCATGGGCCAAGAGTCACAGGGTAAGTTGGGTACTGTATGTGTGGATTCGCCGGTATGCTAAGATTGGGAAGCTACGAGGTTGCTTTCGACCTCCTGGACGGGGGTGCGGTGTGATACGGCATCGGGGCTCCGGCCAGGTGGGTAGTACAATAGAAGGGCCCCTCGCTATAGGCACGCGCAGGCTCAGCATCCTCCACCTTTCGCCCGCTGGGAGCCAGCCGATGGGGAGTGACCGGTTCATCCTGGCATATAGCGGCGAGGTTTATAACCATCGAGAAATACGCCGTGAGCTTCCAGAGGCTCGATTTGTTGGCAACTCGGATACCGAAACTATCCTGCGAGCATTGGAACATTGGGGAGTCCAGGAAACCCTACGGCGGCTCAACGGAATATACGCATTCGCCGTCTGGGACAGGTTGGTGAGGGGACTGACCCTGGCCAGGGACCCCATGGGAATCAAGCCTTTGTGCTATCTCCACCGGGAGCCCGCCCTCTACTTCGCCTCGGAGCTTAAGGCGCTAGGGCGATATTCCGAGAAGAGGTTTTCTCGCCAGGCTGCCTTTCCCCATCTGGCGCTTGGTTTCGTACCGTCCCCTTACACCTTGGCCAAAGATACTCACAAGGTAGGCTCTGGCGAGGTGGTCACGTTTGGCTCTAGCTTTGCAGCCTCAGGATGGATCCACCCGCGAGTCTGGGCCAATGCGGGGGCTGGCGTGGCCGCGCAAGATCTCCCGGCCTGGCTGAAGTCTAAGGTCGAAAGCGCGGTCGAGAGACAGCTCCTCTCGGACGTTCCAGCAGGAGCGGCCTTGAGCGTGGGGATCGACCCCAGCATCGTCGCGGCTTTGGCGGCATGGCGCATACCCAGGATGGCTTCATTCAGCGTCCGGCCCGCGTGGGTTACCCCGCAGACCAATGAGGATACGGAGCTCGGCCTTGAACATCCCAAGATTGAGGTTCGCCCGCAGGGGGTGCTGGAAGAGGAGGGTTTTCCAGATCGGATTGGCGAGCCATTCAGTGAACCCGGCTTTCCAGCGGAGTTCCTCATTGCCCGGGCGGGTGCCGCTCGGGGATTTCCGGTCCTGCTCACCAGCCGCGGAGCCAACGAGGTCTTCCTGGATTATGAGGGTGATTCGAGTGTGCCCCTGTCACCTAAGCACACTCGCTGGTTGCTGCTCGACCCGGCGCTACTGGGAGCCTCCCGGCTTCCTTTCCTCCCCGCTCACCGTAGGCGAACGCTACGCGTTCCTGGAGAGGGCTGGAGAAAGCCAGTGACTGAGTGGCGCAGCATGGTCAACGTCCTGTTCTTGCCTCATGAGGCCTCGAGGCTGGTGGATCTCTCAAGAGAAGAAGCGCGGGCCTTGCTGGAGGAGGTCAGTTCCAGCGCGGCAGAGCGCGGGGGGGCTGCGCCCGCAACCGGTTCCCTTCACCCGGTGAAAAGCTACGCCCGCCTCGACCTGTTTCTCGAGGTACCCGACCACCACAATCTCCGGTTGGACCAAGCCGGCATGGCTGCGTCAGTGGAGGCGCAGGTTCCCTTCGAGAACCTGGAGCTCATCGAGGAGGCCTTCTCCCTACGGTATGACCAGTTAATACAGGGCAGACTGAAGGGGTTACTCGAGGCGGCTTTCCAGGACCTCCTAGCTCCCGAGATTCTGCATCGCACAAGAAAACAGATCTTCCAGGCTCCGGTGAGCACCAGGCTCGCCAGGCCCTTGCGAGCCTGGGTAGAAATGTACGAGAGGTCGGGTCTCTGGAACCGCGCAGCCCTCTCAGGGGATCTCAATCTGATCCGCGAGACTTACCGCACCTGGAGCCTGGCCTTCCTCGAGGCCTGCCGCCAGCACCAGGGATTGGAGGTCTAATGTGCGTCTCGCTGCTCGCCTGATTGGTGGGCTTCTACTGGCGCTGGCGGCGTCGCTGGCGCTGGCGGAGAGTGGAGTCGCCAACTGGCATGGCAGCTGGGAGGGCCTCAATCTCTACGTCACGGTCGTAGCCCGCGGCCACTCCATCACGCCCGCCGAGCGCGCCGGCGAGCCCTGGTGGAAGTGGGGAAACACCACGACCGATGCTTATCTTTTCGGCTTCGGACGGCCGGGGGTAGACCTGGTGGTAAGCTTCTCCACCGAGAAGGGAACTCCTGCGGCCACACTCTACGTCCTACCCAAAAACCAGCGGGATGAAGTTCGTACGGGTCCTGGCCGCTTTATCCTGCCTAACAGCGTATTTCCCCGTGTAGTGGTGCGCCCAAAGGTTGGCGGATGGTGGACCGGTAGTCTGCCTAACTTCGGTCTCGTAGGTAAGATGGCCGTCCAGGCGGGGAATGAATGCTACCCTCCGGGAAAACACCTTGGGTGGGAGTTCCATATGGGGGCGCTGCGGCCCGGGGTCCTCGGCTGGATGACCGCGATCCGGATCTGGGATCCCCACCCGAACAAAGCCTGCCCGCGCTTCGAAGCTACCATCCTGGCGGACCCCCATCTCGCCGCCAAGCTGGCCCCGCCGCTCATCCCCGGCTGGCCCTTCCTGAGCGCCCGCGCCAACCTCGACTACGCCGGACCGGAGCGGCCGGTCTTCTTCCAGATAGCTACCCGAAGTCTGCATGTCTTCGGTCCGGGCTTCAAGGACGCGGGCATCTACTGGGTCAACTCGTATAGCTACCCGCCCAGGATCAGCTTTGAGGCCCCGATGGCCTGGTACAAGTTCGACCGGCGGCCCGGGAAGATCGCGAACTTGATCGTTCGGCTTGAGCACTTTCCTAGTGGGTACAAACTGGCTTCCTTACCATACCTGTCACGCAGCGACGTCCGTTTGTCCTGGACCGGCGCGGATGCCGGGGCCAGCGCCCCCAACTGGCGTTACTCCATCTCGGTCATCGGCGATGTCCCCGTGACCCGGCGGGTCAAGGTCGGCGACACGAGCGTCGATGCCGTTCCCTACCGCCAACTTCCCGCGTGGGTCGTGGATCGCCCCTGGGATGGCGCCTCGTTCGTCGAGGCAACCCACGGGTTCGCCGGATCCGAGGGCATCTATTCCTACAGCGTCGCGGCCAACTTCCCGCTCTTCTACTGGATCAACGGGATGTCCGACCGTCCGATCGACACCCTTCGGTTCCCGTACCTGGGCGGGCGGCCAACCACCGATCCGAACCAACTCCCCAGCGGGTTTCGCGGGGAGTACAACCTGGCCTATCTGCGCAGGCCCGAGCTCTACTTCTCGCCCGTCGACAACCAGGTTCACCTTCTCTATCCGGAGGGAGGGCTCTGGAACCTCGGCGGAGGCCGGGTGCTGCGCGAGGACAACCTAACCGATGGCCCGTACATCGACGCCTGGAAGCTCGAAGAAATACCTCCGGCCAAGCCAGGCCAGCCGTTCCAGGCTCTGCCGGGCCGGGTAAGCCAGGCTCTCTACGCCCTGGATGGCTACCTGATCTACTCCGGTCCCGGCGGGGCGGAGATCCGCAAAGCTTCTTATGCGCTTTCGGCGTTCCACCTCGATCCCCCCACCGGGCGGGCGAGCTGGCGGAATTTCCTCGACGCGTTGGCCCCCTACCGAGGCCAGGCCAGGTCCCCCACCGACCTGCGCGCCTGGCTGGCGGCCTTTCCCGGAGGAAGCCTGGCTATAACTGGAGGAAAGATCTTTGACGTGAGGCTGACGGTCAGCGGTCTCCGGCTGGCTGTAGAAATTCCGCAGGGAGCCCAACCCAGCGGAACGTTGGTCAAGAGCCTGTTGGGCGGCAGGCCCCTGAAGTCCGGGAGCTACGTCCTCACGCTCAACCGCCGGAGTGGGGTATGGAGCGCGGAGCCCGCCACGCCGCCACGCCTCTCGGTGAGCTTGAAGCCGGCGCACTTGCAAGCCTTCACCCCCTCCCGGCTACGCCTCGTCCTGGTTGACAGGGGCACTCTGGACTACCGTGGACCCTTGGCGCTTGAGATAGATGGAAAGACGGTTCACCAGTGGAGCCAAGTTACGGTGCCTGGATCGAGTCGCCTCGTACTTTCAACCGACTGGTCTCCGACACGGGCCGGTCAACTTGCCGCGAACCTCCGATTGGATCACTCCACACTCAAGATCGCGCCACTCCAAGTGACCTCTAACCCAGGTCCTGGAGACCTACGAGTGTTCGGCCTTTCTATCAATGGAGGGCTCTTCCACTTAGTCATTCTCGCCGCCCTGGTGTTGCTGGCGAGCGCCGGCCTCTTGACCTTCGGGCGGTCTGTCCTGGGACGGAAATGAACGATTCCCGGAATAGTCGCTCGCTCACGGTCCTGCTGCTCATCGCCCTGGCCACCGGAGCCTACTTTGTTCTCCGTTACCAAGGCTACTGGGCCGAGGGAGACAGCGGGGTCTTGAGCATAGCGATCGCCGGGGTCAAGCATACCGGGCGGCTCATATTCGGGCGGTCCTACTCGCATGGACCTGGCTATCCCGCGTGGAGCGTGGCTCTGGCCGACCTGAGCGGCCTATCCGTTCCCATGCTCCAGCAAGTGCTGATGCCCTTTTTGGGCAACTTGCTGGCGGCTATTTTGGGCTTCGCTGCTTTCCGCCGTCTGCTGGGCTCGGAGCGGCTGGCCGCCCTGGCCGCCGGACTCCTCTTCACGATCTCCTATCTGGTTTTCGCGGTCTCCCGGGGAAGCCACGAACGGGTCGACGTAAGCATGATCCTGATCGCGGCGCTCGCGATAGGGAGCGTATTGCAACCCAAAGAAGAACGGCGCTCGTGGCCCTGGTGGGTTATCTATCTGCTGGCGGCGTTTGGGCTCAGCCTGTCCAACGACTTCTTCGCGGTCGTATTCTTCCTGGTGCTTACCTTCACTACCGCGCTGTTCACCCTGCTGGCTTGGCTAAGGCCGAGAGCCGCCAGCCGGGCCGGGTTGTTGCCAAGAGCCGTGCGGCGGCTGGCCTTTGTTACACTGGCGGGCTGGGGTTCCTGGGCGCTGATGCTCCTCGTGTACCCACCGGCACGCGCCGACGCAGGACTGATCACCAGCACCTTGGGTCATATGCTGCACTTCCTGGCCACCTTTCAACCGGGCTCGCACCCTTTTCAAGCGGCGGCCGCAAACTACTCTGACTTGCTCCTCTACCAGCTCACCGCCGTTCCCCGCTGGGTGGTCTTCCTGAGCTCGTTCTCCGTACTGTTGCTCCAAGCCTACGCCGTCCTGCGCGGACGCAGCTTGACCCTTCTGTCCCTCTTACTAGCGGCAATCTACCTTGGTTACGGGCTCTTCCTCGTTGCGGCAATCCCCGTGGACTTCCTGGGCCTTTCGGCCGGCAGTAACGTGGAAGTGCGGCTCTTCACCGAGTTTGCCGTCTTCTCGGCTCCCCTGGTGGCCCTGGCCCCAGAGCGCTTTCTAGGATGGGCCGGCCGTAGCCGCGCCGGACCACCGCTGCGGTGGAGCGTTCTTGGTATCGTTGCCGTGTTCCTCACCCCTTACCTCCTGTTGAACTGGATGGCCGCCACCTCAGACCCTCTTCTTAGCAATAACTGGATATATTACAATCCAGCCGAGGTGCAGGCCGCCCGGTTCTATATGACGCACCAGCAGCATGGGAACCTATGGATCGGGGCCAACCCCAACGGCCGGATGTGGGCGGCCTACGCCATGAGCTACCCCGCGTCCCTGATTGATCCGGCCAACACGATCTCCGGCGGAATGATGACTGCAGGGGTCACCGATACCCTTGGATCCCCGCTGGTCACCGCCGAGGCCGCCCGGTACCATATACCTCTCCCTGTCGTATTCTTGGGGGACCAGGTCTACGATAACGGCTTCGCCCAGCTCTACCACCACGTGCCCACGACCCCGTTCCAGCGATAGCCCCGGTCGCGGACCACTCCTTGGCTGGCCTCAGGATCGACCGAGGACCGCGCGGTAGACCTCGAGCGTTTTCAACGCCGTATCGTCCCAGCTGAATGCCTTGGCCCGCTGGAACCCCTTTTCCCGCAGGGTTCGCCGTAGACCTTCGTCCCCGAGGATGCGCTCCATGGCCGCGCGAATAGCCCCCGTCGAGCTAGGATCCACCAGCAGCGCGGCATCGCCGGCGACCTCGGGAAGAGAGCTGGTACTTGAGGTGATCACCGGTGTCCCCCGGACCATCGCTTCGAGCACCGGAAGCCCGAAGCCCTCGTAAAGCGACGGGAAGACCAACGCCAGAGCTCCTCGGTACAGGACGTCGAGGTCTCGGTCCGAAACGTAGCCGAGATAGACTACCTCCGCGCCGGGTCCAGTGTTGCGGAGCAGTTCCGCGTGCACCGCGCGGGCGCCCCATGACGGAGGCCCCACGACCACGAGATTCGCAAGACCGGTTGCCGGAGCGGCTGTGCGCAAAGATACAATGGCCTCCAGGATCCGGTGGAGATTCTTCCGTGGGTGCAGCGCCCCTACAAAGAGAAAGTAGGGGCGCTGCACCCCGAGCCGTCGCAATACCGGATCGACGGGGACCGGTGAATCCTCGGGCTCGTGGGTGGTAGCCAGGGGGGTGACATGTAGTTTTACCCGCGGGATACCCGCGCGCTCGGCGAGGTCGCATTTCGCGGACTCGCTCAGCGTGATCACCGCGTCGGCGGTGTAGCGCGCCAGAGGAATGAGCGTGCGGAAGATCAATTGGGTGAGCAGGGGCTGGGTTCGCGGGTATACGTAGGGGATTCCGTCGTGAACGGTCACCACCCGCCGGTACGCCCCGCGCGGGGCCACGAACGGGGCCACCCCGGTAGGGTCGTGAAGGATGTCCAGCTTCAGGCGTGAGGCCGCACGATGGAGCTCCCAGTTCCCTACGGTGACCAGCCCGGGCATGAGCCGGAGGGCCGGCAGGGAATAGGTGGGAAACTCCCGGTACCAGTCCAGCGTCGAGTCCGGATAGGGGTTCAGCAGGGTGGTCTCGAGGCTCGGGTCCAGCCTGCGGAGCGCCCGCGTCAGCTCGACAGCGTAGCGCCCGACGCCGGTCAGCCGATCGCGCATTCCATAGGTCAGAAAGCCGACGTGCACTACGCCCGCTCCTTGCGGCTCGAGGACCATGTCATCCCAAGCGCGGCTACGAACAGCAGTGAGAGGAGGATGGTGGACTGCGACCAGGCGTAGTCCCAGACCTGTGTAGCGAGAAAGGCCAGGAGAGCGGCGCGAACCCCCGGGGTCAGCGGGCCGCGCTGATTCCAGTAAAGCCCGCCGATGAGCAGAGCCAAGGCGGCCAGACCGAGCGCTCCGGTCTGGAATAAGGTTTGCACGTACAGGTTATGGAAGTGGGGAATCACAAGATCGTCCATATAGAAGACCCCTAGAGGGTGCTGGGCGAAGGCGGCCCTGATCGCGCCCCAGCCCCAGCCGCTCCAAGGGTGCAGGGAGGCCAGAGCCAGACCGTCTACCATGATCCGCAACCTGGCGAAGACGATCTCCCCCAGGTCAGCGGGCGTATAGCCGCCGATAGAGATCTGACTGTGGTGGGCCAACCAGTACAGCAGGAAGACTGCACCTGCGGTAATCAATGTGGTAACCAGAACGGTCGCGAGCAAGGGATAGCGGAGGCGATGGGTCGTGAGGAAGACGAGCCCGACCAACAAGCCGAAGGCACCGACCCAGCTCAGGCCGGCGAGTACACCCACGACCGTGAGCACCGCCGCCAGCGCACCTATCCGCCGTGCCCCGCTACCGGGCAAACGGGTCGCCCAGAGGCCCAGCGGAAACCCGAGGGCGAGCAAGGTTGCCGACCAGTTCTGCAACCCCCCGTACCAGAAGAGGCCCGCAGGCACGTGGTGCCAGCGTAAGAGTGCATCGGCGATCACGCTGATGGCTAGAACGGTGTCCCCCAGCAGAAAGGCCTCGAGGAGGGCCGTTCGATCCGCACTCTTTACCAGCGCGTGAGCGGACTCAAGGCCCAGCGTGTAGAGCAAGGCTACGCCGACGGCGGAGGGGAGGCCGGCCCGGGCGTTCGGCCCCGCGAGCGTAGATCCAACTGTCAGTACGGCCAGGGGCAGACCATAAAGCCAAGGCCCACGCCAAGCCGCAGCGCGATTGGCGCGGCTCGTTGCGAGGTGGACCACCTCAAGGATCAGCATCAGCGGGATCGCCACAACCCCGGCAAAGCCCAGTGGCAGCGTGAAGGCAGCAGCGTACGCGATATAACCCCGCCACGACAAGGAGGAATGAGAAGAGGCTGTCTCAATCATGCCCATTCCCTACAGTGATATCCCGACATATATCTACCGCCGGCGCGACCCAGCCGCGCGCCGCGCGCCACGCGGCCAAGTCAAAGCGGGCCGCAGCGCTGCGGATCGACTGTACGCGTGCGAACTCCGCGAGACTCATTACTCCGACCCGGACCCGGTGCCGCGACAATCCATCGATCGTGAGCCTCAGCGAGCGGGAAGCTGAGCTCGGGATGCGCCAGGTTAGCCAACCGTGCCCCTGCGGCCCGAGCTCCTGGAAGACCACCTCAAGAGCAGGCCGGGTAGACTTGAAGCGCAAGCTCAGGATGTAGCTTCCAGGCGCGCTGGGCAGGGGGTAGAGCTGAGGCGGTGCGCTGAACACCCCGTGACAGGTAAGGCCGCCGCCCGTAGGCCGTACCCAGGGGATCCGGAGCGCGACAACGCCCAGCAGCAAGGCCCCCGCCGCGGAGACGAATATGGGTCGCCAGCTCATGTCCTGCCTGCCCCTAACGGCGAAGAATTCCCAATCCGCACCCAGAAGTAAACAGTCCGGTAGGGAGAGGAATCCCCTCGTCGATACAGCCGGAGCAAGACCTTGTATCGTCCCGGGGGCTCAGGCGCCCTCAGCGAGAGCGTTTCCTGCCACTCCCCCCCTGCGGGCACCAAGGGAACAGCCACGCGAGTAGCGAGCAGAGGGCTCTGTACGGAGTAGCTCTGTGCTGCACCGCTGTGGTTCTGGAGCCCGACCGTGAGCGTGAAGACCGCGCCCGGACGCACGAGTATCGGGTAGCTATTGAGCTCGTGCTGAGAACCCAAGATATAGAAGGCTGTGCTGACCGGCCTCGGCCTTTGGCCCCAGAGCGCTAGAATCAAGATGATGACCACGAAGACCGTGCCTATAGCCGCAAAGAGGTAAGGGGAGATACGCGGCGGCTCGAAGCCCCGCTCTTCTGGACGAGCCCTCCGAATCAGATAGACGACTCCACCAAGGAGCACGACAGCGCTCGCCAGGGCCGTCCTAAGCCCCGGCGAGGTGATGCCACCCGGTGTGTAGCTCAAGCCGAAGACGATCAGCACGACCGCCACGATCGAGAGTCCTAGGCTGAGTGCGAACCGCTCAAGGCCGTCGATGGAGCCGTGGGCGGGAAAGAGCGCGACGGCCAACAGGTATCCCGGAGCAAGCAGCGCAAGCATCAAACCCAGGAAGCCTTCGAGGTGGGCGAGGGGGCCAGAGGTTGGAAGGGCCAGGACCAGCAAGGTTACACCCAAGAGCAGCAGTAGGTCCGCGTTCGTTCCTGCCAAACGTCTCGGTGACATCGCCGGTTTCCTAGCGTGCCCAGGCGCCAAGGTGGCTTGCCACGCTGCAGAGAGCAGACGTATGCTCAAGACGGATCGGATACCTGCGGTGGCCCTGTGGCACCGAGGCTTCTAGGGAGAATCGTAAACACCTGGCCATGGGCTTTCCACCGCTGCGAGTCTCGGTCATCATGGCCCGCAAAGGGTGGCGGTCCCTTGGTTCACCCAGGGACAAGGGCGGCAGGGCGGCAGCCTCGGCGGGTGGAAAGGAATCGGGGGAGTACGCTACGCTCAGCAGCCATGAAGTAGTTATCCCGAAACGGTAGTGTAGTAAGATGACGCCGTTGTCGTAGACCAGGGTGATCTTGGCCTCCCTGTGGACCACAGCTTCAACCTCCTCTCGAGAAGGTCCCAGCTTAGTCAGCTTTGGGTTCAGTAACACATTTGTATAGGATGGATGCCTCGCCCTGCGACCGGTTCTTCTTTCCCAGAAGGTAGGGCCCACCCGCCCTGGTCTCTTCCACCACATTGTGTCTCCTTCCGCCCCAGTCACCCGTAAGGGTTGCTCAAGGCCAGCGTTACTGAAAATCATGGCTGACTCCGAATTGTCGCCTTAGCATAGTATCGGCGGCGGGCGAAGGCACCTCAATTACACTATACGGTATCAGCGTAGAGTGCTTGGTGCACCTGTCATACTCTAGGATACGGCATTGGGACATAGTATTGTCCCACTGTTCTCTATATATTAGGCACCATGCGCGATAGAGCCGCGATAGAGCAAGGCTCAATTAGATCGCGGTGTTGGTCTATTGGTCACCTCAAGCCTGGGACCATGTACCGCCTGTACGGCTCGGCGGAGCCGGTGTTGTTGCAGAACGATAGGACCGGTATAGTAACCCGTACGTACGTCTGCCCGGCCCAGTCCAGCACCAACGACTTCACCGCGGCGATCCACGTGGGGAGGGTCAATGTCTTCCCAAGTATCGCCTTTCACTATAATGCCCAGACCGCATGCAACGATTACCGCCAGGGCCTCTGCAAATAGCCGGGTGACGTAAAACCAGCCGCCCGGCAGCAACGGCAGCGGGGCTGAGACCGACCTCTGTGTGGCGGCGTCAGAACGGTAGGTGGAGATCTACGAGACGTTCCCGCCGTAGTCGGCCGGCGAAATCGTGCCCAGGTAGAAGAGCCAGTTCTTTTTGTCGTAGGTGATCGTGGAGCAGAACAGCCGATTCACGTGGCCTTGGTTCAACGGCAGCTCGGACTATCCATCGGCCGGATTAAAGGCCTAGGCAGTGCAGTCGGCACCATAGGCGCTGATGGCCAAGAGCGGTTGCACCAGCCGAACCCCGGCCCGGAGGGTATTAAGCGCCACTAGCTGAAGCGAGTAGGGGGTGTTGCACCCGGCAGCCGGATAGTGTGGCCAAGCCCCACGGTGAAGATCACACCCGGCCAGGTCACCATGCCGGTAAAGACCTACAGGCCGACCCACATATAGATATACTGCAAACCCGGCATTAACCAGCTATGCCATAAACAACACTACCCGGCCCGGGAACACTCTACCGGGCCGGGTAGGAAGCAGGATCCGGATATACCGGCTGTCCACCACGGCGGACAGCACAATCAGTGCATCCGCGAACACCGCTGGTAAGTACTCGATTTTGGTATGCCCAAGGGGGTACCTCCGGTCCGGCGGCACCAAGGAGATCCGAACCATAAGGTAGGCCCCCGGTGCCGCCACAATGTCTACGATGGACCCGGGCGCCTCCGAGCACAGCGCCACCGAAGCCGGTGAGCGTATAAGCCGGCCCCGAAAGTGGCCGGCGCCTTGGTACCGGCCGACACCGAGAGCCAGAGGCTCGCGGAGGCCCGGCTGTGTAGCCTCCCCTATTCCAGGACTTCGGCCTCGCCCGGCTCGGCCTCATCAGTCTGGCGAGGCTTCAGTAGGGGAAAAAGGATCACGTCCCGCAGGCTGGATTGATCAGCCAGCACCATAGTCAGCCGGTCGATACCTACACCGAGCCCCCCTGCCGGGGGCATACCATA
>VAOZ01183731.1_pt1 | contig 12877 bp, 8 predicted proteins | sample 3394041 | NCBI WGS metagenome assembly VAOZ01 (sample SAMN08290431, study PRJNA428436) | hydrothermal vent metagenome | isolation source: Deep-sea hydrothermal vent chimney | place: Indian Ocean: Southwest Indian Ridge
CTTGTCTTCTTCGCTGGAGGGACTTCGTGGCCATATCTGTTCGCTCTGTGGTATGTTCCGGGGGTGCCTGTTCGTTCGGGGCTGTTATATCGAATATCCAGGGGTGGCTATCCACCTCAAGTGAATTTACAGGCAGTACAGGAACCTGATCGTATCGTCCCGGAAGATCTCAGTCACGGGTTGGCGGGTTCTGGCAATACAAGTGACGGTTGATGGAATGGAGTCAATAGACATGAAAGTCCTGGTAATCGGCGGCGGCGGCCGCGAACATGCGCTGTGCTGGAAGCTAAAGCGTTCATCTTCGGTATCGGAGGTGCTCTGCGCGCCGGGCAATCCGGGCATCGCGCAAGACGCACGTTGTCTCAACGTAAATGCGGGAGATATTGACGGCTTGGTCGAGTTGGCGCGGCATGATCGGCCACAACTGGTTGTCATCGGTCCGGAAATTCCGCTGGTGGCGGGGCTTTCTGACCGCCTCCGCGCCGAGGGCTTGTCCGTTTTTGGTCCCGACCGGGCGGCAGCCGAGCTTGAGGGTAGTAAATCCTTCGCCAAGGCACTGATGCATGACGCGGGTATCCCCACCGCAACATTCGAAACCCATACCAACCCCGAAGCGGCAGCGGACTGTATCCATCGCTTCGGATCGCCAGTCGTCGTCAAAGCATCGGGACTCGCCGCGGGCAAGGGCGTGATTGTGGCGCATACGGTGGACGAGGCGGTGGTCGCCGCGACCGACATGCTGGCCGGAAACAGCTTCGGCGATGCAGGGTCAAAAGTAATCATTGAGGCGTTTCTCGAAGGCGAGGAGGCGTCATGCCTATTCATCGTTTCTGGTGATACGATTCTGCCACTCGATTCCAGCCAGGATCACAAGGCGCTGCTCAATGGCGACAGGGGACCGAACACTGGCGGCATGGGTGCCTATTCACCGGCCCCGTGCGTAAGTAAGGAGATTGCCGATGAAGTGCTGGAAACCATTGTACGGCCTGCTATTTCAGCATTGAAAGCTCGCGACATTGAATTCATCGGTACCCTGTATGCCGGTATCATATTGACAGATGATGGGCCGAAGGCACTCGAGTTTAATGTACGTTTCGGCGATCCGGAATGCCAGCCGTTGATGTACCGGTTGAAATCCGATCTTAGCGAAGTGCTACTGGCGGCGGCGGAGAAACGGCTGGATGGCGTGACACTGGACTGGGATGAACGCACGGCGCTATGTGTTGTCGTTGCATCTAACGGCTATCCCGGTAGTTTCAAAAAAGGGCAGACAATCGGCGGGCTGGATGCGGTTGAAGCAGCGGGAACGACCGTATTCCATGCCGGTACCGCCGAAAGATCTGGTGTTATTGTGAACACGGGTGGACGTGTGCTGGGGGTAACCGCATTGGGTGATAATGTGCTGCAAGCGCAAAAAACCGCTTATGTTGCTTTGCAATATCTCGACTGGCCCGGTGGTTATTATCGAAAAGATATTGGCTGGCGCGCTTGTGCGAAAAAATAGAGCCTCTTGCAAAACTCTGGGTGGATGAGCGGCACTCCCACTTTGAAACCCTTTTCGGGATTGAATGAGCTGCATGGTGGTTCCATAGAGCGAAATTCAAGCTCGGAAATGGGCCGAAGTGGGGAAGCCGAACACCGCTCATGAGTTTTGCAAGAGGCTCAATAGTAACACCTGGATCCTGCAAGTGCTTGCACATGCATAGCACAAGCTCTTGATTCATATGGACTGTTGAAAAAACACTTATCACCAAAGGTGACTACGTGTTTTTTCAATACACCATGTAAACCAATATCTTGCACTCTGCACGCACAATCACTTGCAGGATCCAGGTAATATTCGAAAACCTTTTGAGTGATAAAAAGATAAAAATCTACGGGTAAACACAGAGGGTACGGAATGAAGGCAATCAAAATATTGATATTAATGGGCAGTAAAAACGACATGCCTGTCATGGAACAGGCATCCGCCGTGCTTGATCGGTATGATGTACCACACGGGATACTGGTACGTTCCGCGCACCGTATGCCGGAAGCCACCGTTAAGGCTGTCCATGATGCCGAGCGTGCCGGATGCCGGGTGTTTATCTGCGCTGCGGGCATGGCGGCACATCTGGCCGGTGTAGTCGCATCCAGAACGATTTTACCAGTAATCGGCGTACCTGTCTCAGCCGGGCCTTTACAGGGACAGGATGCCTTGCTCTCGACGGTGATGATGCCACCGGGCACCCCCGTGGCATGCGTCGGCATTAATGCCGCAAAAAACGCGGGGATACTGGCTGTACAGATATTGGCGCAAGCTGATGCATCGCTGGCTGACAAGCTGCGCACGGAACGTGAGGCCATAACTCAACAGGAAGGCTAGCCGGACTTATGAGAAATCGACTGCGTGGCAGGGAAGCGAGGTCAACATATCATGATTTTGACCTCGCTTCCCTACCTGCTCGCTACAATCCCCCCAAGTCAGGCAGACTCCTGGCGCCCGCCCCGTGAATTCATTCCTTCGTAGTGCACGCATACTTCAAAACGGACAGCTCATCGCCCATACCACATCAACGGTTGCCGGTATTGCGGCTTCTCCGTTTTGTCCGGAGGCCGTGCGGCGCCTGCAACAATTCAAACACAGGCAAGGCCCCTTCGTATTAATCGCTGATTCCACACACACAGCCATACATCATACCCGATACCTGTCGCCGACCCTGCGTCAGGCAATGCGGCAATTATGGCCCGGGAAGACCACATTGATCGTACCGGGCAAACCCGGACTTCCCCGCGCCTGCTATGCGAAAGGATGTATTGCCCTGCGTGTTGATGCCGATCACGTCAGCCGTCGGTTGGCGAAATTGTGCGGGGGCCTCATGATCTCCAGTAGCCTGAACCAACACAAACAACCAGTACAAACACCATCCCGACATTTACGTATGCGTTGGCATCGTCATATTCATGCTGCCATTGCCGCCGGAGGAAAGGGCAGCGCGCCTTCCACACTACTGCTCTGGAAGCGAGGCTGCTTCCGGATCCTGCGGGGCTAGCCTGCACTATTCATGAATCGCTGTGATGATCGCACAGGGCTTTTGTTCACAACGGATTCTTGCGAAGAAGGGTGTAGCCACGCTTACGGACGTCTGGGCAAGGATTCCGTTGTGGGCAAAGGAACCAGCGAGGGCGCGGCAGCATTTATGAATAGTGCAGGCTAGTATCCTCAAAAAGAATCATTGTTTTTTTGCGCGCCGTACTCCTCTAGCATGCGCACCTCATGAATATGCCTGCCTGGTTTAAACCTTGGTTGAATCGCCTGAGTTCTATGTCCTTGGCCATTGTGATTCTTGTGTTGCTTGCTTTGGCCAGTGTCATTGGAACCGTACTGAAGCAGAACCAGATACAAGCCGATTATCTCACGCAATTCGGCCCCTTGTGGTACAATGTATTCCGATCTCTCGGCCTGTTCGACATGTATCATACCGGCTGGTTTACAGGTTTACTGGGCTTTTTAATGCTTTCGCTTGTTGTATGCCTATGGCGGCACACGCCGCGGATGATCAAGGGTATGCGTCAGCGAAAAGTCGTTATTGGAGATAAATCCCTAAAACGATTTCACCATCTCAAGCATTGGAAGCTGAACAAGGCTGAACTGGCACAGGTCATGGAAACGGTTCAGTCCTGTCTTCCCGGTTGGGAGAGGAAAATTGCTGAGGCGAACGGAAGAACATACATTCGCGCCGACAAGGGCCGCTGGAACAAGTGGGGCTATATCCTGGTTCACAGTGCTATTCTCATCATTCTGATCGGTGGTTGGATCGGTGCGCATTATGGTTTCCGCGGCACCATGAACGTCGTCGAAGGTGGGCAGGAGAATACCATCAGCTTCGTCAAGGGTACGGGTGTCGGTCACCTGAAGATGCCATTTCATGTTCGCTGTGATGATTTTTTTATTGATTTCTATCCGACCGGCATGCCCAAGGCGTTCCGCAGTACCCTGTCCATTATTGATCATGGAAAAGTTGTGGTTGATCATAGGTCCATCATTGTCAATGAGCCCCTGGTTTACAAAGGTGTACATATTTTTCAGGCCAGTTTTGGCGATGGTGGGTCCAATATCGGGCTCAAGTTGTTTCGCCTTGATACAGGCAGGGTTGAAACCATAAAAACCAGGGTGTACGACACCTGGCATGATCCGAAAACGGGGGTCAGCCTCGAAATTACCAACTTTAACCGTTATAATATCGAAAACATGGCCAATCCTGGAGCACCCATGGACTTCAGGGATTTAGGACCTGCCGTGGAGTTTATCCTGCGTGGGCCAGGCCTGAAACCGGTGAAAATAAAGAGCTTCATGAAACCCTTCATCATGCGTGGACAAGATCGTGGCAATCTGATGATGGTTTCCATGACTGGCGATGCTCAAGATTTTAAACCATTTTCCCCCGGCCTGGATTTCAGTAACACGACAGACTGGAAGCTATATAAAAATTTTGTTGCAGTGTTGCGGAAACAAAAGGGAAACAAATCACAAAAAGCCAATTTTCTGGCCTTCAAATCCGCCCTGGATCATGTATTCGGAAAAAAACTCCCCGACAACTTTCAGCAAATGGGCGCACGCGTTGTTCAGGGGATGAAGAATCTTTCACGCGTGCCGTGGCCCTTTATCCCTGTTCTGCATGATTACCACCAAGTGTACTACACGGGTCTGGAACTGGCGCGGGATCCCGGCATGAACATTTTCTGGATCGGCAGCGCGATGCTCGTCATCGGCCTGTGCATCATGTTTTACATGCCACATCGTAAATTATGGTTGGTACTGAAACAAACGGGCGACCATGTTGAAGTCGCCATGGGTGGCATGGCGGATCGGAACAAACTGGGTTTTGAGCATGAGTTTCATGAACTTTTAACAAAAATAGGGCAAGGTTTTGATTCCAGTTCGGCAGAAGGGAGTGCGATATGACCACAATGACCGCAACACGTATTAATTTTGAAGCCATCAATCGGGGGTTGCCCGCTTTTTCCCGCTTTTGCACCTATCTGGGCGCTATTGCGGGAATAACCGCCTATGCAATGTATGGACCTTCCGGATATGGCAATGAAGGTTTGTTATATTTTTTAACGCCTGCATCCTTCGCGTGGATAGGTATGGGGGCGGTGGCCGGGTTAGCTTCCGGCATGGTCGCGGGCATGGTCAGACCCTCGGTTGCGGAGGCAAAACTCTCGTCGAATCTCGTCTCGTGGCTGGATGGCGCGCTGATCATGATTCTGCTTGCTGCATTCTGGTCCACGCTGGAACCGGACCAGTCACTGATTACTTACACTGATCAATCCAACCTGGTTTCCGGTCGCATCATCATGACCATGAACATCGTATTTCTTTCCTCGGCGTTACTCTATATCACCTATTTGTTTGCGCCTGTATCCATCGTCGGAAACCTGGCGACGGCAACGGCATGGATAGGCGTGTATGCCGGTGGCTCCACCTTGTTGTTACGCTGGTATGAATCCTATCTGCTGAGCGCGGATATCGGCCATGCGCCGATTTCCAATCTGTATGAAGTCTTTATTCTCCTGTTTTGTGTTACCACGGCAATTTATTTATCGCTGGAATCTCGCTATAAGGCCAAGGCCATGGGGGCCTTTGTGATGGCGCTGGTTGCCGTGGGCGTGTTCTTCGGCATCTGGCTCTCCGGGCGTGGACATGCCGATATCAGACCCCTGGTTCCGGCCCTCCAGTCCTATTGGATGAAGATTCATGTACCGATGAATTTTGTTGGCTATGGTGCATTTGCTGTCGCCTGCGGCGCAGGCATGGCCTATCTGGTACGTGATCACCTTGAGCGGAGCGGTGGAAGCACGCGGCTGATCGCTGTATTCCCCTCGCTCGATCAGCTAGATCAACTGGCATACAAGGCTGTCGCCATTGGCTTTCCGGCCTTCACCCTGGCCACCATTCTGGGCGCCGTATGGGCCTCCGAGGCATGGGGCGGTTACTGGTCCTGGGATCCCAAGGAAACATGGGCGCTGATTGTCCTGCTGACCTACGGCGCCTACCTGCATGTTCGTGTTTCACACGGCTGGAAGGGGCGTGCGCTGGCATGGTGGACCGTGGCCGGATTTCTGATCACCGTCTTCTGCTTCGTCGGCGTGAACATGTATCTCTCCGGCCTGCATTCCTATGGCAGGCTCTAACCTTTGACCGTTCATATCATTGGGCTTCCTGACCTGAACTATTCATGAATCATAGGAGCCTCTTGCAAAACTCTGGGTGGATGATCGGCAATCCCACTTTGCGACCCTTTTCGAGATTGAATGAGCTGCATGGTGGTTCCATGGAGCGAAATTCAAGCTCGGAAATGGGCCGAAGTGGAGAAGCCGATCGCCGCTCATGAGTTTTGCAAGAAACTCATAGGTATGCTTGGATCATACGGTTTATGTTGGTATGAATGTCGGGTTTTCTTCTTCTTCGTGGTGAATATCCGAAGAGTTTGACCCGGATTAAAGCCGTGATATATCGGCCAGGCGAAGAAACAACATACGCAGCCTGGCCAGCAACGCCAGACGATTGGCCTGAACCCGCTCATCTTCAGCCATGACCATCACATCATCAAAAAACACATCCACGGGATCACGCAATGTCGCCAGCATTTTCAGTTGGCCTTCCGGTTCATCCGGGAAAGTATCTTCTACCTTCCGCAGGGTTTCAAACAATACGATCTCCGCATCCTCGGCGAACAACGCCATATCCACTTCCCGTTCATCGACCTCCGTTTTCTTGAGGATATTGGCAATACGTCTATGCGCTGCCGCCACCGCCTTTCCCGTCTCAGCGTCGGCAAAGTGTGAAAGCAAGCGTGCGACTTCCAGATGAACATACAGTGACCGTTCGGTGCTGGCGGCCAAAGCGGCATCCAGCGCCTTGCGTGAGACGGACAGGTGTCCCGCCATGCCAATCAGTCGCTCCACAATGAAGGCGGACGTTCGTTTCCTCGTGTCTTCGGTGATGGTGACGGTGACGCGCTGTTGATTCCATTGCTTGGCTGACTCGACCAACACCCGTGGCAAGGTCATGTCCACCGGGGAAGTAACATCCATCAGCAAACGAATCAAGCCAATGGAAGCGCGTCTGAGTCCGAACGGATCAGTTCTGGCAGTCGGGATACGGCCCAGATGAAAATAACCAAGTAGCTTGTCGGCACGTTCGGCAATACCGATGGCCCGGGCCATGGCGCTTTGCGGCAAACCGTCTCTCGCACCTGCCGGCCCATAATGTTCCGCGATTGCCGATGCCACCGCATCGTCTTCGCCATCCATGTGTGCGTAAATCCCGCCCATATAGCCTTGTAGCTCGGGGAATTCGCCGACCATACCCGTTGTCAGATCAGACTTACACAAATAGGCCGCGCGCTGCGCACCGTTTGCATCCACACCCAGTTGCTCGGCATTGTCCAATACGAATCCACGCAAACGCCGCACCTGATCACCAACCATTCCGAGGCCGTCCTGAAAGACCACTTCGGACAGTTTTTCAATACGAACCTCCAGAGATTCCGTCGGGTCACGGTCGAAGTAAAAGGCTGCATCGGCGAGTCTGGCATTGACCACGCGCTCGTTACCATGCGCTACGACTTCCGGTTTCCTTGATACAAGATTGGCAACGGCAAGAAATACGTTGCTCATGTCGCCGTCCCGCCCCGTGGTGGCAAAACAGCGCTGGTGGTGCTTGAGTTCAATGCGGCCGACCTCTGCTGGTAAACGCAGGAATGCCTTGTCATAGCGACCGGTAATCACCCGTGGCCATTCAGTCAAATCCGTGACTTCGTCCAGCAGTGATTCATCTTCTATCCATGCAACCCCGGCATCCGATGCGGCTTCATCCAGCGCCTCCTCAATACAGTTGCGGCGCGTGCGCCAATCGGCGACGACATGCTGTTGTTCCAGCCAGCCGAAAGGGTCATGGACATCGATTTCACCCGAGGATCCATGCACGCGATGACCATGCGATATCAAACCTGCTTCGACGTCGGCGAATGAAAATGGAATCGTTGTATCACCCAGTCTGGCCACGATCCAGCGGATGGGTCGGATAAATGTATCGTGTCTGGTCTGGCCATCCTGCCAGCACATGGTTTTTGGACTGGGTAGTTTACGTAAAATATCCGGCATGGAAGCGGCAAGCAGATCGGTGACCTTGTGGCCTTTGATGGTTTTCACCGTGTGCATGTAGCACCCTTTGCCATCACTTTTGTCGGCCAAATCAAAAACGTCCAGCGGCAGGCCACTTTTTTTTGCAAAGCCTTCAGCTGCCCTGGTTGGCTTACCATCCACAAACGCTACCTGCTCCGGCGGGCCCCAGATGGTTTCTTCACGATCCGCCTGCATGGCCGGGCAGTGCGCGGCATAAATCAGTAATCGGCGAGGGGTCACGCCAAGTTTCAATTCATTTGTATTGACATTTGCATCGGTGAACAGCCTATGAATGGCATCTCGCAACGCCTCGCCCATACGCGGAGCCACACCGGCTGGCATCTCCTCTGTTCCAATTTCAATCAGCAGGGGCTGTATATTCATGATCCGTCTATCTAGCTTGAACCATTCATACATGCTGCCGCATCCTTCGCGTATGCTCTCGCCACGGTGCGCGCCAAACCACGCACCCGGCCAATGAAGCGCTGGCGCTCGGCAACAGAAATGGCGCCACGGGCCTCCAGCAGGTTGAAGGCATGGCTGGCTTTCATGACCTCCTCATAGGCGGGCAGTATTAAATTATTTTCCGTCAGACGTATGCACTCGGATTCGGCGTGGTCGAACTGTTCGTGCAGCCATGTTGGATTGGATTGAGCAAAATTATACGTTGAGTATTCCACTTCATTACGGTGAAACACGTCGTCATAGCTCACGCTCCCGCCATTCATCCCGTTCACCCATGTTAAATCAAATACATTCTCCACGCCTTGTAGATACATGGCCAGTCGTTCCAGACCGTATGTGATTTCCCCAGGCGTACGGGATAACGCCACACCGCCCACTTGCTGAAAATATGTGAACTGCGTGATCTCCATACCATTCAGCCAGACCTCCCAGCCCAGCCCCCAGGCGCCGAGCGTGGGTGATTCCCAGTCATCCTCAACAAAACGGATATCATGAATTTCAGGATCAATACCAATCGTGCGCAGCGAATCGAGATACAGATCAAGAATGTGAGCCGGTGCCGGCTTCAGAATCACCTGAAACTGATAATAATGCTGAAGACGATTGGGATTTTCACCATAACGCCCATCGCTTGGCCGACGACAGGGCTGTACATAGGCGGTGTTCCAGTCGTTGCCATCCAGTACGCGCAAAAAAGTCGCCGGGTGAAAGGTTCCCGCACCCATCGGCGTGTCATAAGGCTGCTGGAGTACACATCCCTGCGCGGCCCAGTAGTGTTGTAATGTAAGAATCAAATCCTGAAAGGTCACAAAAATATCTCTTGTCTCCCGTAAATAAGCGGTAAGTCTACCTGTGTATCCTGCTGCTTGCCTAGCCCTGACCCGCGTGCAAGGGATCTGTAACATGACTTATGTGTAAGAGGCCGGCCTCCCTGCCCTTTACCCGCAGGGCCATGCTGAACATATCATATCCATCGTCGGTTGCCCGTATGCATGGCTACGGCCTCCTTCCTCGACAATCCGTTCCAACGAAGGCCCTGTCTGTCTGTGTGCGTTCACGCGCAGACAGGCGCAATCATCACGGCGGTTTATGAATAGTTCAGGTTATGTCTTCCCAAATCCGAGGATGGTAGGAAAATGCGGTTCTTCTGATGTAGCCTTCGACATGATAACCAGCAGGAACAGGAGTCATCTGTATGTTTGACCGATTAAGCGAAAAGATCGGCGGTATTGCGGGCCGACTTCGTGGCGCGGCACGTGTTTCCGAGGCGGATCTGGATGCAACGCTACGCGAGATGCGTCTGGCGTTACTCGAAGCCGATGTGGCGCTGCCGGTGGCGCGTCACCTGATGAGTGAAGTGCGGGCGCGGGCGCTTGGTACGAATGTATCCAAAAGCCTGAATCCGGGGCAGGTGATCATCAAGGTTCTGCATGACGTGTTGGCCGATATTCTGGGCGGACAGCGCCGTGATTTGGACATATCGCATATTCCATCGGTGATTCTTCTTTGTGGTCTTCAGGGTGCGGGTAAAACAACCACGGCAGGCAAGCTGGCCCGGATGCTCGCGGGACAGGGCCGCAAGGTAGCGCTGACCAGTGTTGATGCGACACGTCCGGCAGCACGCGATCAGTTGCGGGTGTTGGCTGGACAAATGGATGTTCCCTACATCGAAGGTGACGGAACTACGCCTGTCGCCATGGCGAAATCCGCGCTGAACATGGTCAAAACCGGCGGGCATCATGTGCTGATTCTGGATACGGCGGGACGGCAGGTTGTGGATGATGTTTTGATGATGGAAATCCGTGAAGTGGTGGCCACGGTGAATGCGAGCGAGCGGTTACTGGTGCTTGATTCCATGACAGGCCAGACGGCGTTAACCATTGCCGAACAATTTCATGCCTCGGTTGAACTTTCCGGTTGCATTCTCACCAAAACTGATGCCGATGTGCGCGGTGGTGCAGCGCTTTCGGTGACGTATGTGACCGGTGTTCCGGTACGTTATATTGGTACAGGCGAAAAAATTGATGCATTTGAACCCTTTGATCCACAACGCTTTGCCGGACGAATTCTCGGCCAGGGCGATGTGGTCGGGCTGGTGGAAAAAGTACAGGCCCATGTCGATCAGGCACAGGCCGAGAAATTGGCGAACAAACTTAAAAAAGGAGGGTTCGACCTGGTGGATTTTACCGAGCAACTCGGACAAATGCAGAAAATGGGCGGGATGGCCGGCATGCTGAAGATGTTACCCGGCGTTAAGTTGTCGCGGGACGCGCTGGCACGGATGGATGACAGGCCGGTGAAACGAATGCAGGCGATGGTATACTCAATGACGCCGAAGGAACGGTGCTATCCTAGGGTGCTCAATGGAAGTCGCAAGCGACGCATCGCCACCGGATCCGGCACCAGTGTTCAGGAATTGAACCAGATGCTTAAACAGTTCTCTCAGATGCAAAAGGTGATGAAAAAAATGAAGGGAACGAGGGGTAAGCGTATAATGGATCAAATGGCGAGCCGGCTGGGTAGCAGGGGTGGTAGCATGCCGCCCGGCATATAGCCGGACTTTAACGAACGTATCAGGAGAAAGATGTGGCACACCTGAAAATCGCAACACGGGGCTCCGCACTGGCATTGTGGCAGGCTAGGCATGTCGCTGCCGAGTTGGAGCGCCTGCACGACGACGTCACAACGGAACTCGTTCACATCAAGACTATGGGTGACAAAATCCTCAATGTGCCGCTGGCCAATGTAGGCGGCAAAGGCCTGTTCACCAAGGAAATCGAGGAAGCATTGCTGGATGGGCGCGCTGATTTGGCCGTGCATTCGATGAAGGATGTGCCAACGGAAGTACCGGGGCAATTGGAAATAAGCGCCATTCTGGATCGGGAGGATCCGCGTGATGCCGTAGCTACGGTGACAGGTGGCGCCTTTTCCACCTTACCGACTCATGCAAAAATTGGCACATCATCATTACGCCGTGTGAGCCAGATCAGGGCGAAGTTTCCACATTTCGAGTTTATCGCCATTCGTGGCAATGTGCAGACCCGCCTGAACAAGCTCGGTAAGGAAGTGGATGCCGTTGTGCTGGCGGCAGCGGGCGTAAAACGTTTAAGAATTGTTGAACAAATGCATGTCTTCCTCGACCTGAATGACATGCTTCCTGCCGTGGCGCAGGGCGCGATTGGTGTCGAAACGCGTGTGGGGGATGAACAGGCCAAGTTACGCATGGGTACTCTGAATCATCCGGATACCGCGGTTTGCGTAGGCGCCGAACGAGCCTTTCTGGCCCGGCTGGAAGGCGGCTGCCAGGTGCCGATTGCCGGACATGCCACGTTGGCGGGCGATACGCTGCGCATGGCAGGGCTGGTCGGCGAAGTGGATGGCAGTCGGCTCATCTGCCGTCAGGTATCCGGCCCGCGCACCGAAGCGATCATCTTGGGAACCACACTGGCTGACGAGGTGCTGGATGCCGGTGGCCGCGAAATTCTGGCACGATTGTACGCGAAGAGTGGTTGTTCGTATCCTCGTATACAGGGTCACCACCCGGCCGCATGATGGTTTAACCGGTGGGGTTGATTGAGTACCTGTTTGCATCTGTTTTGATTGCAATACGCACCCATTCTGTATTTTCATGTATTGTTCGTGATCCGTGTCACATCGTTGTCACATGCTGCATGCTAGACTTCGGTCAGCAGTAGTAGAAAAAACATTTTCTTCCCTCGGAAACAGGCGGTGCATTTGTACCGCCTGTTTTTGTAAGGCTGGATCTGGTCGGATTGCCTCAATCCATCCGGAATGCGGTGTGTCGGCGAAAAGGACAGGTACCACGGATATTGGGAGGCAGTAAAATCCAAAAAGATATTTTCAAGACACATCAACTCACTCAACGGATTTGTCCAACAAACGGTTTAGATCGTGGCTCGATTTGCTCTCACGATCTAACCGTATTCATGTTCCTCATTGCTTGCGTAAAACAATATGTTTTGCGAACGCCCTTATATTCATTGCTGCTTTGATGTTATGCAATATCTTCCTGCAGTCGTCATCATTGAATGTATGGAAAACGGCCATAAAAAAGAAGGGGGGTAGTCGATTAGCTCCTCCTGCCCCAATATATGGGCATGGCAACATCCCAAACAGAGCTGACTGCGGTTTCTCTTGTGGTGGGCCGCGACTACCCGCGAACATACCGTGAATTTGTAAGCATGTTTCCAGACAGCAAGACATGTGCGAGATACTTGGA
>VAOZ01176892.1_pt1 | contig 12857 bp, 10 predicted proteins | sample 3394041 | NCBI WGS metagenome assembly VAOZ01 (sample SAMN08290431, study PRJNA428436) | hydrothermal vent metagenome | isolation source: Deep-sea hydrothermal vent chimney | place: Indian Ocean: Southwest Indian Ridge
TATAAAAACCTGATAAGTACCATGCGCTTGACAAAGGAGGCCGCCAGCTCGATCCGCCACATCGTCAACCGGGCGTGTGCAGATACACAGATTTGGAACACGGCTTTCGACATGTTGTGTCCTATCTTGATGCCAGGGATTTACTCAGGTGAATAAAGTGTTACCTGAATTTGCTGATAAGCACAGTCCTATCACCTTTCGCCGCGCAGGCGGTTGTCGCCCTGTGAACCCGGTGGGCGCGGCGGCTTGTTGGGAGGCGTTTGAATTGGCCGCTATGTTTGGAAGCAAGGAATGGCCACGCCGAGCACGGAGCTGGCTGGGTGCCTTTGGGTCAGAAAGGATCCTCCCTTGGTATTGGTGTTCTCCTGTGGTACTGTTCGGATGGAACGGATAATGTGTGGGGGTGATCGCCAAGTTCAGCAGATTGGGATCGGTGATGTTCCTACCGTTGAAACAGCGCGGCATATCACCGCGTTGCTTGCCCCCCTGAGTGCGCGCGAAAGGATACGTCGGGTGGTGGAGTGGTTTGGGCAAGATGTAGTAATGACCACGAGTTTCGGCCCCGTCTCCGGCGCGCTTCTCACGATTGCGACAGAGGTATTTCCGCGGATGCGCGTGATCACAATCCGACACGGACACGAGACGCGCAGGACACTTGAGCTTGCCAAGCATTTCACGCATACTTTGGAGCTGGATCTGCATATCTATGAACAGGCGCGGGAGTCCGTTCCTCCTGTAGGAACGGCTGCATTTTCCAGCTATTGTCAGCGGGTCAAAGTTGTGCCCTTACATCGGGCCTTGCATGACTTGCGAGTGCAGGTGTGGATTTCGGGGCTCATGCATGATGAAAGTCGGGTGCGCTCCGCGCTTCCACTTGCCCGGCTGCGCCATGAGGTGCTCGCCGTGTATCCTATCCTGGATTGGAGGCACCAGGATGCGCTTTCTTATTGCCTCCAGCGGGAGATCCACGTAAATGAAGATTACTATGATCCTTGCAAGGGACCAAGCCAAAATCTGGAATGCGGGATTCATTTTAATGAAAGCTGAATGGAAGGAGGCGAAATAGTGATAGAGGATTTGAAAACATGTTTGGAAGGGAAGTGCATCCTAATTACGGGAGTTTGCGGAACTGTGGGATCCCGGTTGTTACAGCACTTGATTCGGGTGGAAGCAGTGGAAGGTATTACCATCCGGGGACTGGATACCAACGAAAACGGTATCTTCGATCTTGAGCGAGTCTATGAAGAATTCGCGCAGGTAAGGCTTGTGGTAGGGGATGTGCGTGATCGGCTTGGACTGGAACGATTTATGGACGGAGTGGACGTAGTTTTCCATTGCGCCGCCCTTAAGCACGTATATCAGTGCGAGAAGGCACCTATGGAAGCGCTCAAAACCAACATTCTCGGTGTAGAGTCGGTTATCAGCGGCGCTTTACGATATGGAGTAGAGCGCGTCATTTTCACTAGTTCCGACAAGGCGGTGAATCCGACTAGTGTTATGGGGACCAGCAAGCTCATGGGGGAGCGGCTTATTACGGCGGCTAATACGGCGGGTAATGGTAAAACGGTGTTTGCCTCGACCCGGTTCGGCAACGTACTGGGATCAAGCGGTTCAGTTATAAAAATTTTCCGTAAGCAAATCGAGTGTGGAGGGCCTGTGACCCTTACTAGTTCTGAAATGTCCCGTTTCATAATGGACATAGATGAGGCGATTTCGCTAGTCATTGGTTCGGCAGTTCTTGCCCGTGGTGGCGAGGTATTTATTACCAAGATGGAGGTAGCCAGGATCAGTGACTTGGCCGAGGTGATGATTAAGGAATTGGCGCCGCGGTTCCAGCATGATCCGAAGGAGATTGAGGTCGTGGTGACGGGCCCCCGCCCCGGGGAAAAAATGTATGAAGAACTTATGACGGAGGAAGAAACTCGCCGGGCATTGGAATTGCCGGATTATTTCGTGGTGTTACCGGCATTCCGGCCTTTGTACGATCGTATTGTGTACGAGTATCCCCGGGTATCATCGCAGCCAGTGACCAAGGCTTATGTTTCTCGGGAAGAGAAGGTGCTTTCCCAAGAGGCGCTTTGTGAATTGTTGATTCGCACCAAGTTATTGGTTTGATGATAGGAGGAGAAAATATGAAAATATTAATTCTTGGAGGTGATGGATATCTTGGTTGGCCTACGGCCATGCATCTTGCGGCACGTGGGCATGAAGTGATGGTGGTAGATAACTATCTGCGTCGTACACTGGCGCTTCAAACCCGGTCCGAGTCGCTGTTTCCAAACCCCAACTTAGAGTACCGGTCTGACTTATTCGAAAAAAAGACGGGACACAAAATTGATGTATGCATCGGGGATATTACTGACTACGAATTTCTCCGTACGATAGTTGCAAATTTTTGCCCTGATGGCCTTGTGCATTACGCGGAGCAACCTTCCGCTCCTTACTCGATGCGCGGTCATGGAGAAGCGGCATTGACGTTGAAAAATAATTTGATGACTACCCTGAATGTAGTTTGGTCTATCATGCAAGAATGCCCAGATTGTCAACTTGTAAAGCTCGGAACTATGGGGGAGTATGGCACGCCTAATATTGATATTGAAGAAGGTTGGATCGACCTTGAACACAAGGGACGGAAAGATCGTTTTCTGTTCCCGAGACAAGCAGGCAGTCTTTACCATACTACGAAAATAATGGATACGGACCTATTGTGGTTCTATGTGCGCATGGCAAACTTACGTGTAACCGATTTGATGCAAGGGCCGGTTTATGGATTGGCTACACCTGAGACAGCACTCAACAAAGCCTTAATGCCGAGCTTTCATTACGATGATATTTTCGGCACTGTTATCAACCGTTTTCTGGTGCAGGCTGTCGCCGGTATTCCGCTTACTGTATATGGGAAAGGTGAGCAGGTGCGGGGATACCTGAACCTGAACGATACACTGCAATGTGTAACCCTGGCTTTGGAAGAACCTGCCCAAGCCGGTGATTTGCGTATATTTAACCAGTTTACGGAGACTTTTTCCGTAAATGAATTGGCTGAACTAGTGGTACATTCTGCCCAGGGTCTTGATATTCCAGTTGCGATTTCTCACGTTTCGAACCCACGCAAGGAAGCTGAAGATCATTACTATAATCCCATGCGGCGTGGGCTTGTGGAGCTTGGTTTTCAACCCCAAAAACTAACTGACGAAGTGGTACAGGATATGCTTAGAGTCATTGAGCAATATAAAGTTCGAATTGATACGCGTATTGTGCAACCCAGAGTAACATGGGACTGTCACTGCAGTGGAGAAGTAAATTAAGGTGTTGGTCGGGTGGTATCCCCTTGGGTTGGAGAACATCGAGAAGCCCAAGAATTTTTTTACTCTCTACTAGGGATGATATAGCGGTGCATACGAGGGATACAAGGCGAGACCTTGAAGGTTATACAGTAGGCTATAATCGCCGAGATGCAACGTTGTGTTAGCACAGGTGCGGTTGCCTAGGCTTCTCATTGTGCTTATGGGGGTTTATGCCAGCACTTGGTGGGGTGGTTTAGACGGTTATTCAGGCTTGGTGGCACTTGCGGCTGTAGTAGTCATGATCCCTGCGTATGGTCCCTACTTGCTTGTCGTGATCGCATCCGTTCAGGATGCACCAGGATTGCCGAACCGTTTGTGGTATCCGGCGTTCGTGTTTGTAGCTGGGGTGATGCTATTGCATTATGCGTTACCGAAAGTGATCCACATTGCGCGGCAGGGTTCGTTTCGGCCGGTGCTGGGGAATCGTCACATGTGGGTGGTCGTGCTAATGGGTACCGTTGTGATATACGGGCTTGTCATCACCTTGGTTCGGAGCTATTTTGGTGGTTATCCGATTTCGGCACGTAGGCCACCTTTCATCACGGGGGGGTTGATTTTAACTGTCTTAGCCGTTGGATATGTGGGGGCAGCGCTTATTGTGAGTGACCATGATGGGCCCCATAAGTTGGTGATTGCGTGTTTGACTGCGATTGGGAACGCAATGCTTGTCCTTATTCTTCAGGCTCTGTTGGGCATAGGAGTCTACCGGTCAGTAGGTGGGCTGGAGTCGCTCTATACGAGTGCACAGCTTACTGGATCGGGTGGGGATGCGATCAGATTAACAGGCACCTATGTAACACCGGATGGATTCGGATTTTGTATCATATTGCTCTTGGTTCTTGCTAGCGCCGTCATGTATGCAAGGCGCCGCTCACTGGGAATCGGATGGATGGCAGTTTTCCTGGCTATTGGAGCGGCAGTATCACTTGCAACGTTATCAAAGAATGTTTTGCTTTTTTTTGTGGTGGCGTGGACGCTATTCGCGCTGAGTGGTTGGGGCTTGAAGCGGCGACTGGATTTGCTTGTATTGTCTTCACCGCTCATCATCGTGGCAAGCACATGGTTGGTGCTGAACGTAGCCCAATTAATGCAAATTTTCAGAGTGCAAACTGGGGGAGCATATAGATTTAGCGCTTGGCATGCCGTGGTGATCCATTTTGGACTTGGAGACTGGCTTATTGGTACGGGCCTGTCATACTGGCCTGTATTTTTGCAGCAATATGCGAAGGGTGGACTTGCATCCCCTCATACGGCAATACTTTTTGTTCCAGGTACCTACGGGGTACTGGGGGTTCTTGCCTATGCGGTGTTTGCAGTGTATTTGGGTTATCAGGTGCGGTATAGGGCTGCCGGAAGTCCGCTTGCCCAAGTCATGTTGGTCTTCGTTTTCGTTATCGGTTTGGCTTCCATTAACCTATTGCTTGGCCATACGCCACTCAGCTATTTGGTATGGCTGGCTATCGGGATGATGGCTGCAATGAGACATTTGTCGGGTAGGCGGATGAGGCTGGCTGGTGGCAAGACAATACATTCGTAACGTTTCTGCAGCGGTGGTGGGGTCGGTGGCGATGGGGGTCGCTCAGGTGTTTCTCTTGGGATTTCTCGCCCGCTTTTTGCCTTCAGAATCCCTAGCCGACTTTGTGTTTGCACTGATGCTGGTGCGAATTTCTGAAGTGGTATCCGATTTTGGTGCTCGCATCGAGGTTACGAGGGACGTCGCGCGCCGGCGGCGGTGCCAGCATGGAGTAGTTGCTCCCTTTATCCAAAAGATTTTTTTCACGGGGATATTGATTGGCATTTACGTCATGCTCCCGCTGGGGGGATTGTCGCCGGTGGAAAAGGCCCTATGCGGGGCTGCGGGTTTTTTCGGGATCTATACGGATCCGTTTCTTTGGTGGTGGATCGGTAGGGAACATTTGGATATCGAGGCTGCCTTCAGGGCGGGCGGACGTATTTTTGTGGCGGTGGCCCTTGGTCTAGGCGCATTCATGGGATTAAATCTGACAGCACTGCTTGTTATTTGGTTAACCGTAGGGATGGCGAGGTGGGGCGTTGAAGGATGGCGCTGGAGGAAAGAGATAGCGGAAGCAGACGAAGAACGGTGTCATGTTAAGCCGATGCACTTTTCTCTGGAGAAAACTTGGCGATTAATGCGCCTGTCTTTTCCGACTGGGATCTCTTTATTTATACTAAACCTTTCTCAGCGTCTAGGAGTTCTTCTCATCGGCGTTAGCGGTGCAAAGCAACAATTGGCAGGGTTTGGTCCGATTACAGCGTTGATTGGGGCGGGGGGGCTGATTGTTACCGCAATGACTGCAGCTGCGTTTCCGGGCGTATCACGTGCCTATCATGCGGGTGAAGCTACTGTGTTTGAAGATATGGTAATGCGGCAAACTCGCTGGATAGCGGGAACCATGCTTATGGCGGCTGTTGTCGGAGCTGTCGTGGGACCCGGGATGATCGCCTTGTATTTAGGTAAGAGATTTGGTGACTATGCGGAGGTAATAGTATGGGCTATGCCCGCCTACTATTATTCGGGCGTTGCCTATTGGCAAAAGTACGTGGCTAATGCGATGCGACTGGATTGGGGAGATACGGTAGTTTTAGTTTTGGGGATATTATGTTTTGTTGGGGTTTTTTATGCACAGTCCGAAAGGGGGGCAAAGGCTGCAGTGATTGCATGGAGTGCTAGTGAAATTGTGATGGTTGGGCTTCGAGCATATTTGATCGGTGTACGGTCACATAGATTAAGACGAGATTTTTTGATATGGTGGGCTTTTGGGTTGGTTGTAGTAGGTGTTAGCTATATTGTCACTCCTTGGAGTGGACGTTTGTTTTCTATGACCGCTAATATATTACATTTTTAACTCTAGCGTAAGGCAGCTTTTGGAAGGATTCAATATCCGGAGCGGAGGGAAAAGGGTATGAAATTGGCTTTTCTGGTATATGACTCTCGTAGCGGCTCTACGTTGCTGGCGTCAATGCTCAGCAAGTCCATCACGAACATGTGTATAACACCAGAGATTGGCTTCGGAAAGCTTTTAACACTCCGTGATGATGAGTTATGCGAAATAAGTGAAGAAAGGCTGATGAAGATACTCAACTATCGGCAGAACTTGAGGAATTGGCCTGGAAGGATGGAGGATGTTAAAAGCTTACTGTATTCGTTACGGGTACGTGATTCCTCGGAATTTACGAGGGCGGGAATAATACAGGCACTTCTAGAACCCTATCATAAAGGGATTATAACCACAGAGGAGGGTGCGTGTCTCATGGTTAAATGTGGAGAGCATATTAAATATTGGCGCGAAATTGTTGGGGTTTTTCCTGATGCCGACATAATTTGTATTGTTCGTGATCCGAGGGTGGTTGTCAACTCGAAGCTGCATACGCTACGGCCGTATCATCCGTGGGAAACGATGGGTTGGCCAGGGGCCTTTCTGTTGGCGCATAGATGGAAATCCATATTTCACCAAGTGGAAGCTGCCCAGGGAAAGCTCCGCGTTTTTAAGGTTTGTTACGAAGAATTCGTTGTGCGGCCTGATGCAGTAATCAAGGATTTGGCGGAGTTCTTTGGATGTGTAATAGCAGGGAAGAAGAAAGGGCGAGAGTACGAAATCCCGGAGGATGAGAAACGAATTCATAGTTTGGTGTTTCGTGGAGTACCTGAGCGGAATCGTGCTGATGCATGGCGGCGAACTCTGGGCTGGCTGAACCGGGTGATTGTGGAGACGGTTACCCGAAAGACGATGGAGCAGATGAACTATAGTGACGATGTACTCCGCATTCCGAAAGCCGGAAGATTGCTCATCTGGTTTGTGGGTTCGTGCCTGAGCGGGGCGGCGGTACTTAAGCATTTTGGGCAACTGTGGTGGCACCGCTTTATGCGGTTGGCTAGATGATGCGGTTACTGAGTTGAAAGTTAAGCTCAAGAAGGCATTTGATTATAGCCGTGCGGAGTGGGAAACACGAAGCATATGATGGATGGCAGGGTGCAAGATACACAAACCAGGGTAATCGACCGGGCTCTTGGTGTTACGGCTGTCGCTACGATCGTGCTCTATTCATTCGGGGCACTCACAGTCTCCCATGTTGATGGGATAGCGCTCATCCTGCTTATGTTGATCGGTATGGCGTCCGCACTATTTGGATCTGATCGCGGGAAATATTTACCCAAGACATTGTGGTATGTTGGAGTTGCTGCAACGTTCATGGTGACAGTGGCCGTAGTAGCTTCGGTCGTGGCTGGCTCTCCTCCCGAAGGCTTTCGGATGCTCGGTAGGTTGGGGAGGTGGTTGGTGTTTATACCGGCTGCGGCTGCTGTGTGGGCAGCGAGGAGGACCATAAAGCCTGATAAATTCGGTTGGATCTTTCTGAGTGGAGCAGCGATTGCGGCATTGTATGGGATAGTGCAAAGCCTTGTGCTACACCGCCAAGCTACGGGTACGTCTGGAGTTTCGATCGATTACGGAACGATTCTTGCTATTCAGTCTTTCGTCGGTCTTATGTTGATTCAGAGTAAGGGAAAAAGCGGAAGGCAAGAAATTGCTTTATGGCTTATTTACGCTGTCGGTATGGCTGGAGTCATCTTCTCGGGATCACGTGGTGCGGTCGGGATGGCCTTGGTTTTAAGTGTCTGGGGGATCTATTGGGTAGCGCATGGAAGTTGGAAAACCAGCCAACGGCTATGGCGTGCCTTCCTTGTGACCAGCGGGGTTGGGATCATCGTCGCTTCTCCGTTCTTTGTTTCCAGTATTGTACGTGTTCGATTTTTTCATGATTGGCAGCAGATCACAGCATTACACTGGCCTACTGTCCCACATGTCTCCGCGTTACCGACATCACTGCTACTGTGTCCGAACGCGGGATCAATATTGCATTCGTTGGCGGATCGCGCGGTGACAGGTGGTAGTCGCCTAGGGGGCATAATTATTACGAGAGGTATACGGGGATCCTGGTCGGAGTATCCTTGGTTGAAATGTATCGGCAATTCATACCTGAATATTTTTAACGGTGGGGAAAGAAGCACCTATCGTGTTCACATACCCGATGCCGTTCGATTGGGCTCAGATATACCGGCATTACTTTTGGTGAAAGGATCAGCACTATTTTCCCTTGGGGCTAAGGTTTCTGGTATTTTAGTAGATACGGATGTATGGAGGCTTGTTAAGGTGCCATTCCAGGGAGAGCAAGATGGTTACCTGACAGTCGTAGTCAAGCCGGGAAACGATGTCCAGATTATTCCCACTCAGTTGCTTCCAGGACAATTTATTTTCCCGAGGGACTCGGGCACTGTAGAAAAGCGACTCTGGATGTGGCGTGGTGCTTTTCTTATGTTTTTCGCTCAGCCGTTAACCGGCTATGGGCTTGGTGGCTATCGGGAACAGGCAGCAGCGCTGGCAGTTAAGGGGCAAATTCCTGTGTACCTTGGAGGCACGTATAGCCATCCGCACAACGATCTGCTCTGGGCTGCATCTTGGGGAGGGATATGGGGTATTCTCGTGTATGCTGCCTTATTGTTGTCGGTTATACCTGCTTGCAGGTACGGGAGTGCCGCCACCGTAGCGAACCATAAGCTCTACCTTAGTATAGGGGGGGGCGTCGTTCTTGGCATGTTTCTCAGCGGCCTTACCGAAGCACTTTTCGTTCATGCGTTGTTCAACTCGTGTCTGATTATAATTTTGGCGACGGTGGTAGCGCTGGCAGCAACGGACACCGATTTATCTGGAGAAAATTCGTATGCCAAAAGAAACAGAAAGTAAAGTAGCGCGTGATGTACGGGCTTTTGGTGAGTTCATGCAGGCTACTGGAACAAAAGTGTTAGACGGGGAAGGGACGTTGTGGGTGGCAGTGGCGCGAGGTGTGTATCAGGCAGTGCCGTTTGAGCAAAGAATAAGCGCTACGGCTGTTAATTATGTGGCGGTGCATGCACGTGGCGCCGGGGTTGTCCGGCATTGCTGCATAGATGGGGAAGGTGTCCCTTCGTATCGTCACGTGATCCGAGCGCCCTACGACATGAGTTCATTATCTGGGAAGACTAGGAATCAGACGCGAAGAGGATGCGAACGCTGCCGTACCGCACCACTTACATCAGAGGAAGTACTAACGGAGACGACTAAGCTGAATTCACTTACTTTTAGCAGGCAGGGTAGGCATTTGACGGCATCCAGAAAGCATTATTGGAGCCGTTATTTTGCCGCAGCACTGAATTTTGATCAAGCCGAATATTGGGGCGCATGGGTGGGCGGTGATCTCGCTGCTTTCCTCTTGGCGTTCAGGATTGGCACTACACGGAATATTCTCATCGTCAGGTCAAATCCGAAATATCTAAATGCATATCCAAATAACGCACTTATCTATAGTTATGTCACGTGGGCACTCGCGGAAGCCGATTCAGGCGATATATCAATCGGCTTCAAGCCGATTCAAGGTGAGTTACCGGGGCTGATACGATTCAAGGAGGGGATGGGATTTCGTAGAGAATATATAGAGGAACGCGTATCTGTAGGTTCGCGATTGGGTTTTATCCTTTGGCCTATCTCCAGGCTGGTTGTAAGGGCGCTTCTGCGAATTGGTGTATCGTCGGAGATGCTCCGAAAGCTTAACGGCTTACAGACGATTGGCGAGTTGCAGTTGAAGGGGAGCGACAGATAAAATGCATGAGATATTTGTTGTATTGATTTTGGTGGGTGTGCTAGGTTGTTTTTATATCTATCTTGGTTATTTCTTTTTGTTGAGAATCATCTGTGCGATCACAAGGCGAAAGGAGCGAAGTCACGAAGCGGGTGGAACATCTATCCCCACAGCAACTGTGTTGTTGACGGTATATAGGGAGAACAGGCAACTCAAGGAACGCCTGATCAATATATTACAGTCCGATGGGGTAGATGCGAAGTTGGAAGTTGTTGTCGTTTCTGACGGTCCGGATAGCATTGCACAGGCTATTGTGGCGGACTTTGGAGATAACAGGCTCGTCCATGTTGAGGCGCCGGTACGTTCCGGTAAAAGCAGTGCACAAAACCATGCTTTGCATATGATAACCTCAGAGGTGGTGGTTTTTACCGATGCTGATACACGCTTCGATAGGCCATGTATTATGGAATTAATTAGCCCATTCGCAGATTGTCAGGTTGGTGCAGTGACGGGAAAACTTGTTTTGCGAACCTCCGAGATGGGTGTATCTGAAGGCCACAAAGCATACTGGAACATTGAGTCGGATATCCGCGCTATGGAGAGTCGTTGCGGCCTTCTGGCCGTAGCAACGGGCGCTTGTCTGGCGGTGCGAAGAGAATTAATTCCAGAGCTTCCGGGGTATGTCGGTGAAGATTGCATTCTTCCATTGGAAGTCGTTTCACAAGGAAAACAGGTGATTTACGCGGAGCAGGCGATTGCTGTGGATAACATGTCGTCTGCAATGCGGGCGGAGTTTCGCACCAGGGTGCGTATGACATTACGTAATTGGCAGGGCACATTAAAGTATAAAAATTTGTTAAATCCAATTTCTTACCCTGGATATGCATGGGCGTTATGTTCACATAAGATTTTACGTTGGTGTTCTCCGGTATTCATTCTTTTCTGGAGTGTCGGTGCAATCGCAGGTATTATAGAAAACACATGGTGGGGGTATTTAGGGGGGGGGCCGTTGGTGTTGATATGCATCGGCGCATTGGTGGGATATGCAGTGCGTAATAAATCATGGAAGATTCGTTTTGTTCGCGGAATTCTCGGTTTTGTTGTGGCGAACACAGCATTTGCAACTGCATTTATTCTGCTGCTTAGAGCAAGAAAGATAACGGTATACAAATAGCGGAAAGGGAGTAGTAGCTGTGAGGGTATTATTGGTTCGGGTAGTTCGGGCACTAGGTCGTATCCACAAATTGGGACTGCGGTATGCGGCGCTCCAAGTGATTTTCGCAATTTATGATGTAAGTTTTGATTTCTGGTTTGGTGTTGACACGCGAGGAAGGATTTCAATCGAGAAATTGGGGGTTGACGACACCAGACACTGGGATAGCCGCGGTTATCAGGCAGCACATGTACTGTCGGTGAGGCGAGTATTCCGGAATATCAGTTTTTCGCCTGCTGATATACTGATTGATATATATCGGGTGTGGCAAGGGACGGATATTGGCTCTGGGATTGGCAATACAATGTGGTTATGTGCGGGGAATAGAGACGTTGTCGGTTCTGTGTGAGTCCGCACTCCGAAACTTAAATAAATCATGTTCGCACCTTCGGATCGAAGGTAAATCATACGAAGTGGTAAACAGGGATGCAGCAGAGTATAAGTTCGTGGGGGACGAGACAGTGATCTTTCTCTTTAATCCATTCGAGGCCAATACAGTGACTAAGCTTTTGCAGTCACTACGAATGCAGTCACGCCACTATTGTGTCGTATATCGTAACCCGGTGTTTGGATCGTTGATTGGATCTCGACCGGAGTGGCGAGAAACCTATACAGGAACTGTTTTCGGTGATGTTTATGCAGTATTTAATTATGAGAAAAAGAATGGTTAAGAAATTATCCAGGCGTGAGAATTTTCTACATTTTTCGCCCCCAGCAATCGGTGAAGAAGAGGTCACTGCCGTAACGAAAGCGCTACGTTCCGGATGGATTACTACTGGGCCACGGGTCAGGGAATTCGAGCGGGCATTTGCCGAGCGGGTGGAGGCGCCTGCAGCACTTGCGGTGTCTTCTTGCACGGCGGGGCTTCATCTGGCGCTACGGGCACATGGCATTGGGCCGGGCGATGAGGTTATCGTTCCCACCATGACTTTCGCGGCAAGTGTGAATGTGGTGGAACACGTGGGTGCTCGCCCGGTATTGGTGGACGTGGATCCGGATACCTTGAATTTGTCTCCGGAGACCGTGGAGCGGGTGATCACGGCCCATACCCGAGCGGTTATAGCCGTGCATTATGCGGGGCATCCAGTGGATCTGGATGGTCTCCGTTCCCTATGCGGGCAGTATCGGCTGGTGTTGATCGAAGACGCCGCCCATGCCGTAGCCGCGGCATGGAAAGGTAGGCCGGTCGGTTCGGGAGAAAACCTGGCGGCATTCAGCTTTTATGCGACGAAGAATCTCACCACCGGCGAGGGCGGTATGTTGACCGGTGCCCCCGAGTGGATAGAGCGGGTGCGCCCACTCGCCTTGCATGGCATGAGCCGCGACGCCTGGCGCCGCTACGACAAGGGGGAGAGCTGGTTTTATGAGGTTGTCGCTCCGGGATACAAGTACAACCTCACCGACCCCGCGGCGGCCATGGGCTTGGTGCAACTGGCCAAGTTGGAAGCGATGCAATCACGGCGTAAAGTGGTAGCAGAAATCTACGATTCGGCCTGGAGTGGAAGTGGACTGGTGCAGATCCCCGTGGTACGCGAAGAGGTTGTGAGTGCGCGCCACCTGTACCCGGTGCGATTGATTCTTGAGAGGTTGAGTATCGACCGTAATCGGTTCATTGATGAGCTCTCTCAGCGTAATATCGGCACTTCGGTGCATTTTATCCCGTTGCA